>Ga0334886_1003047_pt1 | contig 15463 bp, 10 predicted proteins | sample GraSluR1_MG_9_FD_207232 | JGI IMG/M metagenome (GOLD analysis project Ga0334886, IMG submission 207232) | Sludge microbial communities from methane-producing bioreactor in Wageningen University, Netherlands - Granular Sludge_27_06-R1 | ecosystem: Engineered > Bioreactor > Anaerobic >...
CAACGAGTTTAAGAAACTCGAAAAGGATTTGATCGAAAATGCTTCCTTGAAAGATGAGCTTGATAATCTTGAGAAGCAACTTGCAGAAGGGGAGAAGATAAAGCAATCACATCAAACGCTTCTCAAATTGCATGAGTACATGACTAAAAAGGAAGATTTGAGATCGGTTGAAACACAACTTCAAGATTTTGATTCCCGTATTGCAACGCTCAGAAAGGAATCAGAGCAAGATGCTGTTCGATTGAAGAAAGAGCTCGAGCAAGCATCCAAAGTTCTTGATGATGAAGAGAATCTTCAAAGTACCCTGAGTAAAGATTTTCTTGCTTGCAATATTGAAGAAACGTTGCTTGCTGATCGGGATTTTAAAGATCTTCTTGGAAACCGAATAGAAGCATTGAAAGATGAACATAAGAATCTTGAAAACGCTAAGAAAGCGCGACGTGATGCAATAAACGCAATCGATGAGTGGCAGGATCAGCATAGCTTCTTGATCAATCAAGCCGACCCATCTCTATACCATTTGCTTTCAGAACTTACCAAACTAGCAAGCAGCTGTGAGACTGTGAGAACAAAGTTGGCAAGCAAGAATGCAATCGTGGAGAGTTTTGAAGAATATCAGCAATTTTCTGAAGAAGAGTTGCAAAATCTGGAACAACTGAAAACTGCATGTGTGAGTACCCTCACAGCTATTTCAAAGCTGGAAGCCTGTCCACAGAAGATGTTTCCTAAGCTCCGATATCTTTTGATTGGATCGTTGGTCGGAATCTCACTAGCTCCTTGGATGCTCCCATACTCCCTGATTATCGCAATCGTCTTGTTTTCTCTTAGCTCCTATCTGACACTTCGTTCTACAAACAATCCACAGTACCAGGAACTGAAACTCTTTTATGAACAACACCTGATGCAGTTGAAGCAGTATCTAGGCTCAAGTACTTTCGAAACTCCTGATAATTTCAGTAAAGAGACGGTATCGACTCTCTATATTCAAATCCTCAATCGGCTTGGGACCGCAAAGATCACAATGGAGAAACAGAGTTTTCTTCGTAAAGTAAAAACAGCACAACAGGATGCCCAAACGGCATATGATACGTGGAGATCAGAGTATGAGAAGCTAAGTGATGCGCTTCATCTAAGTAGTTCTCCTGTTCTTGAAGGAGCTCAGTTCTTCCATTTGTCAGAACACTTGCTTCATTTCTGCAACCTTTGTGAATTGCTTGAACAAGCAAAAAATGAAGAGTTGGATTGTAAAAGTTCCTACAATGATGCTCGAAACATTCTTAAGCAAACCTGTGCGTGTTCAGCTGATGAGCATGTAGAGCTTCTTTCACAAGCTCAAGCATACCTTGCTTCCTATGTTGAAGCTGTGCGTTTGAGCAAGGAGCTTGAAGTACAGAAAGTACGAGTAGCTCAAGCTAGAAGTGCATTTGAGCAGAAGCAAAAGACATATGAGCACTTCTTTATCTCTCACGGGCTGGAAACCGGTGATCATGCGACGTTGCAACTGCTGAGTCAGCAAATCGAAAAATATCAGGGCCTTGTTGATAATAAACGTGCAGTAGTAGCACAAATGACTCTGTTTTCTGATGAGATAGTCTCTCTTTCACAGGGGCATTCGCTAGATGAAGTTGCTCTTTTATTGGATTCTGTGTCTGAGAAGCTCAAGAGCTATGAACAGAAGCAAGAGCAATATTGGACGATGGCCGAGCGATATAGAAATCTTTGTTCAAACGAGGCTTTGGATCAGGCTCAGATGAAACTGGGCAAGGTCCGAGAGGCACTTGAGCAACGAAGAAGAGAAGAGGTTGAGAAACAGTTTTTGCATGCTCTAATCACCGATTTGCAAAAAGCGGCTGAAACTACATACCAGCCGCAAGTATTAAAGCAAGCTTCTTCCTGGTTCTTACGAATTACAAATAATCGATTCTCTTTAGGGATTTCGGATGAGACTTTTTTCGCTCGTGATGAAGTACAAAAGAGGCCATATGATTTGCATGAACTTTCCAGCGGTACGAAGGTGCAATTGTTGTTTGCTCTTCGCCTTGGATTTATAGAGAATCTTGAAAGTGGCAGTGGCTATCACTTTCCTCTCTTCTTTGATGAGTTGATGGCAATAAGTGATGATGAACGTTCTCTTGCTATAGCACAAAGTGTGAGTGAGATTGCAAAGTATCGTCAGGTGCTGTATGCAACAGCCCAAGCTGATGAGGTTGAGAAACTGATGCGATATTCAAAAGAAGCAATACATATAATCGATCTAGAGCAACAGAATAGAGAGTATCAAGCAAGCAGGCGACCCTTTTCAGCCCCTTTGGTCTTAAGAAAGGAACTGATTGAACCACTTGATGATTACAATGAGTACGCCAAAGCGCTCAAGATACCTCAGCCCGACCTCTTCGAAAGTCTGGGTGAGCTATCTTCTTGGTATCTCTGTACTGACAGCGAAGAGCTGTTTGATCTTTTGAAAAGAGGATTTGATTTAGCAGGTCAAGCAAGACTTAGTGACAGTCGTTATCATGAACGATACGATTTGCTTTCAGAAGCACAAGAGCTTGCTCGTCAGGGTCGTGCACGAACTATCACAGTGCAAGATCTTGAGGATCCCGAGCTGTCAATAAACCGGCAAGCAGGTTTCTATACTGCGATCAAGGAGTTTATTGCAGAGACAAACTGTAATGGGAACGAGCTACTTGAAGCAATCGAGCACAAAGTGGTTAAACGCATGAATGAATCTACTCGTGATGCGCTCGAGTCCTGGCTTCTCAAACAAGGATTTGCGACAGATGATGAACGATACGAAGCGGATCAGATTATGAGCATGCTTTTGCTCCGAAATCCTCAGCTCAGCATAGAACACGACGATACATATATTGTTCAAAGATATCTAGAAAGTGTTGGAGTTGAGTAAGAAATCTTTTAGATTACGTTATTTGCCCCTCTTTTTCTTGCATTGTATTTACCCATAAGTTAAAACTATTACATACATCATCGCTGATCTTGCCCGATACATTTATATGCTCAAGGAGTTCTTTTATGAAGAAACGATTATCCATCATGATGTTGCTTGTGCTCATGACGCTTGTGTTCACCTCCTGCGGAACCTTGTTTACAAAGGGTGGAGCTGATTATCGTCGTGCAGTGTCACTCTATGAATCAAAGCAGTATGCCCAATCCATTGATTCGCTGAACAAAGCTTTGGCTTTGAATCCCTCGTTTCCTGAAGCTGTAGCGTTATATCCTTTGGTTTTCAATGAAGGGACTGCTTATTACAAGGCTGAGGTAGCGAATAACCAAAATAGGGAAGACCACATTTCTGCAGATAAGGTGTACCGTGCATATGAAAATCTTTATGATATGCATACGCGAGTGAGCTCAAATAATAGATTTAGGTTATATACAGAAGATTTTGCCTACAGGTTTCGGCAATCAAGAGAAAAAGCCGGTAGGCTTTGGTTTGCATATGCCCAGCAGCTTGCGGCAAATAACACACGAAAAAGCCAGAGAGAAGCTGTAGTTGCTTACGAGACAGCTAAAGATCGTGATTCTCAAATTGCAGGTTTGGATGAAGAACTACGCATAGCTCTCAATAAAGCTACTGTTACACTTATGGTACTTGGAAACGGTCCTGATGAAGCGTTTCATACTATGATTCTCAATGATATGAAGAAGACGTTCTCAAACAATCGTTTTGTCCAGATAATTGAATCTGAGAGTTTTAGAACTAATGATCCCAGAGTCTTGGTAGGTCCTATTGATCTGGCTATCACTTTTGGAAAGGCTAGGGATATTGATTACTTGATTGAAGTGTCTGTCTACAATCGTACTGAGAGTATCAACAACGAGCAACCGGTTCGACTGCCAAAAGATAATCCTATGTTCACCGGTGTTAAGAAGACCCTTGGTTACAGTATCAAGAATACGGTGAGCTATCGATTATTTGATCTGAAGACGGTAGATGTCATTGCAGGTAATACATTCAGTACTGAAGACGGTCCCTATACATATGATTATTCTTTTGTCAAAGCAGAAGGGCTGAGAGAGCTGAACCTAGAAGGAACCGGTAACGAGAATTTGAGGTTTGTTACATCAAACATTGATTTAGAGAGAACCTCTGCTGCAATTAACTTGCTTAGAAGAGACTATTCAAGGATTCAGGCTCCCCTTGATATTACGGATCCTACAAACCAAACACAGTGGTATGAGTATTTCAAGAACAAGTACAAAAGTCTTAGCGAGCTAAGTAGACAAGAGAGTGGAAGAGAACTCTTCTATGCATTAGAGGTGGTGTATCATCGTCCTTCCGATTCCTATTTCATACTGGGAAATACAGTAGCAGAGGCACGAGAAGAATCTAGAAAAAATAGTGCAATCATGAATGCATTGCATCATACTGTTAATCAATTGATTGATAATGAAAAACAGAACAAAGGAAGTTCTTATTACACTGTCGGTCAGGAAGTAGGTAAGCTTATCAAGGATTTACTCTGAGTTCTGTAAGTTCGATTACTGAATAACTCTTCTAGACCGTCTAAAAGGCGGTCTAGAGATGTAAAAGCTGCCTATGCTTTCTAAGCTGCCTGTGCGGCAGATAACGTTTCAATGTTTCTTGGTTCGAGTAATGAACATTTCTAAGCTGCCTATGCGGCAGATAACTGTTGTGAAAGAAAAATAAAAATAATTGCATTAAAACTTTATATCAATTATTAATAAAATACCATTAATTGTTCCTTATTTAAGCAATCACCATCACAACTCGTGAAGCAATTAAATCTTTGAACTGATATTGAAATCTCATTCTTGTAATTTGCTACATACTTTCAATCAACTCACATTCTCCCCCCTATTGATATAGATATTTTCTGTGCTGTAAGCCCAGTTTACAGTAGTATGTGTGTCATATGGCGTCACACCAAATAGAAATATTTTAAAATGCTACTTAATGGAGGGATTCTCATCATCTTCCCAGATTTCGATTCCTATTTTCTTGTACGTGCCCTATACTCATCTGCATGTATCGATCAACCATCCGCGCCTGTTATATCGGCAATTTTGTCGGCGCTTTGACCTGCAATCTTGCACCGCTTTTATATGTGACATTCATGCATGAGTTCGGCATCAGCTTTGAACAAGCAGGACGATTGACCCTGCTCAACTTCTTTACTCAGATTGTCGCTGATATTGCCTTCAGTCGTCCTGTGGACCGTTGGGGGGTAAGACCCTTCATCACCCTTGGTCATTTCTTGGCCTTCCTTGGTTTCCTCTTGATGGCCTTCACGCCAAGGCTCTTTTCTTTCAACCCATATCTTGGACTGATGATCGCCACCGTAATCTACTCCATCGGAGGAGGTCTCTTTGAACTCTTGCTCAGTGCCATAGTACAGGCGATACCAAGTGATTCAAAAGAAGGCGCAATGAGCCTGCTCCACTCCTTTTATGCCTGGGGTTTTATTTTTGTAGTAATTGGAACCACTGTAATGATCAGATTTTTTGGAAGAGACAATTGGATGTTTGTCGTATTGATCTGGTCTTTCTTCCCTTTGTTGAACTTCTTCAACTTTCTCAAGGTTCCTCTTGCTCCTGTTGTAAGTGAAGAGAAAAGAACAAAAATACGGGAGTTGCTTGCATCACGCTATTTTTTGCTGGTGGTATTGGGAATTGCGGTAGGAGGAGCAACCGAAGTCTCGATGTCTCAGTGGACCAGTGCGTTTGCAGAATCTTCCTTAGGCCTGCCTAAGGAAGTAGGGGATTTGGTCGGTCTTTGCTTGTTTGCCCTGCTTCTTGGGACGGCAAGGGCTGTTTATGGAGCTTTAGGCACCCGGTTTCCCTTGTATAAGGCGATGCTCTCCGGCTCGCTGCTCTGTGTATTCTGCTACTTGGTCGCCGCCCTCAGTTTATCGCCTATGATCAGTCTCATCGCCTGTATCTTTAGTGGCTTGGGTGCTAGTTTGCTCTGGCCGGGTTCTGTAGTAAACGGTGCCCAGCATTTTCCATTTGCAGGAGCATCACTGTTTGCATTCCTCGCCGCCGGAGGTGATGCAGGGGCGGCCTTCGGTCCTTGGATGATCGGATTGATCGCTGACACCGCTCCTTCGTTGGTTAAGATATTCCCTCACTTGCAGCATCTAGGTACCGAAGAAACCGCGCTGAGAAGCGGTATGCTTATTGGGACAATATTCCCATTGTTGATGGTGCTCTTTCTTATTCTGATGCATCGACATCGTTCATCGTCGCACGACTTTTAACCATGGCCAGCATTTCATCTGCAGACCGAAGTCTTCTGCTTATATCCCTAGCTAGGTTGAGGATCAACATCGTATAAATTTTCAGATTGTTTTGCGATATTTTGTAAAGGTCACGGTTCGACAGTGAGATGATGGTCGTCGCTGCTGTGGTTATTACCGTTGCGGCGCAGCACTCTACATCAATGAGTTCCATCTCTCCAAAGCTGTCTCCGCTTTTTAGCGTAGTAATAATGCGACTTTGTTTCTTGTTCGTCTCTGACTGACGGACTATAGCCACCTCGCCCTCAACGATAAAATGTACTTTGTTGTTCGGCTGTCCTTGTGCAAGGATTGTCTCTTGTGCCTCAAAGCTTTGTTCCTCGAGAAAGGGTTTTATCACAAGCAACTCTGCATCGGACAGTCCTCCGAACATGCTGTGTTTGCTGAGAAATTCATTGGCTATCATGCACTCACTCATACTCTATCGTACAAGGGCTTTTAGGCAGAAGCAAGAGTTTGTCCTGTGTGTGGAATGCAAGTCAGCATAAAACATATAGACAAACAGGTGTCAGATGTATGAATTCCTTCTCTCATATATAAAAACTGAAAAAAAATACTCTGAGTGTCTTGCCGCTTGTACACGTCCTCAGTATTGTTTAGTTTGTCTGTTATCGAAGGAAAATATTATGCAAAAGAAATACATTACAACTGCTATCATACTAGGATTGTTTAATCTCTCCTTTCTTTTTAGCACTTCAATCACCTTGTCAGAGGCTTTGGAGTTAGCCAGAATACAGAATGTATCACTTAAACTGCAATCAGTTGACGTGGGTACAGCAAAGCGGGATGTCGATACGTCCTGGAACCTGTTCATTCCAACGGTGAGCCTTTCTCTTTCTACAAGCGGAAGGGCTCCGGTGTTTCAGGCAGGAAAATATCCATCTGGTATAGATTTGTCTCCGTTTATCCCTGGATTTCCTCCTCCTCAAGATCAATACATGTCTGCTTCAAACACAGGACTCAGCGTAGGTCTTGGCGCCTCGTTTACACTCAACCCCGCTGTCAAAGACCAGCTTGATTCCTATCAGCTCTCCTACAGCATTGCCCGGCTCAGTTATGAACAAGCTGTAGCTGAGATAGAGAGAAACGTTACCAAGCTTTTCTACTATCTCTTGATGGAACAGCAGAACATCGACGTTCAGAAGGCAAACTTGAACTTGGCTAGAAAGCAGTATGAGCAGGTGAAAGCCCAGTATGAGTTGGGGTTTGCTTCAGAAATAGAGCTACTTTCTGCACAACTTGCGTATGAGCGGCTCTATCCTGCATTGCAGCAGGCTCAAAACCAGTATGAAAGTCAGTTACTCTCCCTTAAGGTCATGCTTGGTATAGACTTTGGTTCTGAGCTGGATGTTATGGGGGAAATTCCAAAAGTTGTTGAGAAGCGCGAGGTGCAAGGTTTACAGGGCTATCTTGAGAAGAGTTATTCCATTGCTTTGTTGGATCTGAACAAGACGCAACTACAGCAAAACTACGAATTGAACAAGAAACAGGCTTTGAGTCCTTCTCTTACCTTGCAAGGCTCATATGATATATCTCTTTGGAATGAGGCCTACACCAACACCTTCAGCGACAGCTTTAGTTATCAGGTTCTTGTTCGTATTCCGCTTGACGGCTACATTCCCAATTCGCGTACCCAGGTCGGCTTGTCAAAGATCGACGATGCTCTGAAGAAGTTGTCGTATCAGAGGCAGCAGGCTCTTGTGCAACTCGAGCACAGCATCATCTCGCAGGTGCAGAATCTGGACATGCTGGCCAGTCAGCAAAAACTGGCCATGCAGAACCTTGAACTCACAGAACGACTGTATGAGATGCATACCATTCAGTATGAGAGTGGGTATACAAGTTTTATAGCCTTACAGGAAGCTCAGAACAACCTTCTATCGGCAAGACAGAATCTTCTAGCTCTCCAGTACCAATATCTCAGTGCTACTATTGATCTTCTCTATGATTTGAACATACGCGATAAGGAGCTGTTATAACCTATGAAGCAGAAATCTTCCAAAAAACGAATTGTCGGACTTGTAGTCCTGATCATACTCATTGTCATAGCCACTGCCTTGGTGGTCATCAATCCCTTTCAATACTTGAACGGAGTTGCAGTAAACGCTGAGGCTGGACAGAGTGTTGCTGGCTCACTGGTTGCAGTCAGAGTGTTGCCGCTTGAGCCGGTAAATCTGCAGAACACGATCAAGAGCAATGGAAATGTGGTAGATCCGAGTTCTATTGATGCTTACAGTGAGGTAACTGGTACGCTCAAGAATCTCTTTGTGTCTGTGGGTGATCGTGTTGAGAAGGACCAAGTGATTGCGACCGTCGACCCCAGTCGAGCCGCCATGGTTTATAGGGAGAGTGAAGTGAAGGCTCCTTCATCGGGCACAATCCTGGCACTTCCGTTTGTGGTGGGGTCAATGGTATCACCGCAGGCCCCGATCGCTCGGTTGGGAATGCTGGATCATCTTGAAGTCTTGGTTGATATTGCAGAACGACATATCGGGTCGGTAGGTATTGGTACTGAAGCTCTACTGCATTTCAAAGCGTTCCCCAACCAAAGCTTCACTGCTTCTGTAAGCAGACTGGGCTTGGCTTTGAATCCTGCAACACGGTCATTGGAAATTGCACTCTCCATCGATGATCCAGAAAAGAAGATTAAGAGCGGTATGTATCCTTCTGTCACGCTGTTTACAGAACATCTTGAAGATGTATTGGCCATACCTCGCTCAGCTTTGCTGTACAGCGGTCAAGAAGCATATGTGTTCATCATAGGCTCAGATGACCTCGCGCAACGAAAGACTGTCAGCGTAGGGTTGCAGGTGGATGATATGATCCAGATAGTTGATGGCCTATCCTTCTCGGACCGTTTGGTCGTTGAAGGGCAGAGCCTGCTTACAGACGGTACGCCTGTGCGTATCCTCCAGTAGGGAAGGGGTAGTTGATGAGTCTTACCAATACAGTGGTACGAAGACCGACCACTATCATTGTTATTTATGCATTGTTGATTGCTCTTGCCTTGGTGGTATATCCGAATTTGGCCGTGGAGCTGTTTCCGGAGATTGACTTGCCCATGGTTATTGTTTTTTCCTCTTACTCTGGCGCGAGTCCAGAGACGGTGGAAGGCAGGGTGACCAAACTGATCGAACGAGCTGTCTCCAATGTAGGAGGGGTCAAAAAGATCAGCTCCACATCCACCGAGGGTATGAGCTTGGTCATGCTGGAGTTTGCCTATGGGACGGATTTGGATAAGGCCAGTCAATCGATCAATGACAACCTGAATCTATTTTCCAATGCATTCCCGGATGAAGCTTCCAAGCCCACCATCTTTAAGTTGAACACCAATATGGTTCCGGTAATGAATATTGCCTTGAAAGGTACCGGTGAGCAGGATGCCAACGAACTTCGTTCCATTCTTGCCGATGTGGTGCAGAACCGTATCGAACGGGTAGCCGGGGTTTCTTCCACTTCTGTCAATGGAGGGCAAGAAGCTTATGTTCAAGTAGCAGTTGACCAGAATCGATTGCAAGCCTATGGACTTACCCTGTCACAAGTGGCCTTCGCGCTCAGTCCCCAGAACTTGCAAATGGGTTCTGGCTCTCTCATCGAGGGAGACCTTTCGTATCTTCTACGTACTGACGCAGAGTTCCGTTCTTTACAGGATATTGAACAAACCCTCATTGCTTCTTATCCCAAGTATGATGCAAGAGGGAATATGATAGGTTCGAGTGTTGTACGTCTCAAGGATTTGGCTACTGTTACCCTTACGCATAGAGATCCAACTAGCGAGGTATACCTCAATGGCCAGAGAGGTGTCTATCTGTCTGTTTCCAAGGAGTCGGATGCCAATAGTGTACAGGTTGCAAAACGTCTGTACGAGACGATCGAGCAGTTGAATGCAGAGCTTCCGAAAGGAATGAGCCTTGAGGTCATCGTCGACACCACCGAGATGATTGAGTCGACTCTTGAGAAAGTGTATCAATCGTTGATGTATGGTGTCATCTTGGTTATGGTAGTGCTTTTCATTTTCTTGAGAAGCGTTAAATCTACACTGATCATCGGTGTGAGCATACCTATTTCGATGCTGCTGACGGTCCTGGTTATGTTCTTTATGGGCTATAGCTTGAACTTGATGACGCTTACCGGTCTTATTCTGGGTCTTGGGATGACTGTTGACAGCTCCATCGTTATTTTGGAGAACATATTCCGCTATCGTGAACGAGGAGCGAAGTTGCATGCAGCTTCCATCCTTGGAACGAAGGAGATGATAGTCTCCATCTCTGCTTCCACCCTTACCACCGTCTGTGTTTTTGTCCCGATGGTGTTGCTCAGAAGCAATCTTGAGATGCTAGGTGAAATACTGACACCGATGGCAGGGACCATCATCATCAGCCTGTTGTCCTCCTTGGTGGTTGCCGTAACGTTGATTCCAGTGCTCAGCAGCAGTTATGTGCGCTTGTATACCCGCAAACAGAAACCACTGAAGCTGAGGGTGTTGCGATTTTTCGATACCAAGGCAGAAGATGCCTTCAACGCTCTCGATAGAGGCTACAAGCGTATTCTCTCCTCTCTGATCGATTACAAGTGGCTTACCGTCATTCTGGTGATTTTGATCATGGTCCTTACCTTCCAGGCCTTCAACAGTATGCATCGGGCGTTGTATCCGTCGATGAGCGAGAATACAGTATCCTTGAATGTTTCATTACCTCAGGGGACCACACTCAAAACGACTGAACAGGTGTTGCTTGATTTACAGGAGAAGGTGAAAGCTGAAATTGTTGGGTATAAGGATATTGTGGTAACAGTTGGTTCTACCGGTATGTTCGGGCAGGGAGGTTCTAACAGCGGATCGTTGCAGATTACCTTGTTGCAGGATTCGGATGGGGTTACCCAACAAGAGGTGCAAAACACTTTAAGGCAGTATTTTGACCTCTATCCGGCAGCCTCCTTCTCGTTTGGTCAGATGTCCATGGGTCTGGGAAATCTCAACCCTGTGGATCTTGCCGTTCGTAGTGACAACCTCGAGTTGGCTGTTGCCACTGCCGACCGCATACGGGATCTGATCATCGAGCACCTTCCAAACGTAACAGAAGTAAGAACTGATTTTGTCGAAGGGTTGCCTGAGTTGCATATCAAAATCGATCGTGATCGTGCTTACTCCTACAATCTAACAATGCAAAGCATTGCGAGTGAGATAAGCAACAGCATGAAAGGAATTACAGCAACCGTTCTCAAGCAGAATGGCAGTGATACTGATGTCGTTGTCATGCTTGCTCAGGATGATAGGACAAGCGAGCTTGATATCAATCGTATCTTTGTACGAACGGGTACAGGAGAGCGGGTGAGCTTGGATAACTTGGTGAGTTTGGAGCGTTCTACTGGTCCTGTCTCGATTAATCGCGAGAATGAGATGCGTACCGTCCATGTGCTTGGGTCCTTGGCAGAAGGATATGCGCCGAGCCAGGCAGAGGCGGATATCAAGGCGTTGATAGCTCGTGAGGTTCCTCTCAGTGACGAAATTTATCTTGAATATGGTGGTGACTTTGCTGATATGACAGCGATGTTCAATCAGGTGGGGATTATTCTCATACTTGCGATCATTTTGGTCTTCGGTGTCATGGCGTCCTTGTTTGAGTCATTCAGGAATCCCTTCATTGTCCTGCTTTCCATGCCTTTGATGTTCGTTGGTGTAGTTGCCTTGTACCTGATAACTGGGGAGACCTTCTCTTTGATCAGTGCCATCGGTATCGTCATCCTTGCCGGTATAGTGGTAAACAACGGTATTGTCTTGATCGAGTATATCAATCTGTTGCGCAAGCGGGGGCTGGGAATCAAGTCTGCCTGTATTGAAGCAGGCGGCAATCGACTGAAGCCGATCTTAATGACCAGTCTGACAACAATCTTTGGCATGGTTCCCCTTGCGTTCTTTGGCGGCCAAGGAGCGGAGCAGATCCAACCCATAGGCCAGACCATCATAGGAGGCATGGCTATCAGTACCTTGATGACCATCTTCTTCACTCCAGTCCTCTATGCTCTCTTCAACCGAGAGAAGCGAAAGAAGGATGTGGAGAGTATCGAGCAGTATGTAGGGGAGTAGCATCATGAGACGAGTAGAGATTATGGCCGCTCAGGCCATCTTGGAAGATGTGCTTGAGGCTCTTGAGCATTACGAGGTGCCGATGCACTACACGATCATCCCTGCAGTGCAGGGTAGGGGAAATACCAATCCGAAGCTGGGTGATGATGTATGGCCGGAAGAGAATTTCTTGCTCATACTCTATACAGATGATGCAGTTCTTGAGCGTATCGAGCAGGCCATTGCCTTGGTCAAGAAAAAGTATGACCATGAAGGCATCGGGTATTTCGTGCTCTAGCGTTCAAGGACCGAGGCGTCCTCTGTGTTTTGTATTGCTTGTGTGAAGAGTTTCTGGGTGGGATAGGCGAACTCAATATCCTGCTCATGAAACGCTCTGTATAATTTTTGATATATTTCCTGCTGGACGTTCATATAGATGGTGTAGTCGGGTGAAGGAATGTAATAGACTGTTTCAAAGTTCAGAGAGTACGGGCCGAACGCTTGGAAATGGGAACGGTCGCAAGTGACTCCTTCAATTGCCTCTACATGTTCTATGATTGTCCTGATAATTTGCGGTATTGCCTCAACCTTGTCAGGATGTGTTTCATACGTAACTCCAATACTGAAGACAACCCTGCGCCTTTTCATCTGTTTGTAGTTATGGATTCGTGCAGCAGTAAGGTCGGAATTGGCTATGACCAAGAGTTCTCCACTGAGTACGCGTATTCGAATTGATTTGATTCCGATTCGCTCCACAATTCCCATTTTGTCACCGAAAATAATGAAGTCACCAAGCTCAAATGGTTTGTCGAAGAAAATGACGAAATAGCTGAATAAGTCGCCGAGAATTCCTTGGGCGGCTATGGCTACGGCAATACCACCAACGCCGAGCCCCGCGACGGCGGTCGAAACATCGAATCCCAGGTTTGCCAGTAAAAAGAGTATTCCGATAAGCCAGAAGAGGAATTTCAGCAAGGAAAGCAATGGTTTCAGGTGTTTTTCCTGGTCATGGTTGGCCCACTCTTTCTCAAAATACTTGAAGAAGGCGAGTTCTACAGCCTTGTTGAGAGAACGAACAATGATGATTGTCATGAAGATGGTGAATACGGTTTGTACGATATATTGCAGCCGGTCGCTGAAATCGGCTAGCTTCATGCTCAAGGAGATGAGACCAAGGAATGCTAGGGGAAGAGCTATGCGCTGGGCAAATCTGAGCAGCGTAAGTGACGAAGAGAACTTCATCTCTGATGCAATTTCTTCTTTTTGATGGATGCGTTTTTTAAGGATGAGGTTCGCCATAAGCAAGAGAATTGTGCCAAGGGCGAGCAGCAACAGTGCCTGAAGGTAGCTGGAAATGGTTGTTAACGTATACATAGGCTTAGTATAAGCGTAGTTTTTAATGATTTCAAACAATGCTGAGGTCTTTCAGGGTTATAAAGGGAAGTTCTCTATGCATTGTATCAATAATTGTATACAGTGGTTGTCATGCACACAATTGGTAGACTTCTTAGGTTGCTTTTCGGATTATTTCTTTATGCAGTAGGGATTGTTCTAACGATGAAGGCCCATATTGGGTACGCACCGTGGGAGGTGTTTCATGCAGGACTTGCAAACGTGCTTGGCCTTCAGATAGGAAACGTCACCATATGGGTGGGTGTGGCTATCGGTCTTATAGTCATGCTCTCTGGTGAGAGGATTGGTCTTGGGACGGTGAGCAACATGGTGTTGGTCGGATTGTTCATGAATATGTTGCTCAAGAGCACCCTGATCAAAGAGCAGAGCTCTTTTTTGCCGGGTATTCTGCAGCTCGTTGTTGGACTCTTTGTCATTTCACTTGCGTCGTTCTTCTATATTTCTTCAGGGTTCGGGGCAGGTCCCCGCGATAGTTTGATGGTTTTTCTTTCCCGAAAGAGTGGATTATCCGTGGGTGTTTGCAGAGGTGCCATCGAGCTGTCGGTGACCATTGTAGGGTTTCTGATGGGAGGGATGTTGGGGTGGGGAACGTTGCTTTCAGCATTCCTGATCGGTTTTTGCATCCAGCTTACGTTCAGGGTTCTTCGGTTCGATCCGAAGACTGTGGTGCATGATGATTTTGTTTCCAGTTGGCATAAGTTTGGGCGTTTGATGGGCAAGCAAGTATAGCACAAAGAAGAGGGTCGAAGACCTTCGGCCCTCGACCCTTGTAAAAGAGGTTATGCAGTTTCGCTGCCCAGCTTTTCGATCAGCAGCAGCAATTCGTCTAGACTTTGGTGTGTCACTGTGGGGTTGAGCAGGGTGAATTTCAAATACGTCTGGTTTTGATAGACTGTCTGCCCGATTACCACGGTGTGGTGATGCAGCAGAGCCTTTCTCACTCGTTTGTTTACCTCATCACTAGCGTTGAGGCGGAATACTACACTGGAGAGTTCTGGTTCGACAGCAAGACTGAAAGATGGGTGCTCGGCAATTTTTTTACCGATGTATGCAGCATTCTCGATGCAAGTGTCGATGATTGTTTGATATCCCTCTTTTCCACGGCACGAAAAGGCCATCCATACTTTCAATGCATCGAAGCGTCTGGTTGTTTGGATGCTTTTCCCCACTAAGTTTGTATATCCTTCTTCTTCATCTTCCTCACGGTTGAGGTAGTCTGCGTGCAGGGTGAATACGGAGAAGAGTGAGCCGTCTTTTACAAGCAATGCGGAGCAGCTGATAGGAAGGAGGAACATTTTGTGAAAATCTACAGTGATAGAGTCACAGAGTCCCAGATCGCCAAGACGCTGTTTGTAGGTTTCAGAGAGTTGGACTGCACTGCCGTAAGCGGCATCGGCATGGAGAAAGAGATTGTGTGCATCACAAATGTCTCTCAGTGCGGCTACCTGGTCGATCGAGCCGTAATCGGTGGTTCCGATGGTTGCTACAACGCAAAAGGGAATCAGGCCTTTGGCCTTATCTGCCTCTATCATGCTCTGAAGGGCTTTTGTGTCCATCCTTGCCTGTGTATCAATTGGTACTTTACGCACGGCGTCATATCCAAGTCCCAACAGATGTGCACTTTTTTCCATCGAGAAGTGTGAGATTTCAGAGGTGTAGAGTCGCAGTAAGCTGTATTGCGCGGGTAGGCCTAGCTTCTTTACGTCGT
>Ga0334886_1003049_pt1 | contig 15443 bp, 10 predicted proteins | sample GraSluR1_MG_9_FD_207232 | JGI IMG/M metagenome (GOLD analysis project Ga0334886, IMG submission 207232) | Sludge microbial communities from methane-producing bioreactor in Wageningen University, Netherlands - Granular Sludge_27_06-R1 | ecosystem: Engineered > Bioreactor > Anaerobic >...
GTTCTCAGGCGTACAAGATCGTCATCAAGGGCAAAAAGTCCATGAGGGAAACAGTCCGCATTTGATCTTCAGGTTTTCAAGGAGCAGAGCCACTTCCGTTTCTGAGGGGTGGCTCTCAACCGGCGCGCCGGTGGCTCTATTATAGCGCGGAGGCGGTTCTCATATCGACGAGCAGGTGGCTCTTAAAAAACGCTCTTTGCACAGAACCGAGTTCGAAAGCTTTTTGAGAGTATTCGGCACACTTTCTACCATCCCGCTTGTAGTAGTAGACGGCTGCAAGGAGGTTATACGGATGAGCGGTCTTGCTGGTGGCAGTCTTGATTGCTCTGAGGCCGCAAGCTTCCGCTTGGTCGAGATCAGATACGGAGCCGCTTTTTTGCCAGATATCCTTGAAAGCCCCTCCCCTGGAACAAAAAGCGGAGCTTTGGTATCTGGTATCGAAACTCGCAGCAGATGCCGTGACGATAAGCGCCCTCTCGGGTTTTAGAGCGCTCCTCCAGCAAGAACTTGCTGAGGAAGCAAATTGCCCAGAAGCCGATGTTATTTTCTCGTAACAGAGTGCGGCGGCTTGAAATAATTCTTTTCGCTTGAGCCATTTCATACAGTAAGGATGCAGCGTTCCTTTTGTTCTCAACTCCAGAAGATATGAAAACGGAGGTTTTTCAGGCAGAAAAGGAAAAGAGTCAGGAATTGCATACCCTGTTCTTATTTCCTTCTCTATTCGCAACAGCATCTTCTCCAGAACTTCCTCCGTAAAGTCCGCTTGGAGTATGTCTCCGCCTTCGAAGGCGGAGGGTGCGCAGAAAAAGTTTCGGCTCCCGCGTTCACGGGGAAGATTTTCATCGGCCTTGAGCAACAGATTCCATTCTTCCGCTTTTCCCGCCGTGTAATCCACGCTTTTTACTCTACAGAGCCCTTTGTTTCTGTGAAGGACGTATCTTCCGAGCAGAGTGTTCCACAGAGATGGTTCATGCTGGCAAAGGTCGTAAAAAAACGCCGGACTACACAAAGATTCGCTTCGCATCAAAAATCCCCCTCCTGGCTCGGATTTTAAAAAACTTCAATTATCGTTTTTATACAGCATTCGCATATTACAAATTTTAAGCAATCTCAGTTCAATGAATAAGTTTCCTTAACACAACTAGAAGGACTGGTAGAAGTTACCGATAGACGATTTTCGGCAAGATGCCTCAAAACACGTTCGGATATCTCTCCGAGGTGAGCGATCATCATAGCCATGTCTAAGTCACTGTTACTCATCTCATCCATGTGGAACCTATAAAAATCTAAATTGTAAAGTCACCAGTGGGCTTTGAACGATCTCCAGCAGCAGCTTCAGAGATTTTCCATCACACATCGGGCGATCTCCTCCATTCACTCTTTATTCACTCTTCTTGTCAAGGTTCAATTTTCCTTTAGCTGTTCATTCGTGCATGAGTACAAGTCTACCTTCCGTCAATGACATTTCGTGTCGTACGACAGCAAGAAAAACAAATTCTTCGACTAAACAAGCGGTTGGCGGCACCGACACGAAATGTCATAACGGTGCGATAAAGTAGAAATGCACCGAGAGAAAAGGTCTTTGTGCGGCTAAGAACTTTGTCAACTGCATACAGGTGGATACGCTGTAGGAATTTGATGACCCAACAATCGGGGCAGCCCCCCTAAGAGCTATAATGAGATTGAAAAGTACCCTTTCACCACCTTTTTTCATTCAATATGAACAATGCGGAGGAGGTTTTTCAGATGAAAGAATCGCCGACGATACGCCGATGTCGAGGGAGCAAGGCATCCTCGGTCGTAGTGATGCAACGCATGCAATCTCTCGTTGGTCTCTTCGAGTCAAGAAACGGACAGGCGTCTCTGAACGAGATCTTCGATGAGATATACGACTGCAAAGACATACGGGACAAAAGCGTCCTCCGGATGTTCGACAGAGACAGAAAGAAGTTGGAGAATCTCTTTGCTGCACAGGGGCTTTCCATTCACTGTGCCGAACCCAGGAAATATGTCCTTGAACGCGGCGCTCAAAGTCCTCCGATTTCCCTACGCCTTCGCATCTCCGGCGAGGACGTACAGGCTCTGGCGGCCGGAATGAAACTGAGCGCACACTTTCTGCCGATCTTCAGCGGAAGCGCAGAAAGGATTTGGGAGCAGTTGAAAGCCGGCATCCCCGGAGAAGAGCTTCAAGAGAAGGGCGATATGTTCGCCAGAGCCACCACTGTCGCTTTTCCCGTTTCTAGAACATCCAAAGACGCCTTCCAGAAAGTGGTCGACGCCATTTTCGAGAAGCGGGTTCTGAAGATCAGTCAGTACAAGACCTATGGCGGCGATGAGATGTCTTTCCATATATCGCCATGGTTTATCTACTTCAAATACCATTCCTGGTATCTTTGGGGAAAGGCCGAGGAGTTCGATAGATCAGGGCCTTTCAGAATCAGCAGAATGCGCCTGATCTGCCCTGCCCCGTCAAAAACGTATGTCTCTCCTCCGGAGAACATCGACATGAAGGATTACATTTACCGAGATGGTAAGCCGGGCGCACAGGAAACATCATACTCCGTGCGGCTCCGCATCCATCCTCCGTTTGCGGTACCGGCGATGGAGACAGAGTGGTACCCCAGACAGGTGATCAGATGGGAAGATCCACGGAAACAGACAACCGCGATTTGCGAATTCTACAGCAGCGGCCTCGAAGATGTTGCCCGATGGATCATGCGCTCGCTCGACAGCTTCGAGATACTTGATCCTCCCGAGTTGCGAGAGATCATAGAGCAAAAAATCGAGATCTACAAACAAAGGCAGAATACTTTGCCATAACATTCCAGCAAAATTTTTTTTACACGTTCATCGTATCAAAAGCATTCCGGATTCTTTCCACATTTGTAGGCCATCATTATGGGTCTTTCTTGCATCTCGACAGGCGGATAAGTCCGCCTGCCGAGATGCAAGCTGGTGTTGTTGTTTAATCCAATACCACTTTTAAGGAGGTTTTTGCTTTGAAGGGACGTTTGTATTTTGCAGTTTTCTTTGTGGCGTTGGCATTGGCTCTTGTTTTGGTCAATGGCGACCATGCTTCGGCCTCGATACCCCGCATCGGAGGAACATGGACGATTCGGGGAGAAGGGACTTGGGGAGATATCGCGGTGACGGACGACGGGGTCTCGATTATCACCACCTACATCGACACGGACGGATACGAAGTGATCATCGAATATTCGTATAGCGGCGTGATTCGGGACGGAGCCGGAAATGTTCTTTTGAGGGACAGCTATACGCTCAATCGCCAGGATTTGGGCGGAGGCATCAAGGTGACGAGCCGCGAAGCCGTCATTGCGGACTACAGGATTACGATAATCAGCGAAACACGGATAAACGCCCGCAGAACAGGTCGCGTCGAGGGAAGACCGGTTGACGCCGACTACGTTCTCACGCGGGATACTCCTCCCGATCCCGGTGCAGGAAGTTCGGGAGGCGGATGCAGCGTAGGACACCTGCCATTGTCGTCCATCGTACTCCTCCTCCCCCTGATGATGCTTCTCGGAAAGAGAGGATCATAGGTCGAAACACAACTCGGACGCCGATCTCCGTAAAAAGGGATCGGCGTCTTTTTTTTCCGGAGTCGGTTCGCGTCCTCCGAAATCGACGAAGTGTCGACAAGCGCTTCAAACTCCTCTTTCCGAGCCGGTTATTTTACCGCACTCCGGACAGAGTATCCCCCATTCTCCATTGGGATGCTGCGCAGGCAAAGAAAGGAGGTCGCTGCCGTAAATCCGATCCTCCCAACCAACTCCCGTATCTTCGCTGTTTATGAATCGCCCGCCCGGCAACAGCACAGCGAAACGATGACCTTCGGAGCACACTCGGTTCTCCCATCGTGTATTGCATTCTAGACACTCACAACGGAAACAGCCCCTATCTCTTTCCTCGAAGAGTTCATCTGGATTATCTGTTCCGCAGACAGGACATCGCAAAAGCATCTTTGTCATCACGCAGGCAATCCGAAGCTGCTCTTCAAATTCTTTCGCCGCTGCACGTCGCCTTTCGAAATCGTCGTGTCGACGATGAGCAGCTTTACTCTTTTGATACAAAGCGCCGTTCTTCTCTTTCGGGCTTCTTTCCTTAAGTTGCTCATATTCCAAGAGAGCGGAATCGGCCTCTCGCTCTATTCTTGCTATAGATTCTTTCACTTGCCCTTCCTGCAAGTCACTGGGCGGCTTGATTAACAGCAGCTCATTCTCGCTGTTCTTTCGAAGCCAACGCGTCTGTTTCTCCAAATCCAAGAACTCTTCAATCCCTTTTTCCAGCGGTATTATCATCGGGTAAGCCATAAAACGGCCGCTATCCAGAAAGAATCGAAGAAGGCGCGAAACTCTCTCCAGGCTTGCCAGATCCCAGGGTGAAACCGGTAGAAAAGCGACATTCCCCGGATACCCTGTTCGAGGATCATTCCCCACGGAATGAAGATACCGACGGAGCGAAATAGAAAGGCCCTCTTGAAGCTGCTCGCCGCCATCCGCACTGGCAGGCGGGCCATCAAGCCTTTGCGCCGCCGATGAGGAATCACAGCCGATATAGAGAATCGCCAGCGTAGCCCCTCTTTCACTCGAGGCTTCGCGTGCGTCTTTGATAAAGCCCTTCACATCTTCGTCTGAAGAGGCTCTTCGAAAATCGACGGGGAGGGAGAGCAATACCAGCTTCTCACGGCCCGCATCAAGAGAGATGCTTCCGTCGTTCAACCACTCGCAGGTTATTTTTTCGACATCGCTATCTTCCTTCCGAAGTATCCATTTTTTTGATACTTCCACAGGTATCCCGAGCGATTCCTCCAAGGGAACGTATCCGAGAATACCGAGCGAACGCAGCACAAGCAGCATTCCGAAAGAATTCATTCCGGCGCAGATTTCCTGGTTTTCCTCGAAAAACTTCGACGAATTCTTGGCTTCGGTTAATCTATACGCGCTCCATTTTCTCCAGAGGGAGGCAACTCTCCTGTAGTCCGGGTCATTGACGAATATATTGGTGCTTTTGAGTGTCGGAGCAACGTGTGCAGTTCCGGGAATTTCCCTGTACAAAGGAGAGTCCATCAAGCCCATCAACCTGCGCTTTAAAATGCGCACCTTTTTCAGCTTCTCTTCAGCTATTATCGATCCTTCGTCGCCGGCCAAATTCTCCCCCCATAGCGTGGATATCCTGTCCCGTCGATAGTATGTTCCGTTCACTGCCTCGGAATAATTCGCTTTATCGTCGTAGAGACGGCACAACCCGACTAAATTCTGCTCCAGCTTGGCAACATAAGCGACAAGGTGATCGATAAGCCGCACCGTTACTCGGTTTTCATAGATGTCCAACTGATCATCCAGAACCTCGCAGAGAAGTCGCTTCGGCCTGACGCCTCGCACCTCGAGACGCTCCCAATCCTCCGTATGCCCCGCAAGATAAGGAATAGCCCCTTTCGACAGTCGGCGTGCTCTGGAGACCGGCAGCTTTTCTATTTCCGCCTTGAGATGCGCTTTGGGGTTCATGCAGACCGACTCGAGATAACCGGCCTCCTGCAATACAGTCGTTTCGAGACTCCCTTGTGAGAAGGTCTCCAGAAGACTCTGCATCTCTTCGAAAGGAAGAGGGGAGAATTCGAGCCAGTCATTCCAGGTTGCTGCCCTTTCGGAAGCGCTTCGCAGCTTCTTCTCCATCTGCCGGAGACTCTTCGCCTCGTTATCTTCGATCAGCAGAAAACGCGGGGTTATTCCATGAGCCAGCACGGAATCCTTGCGTGCCACCCCCCAGCGCCCTGCGGAATCGGCGCAGATAAAAGCGTCCGATTGTATCCGTATTGAATTCATGAACAAGAAGTCTTCCCCGGACGGGGCCGGCAGACGCCATCTGCCGGGACAAAAGGCATCCTCCCTCAACTCCTTGCATTCTCTCGCATGAAGACGATCATAAAGGAGATACCCCATGGCAGATTCAGCTCACCGGTTCTCCGAGACGCTCAAGCTCGTTTTCAAGCAGAGCGAGGGACTTTCGGGGTTCATTAGATGCATCGAGATACGACCAGGAATTCTCGATCTTCTCCCGAAGCTCTCGGACACTCTCCGGCTGGTTGTCGTGCCGGTCTCGTATTTTTCTCAGAATCTTCGAAGCCAGAATATGATCCACGGCCTCTCCGATAGTCCCACCGCAGTCTATGACGACTGGAATGTACGCTTCCATTTGTTTTTGCAAGCGATTGCCACATCCAACTCGGAAACGCTTGTACAAAATTTCGGTAAGCGTCTTCTTCAGAAAGTCGGATGCCTTTTCTACTTCATCGGAGTGATTCTCCTTAGCTTTCCTGAAAGCATCATTCAGCTCTTCCATGCTGAAGCGGCGCGAACTCCCCGCCAGAGAGCCGGGAGAGCAGGCAAATCTCTCTATGGTGGGAGGCAGTTCCAGTACGTAAGCACGGTCGTACGTCTTGTCCGCGAAGTCCTTTGTCGTCTCGTCGTGATTCGCCGTACCTATAAACCACACGTTGGGGGGGATGTGAATAGAGATACCCTCTCCCTCCTTCTTTTCGAAACGCTTGGGAGTTTCTCCAAGAGGAGCTGTACTGAGTTCTAAAGAAGTTCCCGCTTCCAAAGCCGAGAGCATGTCTGCGAAGTAGTGTTCGGGGTGAGAAAGGTTCATCTCGTCCAAAACGATAAAGAAGGGGGTGTCTCTGTATCGAGGGCTTCCCGCCATGTAGAGTGCGCGAAGAAATTGCTGTTCGTAGAATTTCTTCTCGAAGGAGTTGTAGTACCCTATGAGATCCTGCCTGTCTCTCCACCCCGCTTGCACTGCTATCAGTTCATGCCCCGCTCCGATGGCATCTGCAAATGCCCTCGAAAGGCTGGTCTTCCCCGTGCCGCTTATCCCTTGAAGAAGATGCAGTCTGCTCATCGCAAGACCGCCGATGAAGCTTCGGACATCCTCCGCCGAGTAAAAAAGAGGAGTTTTAGCTTGAGGCCCGTAAGCCATTTCGTGTCGAATCTCTTCCGCGAAGTCCTTCAATGAGCACAAGTTGCTTTCTGGTGGAATGGACTCGTTGTATTCCGGCTTCTGATCAATCTCCTTGCATGAAGGGAAAGGACCAACAATATGCTTACTCGAAGGATCAATCATTTCCTTTAATGTCTTATTATCTTCCTCCAAGAGTTTATTGCTTGCCACCAAAGCATCCTTATGGTTTCTAAGAGACTCCAGTTCGATAACAGCTATTTCCCTTCGTGCGAGGTCTTGCTTGAGAGCTGATATTTCGACTCTCAACCCCATTTTTTCACATTCTCTATCCTCCTGAATCCTTTCCAGCTCCTCAAGGCGCAGAATAGCCTCTTTACAGGGACGCTCCGCCAGTTCGCGGCGAAGATCGTCGCGTTCTTGCTGCAAAAGCTGCAACTTAAAAAGAACATCTTCCGGCTTCTCGGTGCCGAAGCGCAAGTCTGCCTCCTCGCGCTCCAGAATCTTTCTTTCCAATGCGCTCCGTTCTTCCCGAGAGACTTCCAGACGCTCCAGCAGCGCTTCGTTTCTGGATTCGAGTTCCTCGATGCGTCCTGCCGCAGCAAGCTCCACCTTCTCTTTAAAGTATTCTTTGTCCTCTTCGAAGAGTTCGCGCATCGCTTCCAACTGATGTTTGGCCGCCTTTATCGCCTTGTTCTGAGTTTGAAGCGCTTCTTCTCGCTCTTGCAGTTCTTCCCTTTTGGCTGATAGCTGATTCTCTGCCAGCCGTCTTATTTGCTCCTCCTCCAATTCGCGGCTTTTACATAAACGCGCAAGCTCCTCCTCGAAAGCAACTCTTTCCAAAGCCATGCGGGAACGATGCGCCGACATCTCGTCTTGAAGCTCTTTGGCCTCCTTTTCCAAATGAACCAAAGCATTGCGGTTCCTCTTCGCAAATCCGGCATCAGCATCTATCTCTCGAAGAAGAAGCTTCTCCTCACGATTCGTCAAATCGCGCTCTTTATCCTCTTGCAGTTTTTTTTGAAGAGCAAGGGTTTCTCTTTCCTCTTCAAGTTTCCGTTGTTTTTCGGTGAACGTTTCTTTTTGCTTCGCTAAGTTTTCATTTTTGGGGAAGTTGTTCTGATTTTGCTGATTCGGTTGATTGATCGTTTTCCCCCCTTCCTCAAGCAATCCATCCGAGATTGGATACGCTTTGTTAAGGGGCTCCGTTTCTGAAAGCGGAGATGTTCCCAAGGGTTTTGTTCCCTTCAGTATTTCTTTCAACGCTTCGATATCGGATTTTCTGACGGAACCAGGCTGTGTACTCCTTGTTTGGGGAGTGTTCCTCGGCATCTTCTTTTTTTTAGCCATGACGCGCCTCCTCAAAAAATAGCTCTCTTACAATTCCATGCTGCCGAAACAAACCTCCACCACACTGCACGTACGTTCAAGTGTGCTCTTCACATCTTCAAGAGCGATCATTTCATCATTTGCATGCCCTGCCTTGCCACCCTGGTTCGCAATCTCGTCTATTTCCCGAAGCATCCCAGGCATTCGGACCGCGGCATCACGAAGCGGATGCTTCGGGTTGATCCATGCTGCAAAAACCGTCGCCACGACCAACGCTCTCAGCTTCCAGAAAATCCCGTATTCAGCTACGCTCTTTATTGCCTTCGGTTCCGTGTTGAGCATCGATTCGGGAAAGGGGCCGTCAAAACCGACGTCCTGAGCCGCTTGCAGATACGTTGCCTGGACTATCTTTTTTTCTCTCTGGGGGTACCAGCTCTCTTTTCCGCTATTCTGGTTGACCCGCTTCACATAGACCAGCTTCCACACATCGTTCAGCGGATACCCTCCCGCCATTGCGCGGAAAAAGGCTTCGATCATGGTCAGGCAGGATCGAAGCGAGCTTTTCAACTTATAGACCGGACAATTTTCGCCAAAATACAGAGCTTCCTGCGCCGCCCATTCCATCTGGACGAGGGGCTCGAAAAGTGCGTACTGGCGCATCTCTATGGAAAAACGTTGTTCTATCTTCAAAACCGCCTCCTGTCGAAGCGTTTCCAACCAGCGGTTATGTTCCTCCAGCCCGTTTTCGATGCCGCTTTTTGCAAACTTCGCCACAATTTCGAAGAGTCGATTGTCCTTGCGCATGACGTCCTCTACCCATCTGCGGAGCCTCTGGCTCACACCCAATCCGAAAGGATCGCACACATACCATTCAGATGGAGTATCCTCCGGAGAATAAAGGTACGTCGTCAGATAAACGGGAGACGGCGTATCTTCGATGAAAGAAACTTTCTGTATGCTCTGGCCAAAGCAAGCGGAAATCGGTTCGAAATCGTGCTCATCTTCCTCCTCCCAAAGCTCTTCCCTGTGCTGGGAAGCCCTGGTATGACGTGCAACGGCGTCTATAATCTCTGGAGGAGACGGTTTGGGAGACATGCATTCTCGGGGGAGAACAGCGTATGCCTCAAAGCTCGCTGGATTGCCTCTGGTACCTCGAAGAAGGCGCGGAAAACCGTTCTCCTTGTACTCGACTTCGCAATACTGAAGTCGATCCACAAAACGCGGCCAGAGTTCCCCTCCCCAAGGGTTCTGAAAGACATGGCCGGTAATCATGTCATACGACTCGTCGATATCCTCGGCAAGCGTACGAAGGCCTTTTTCCGTAGGCACTCCCGTTTTTGTCAGAAGAGCCAGGTTTTCAAGCTCAAGGAAGACCACCGCAGCCAGATCCCTGTGGATCGCAAGCTTCTTCCCGATCTCTTCAAGTTCGCGCACCCCGGCGCGGCAGAGATTCAAAACGGCGCGCTGCATGAGGTTGAGCGGTCGACTTCTCGGTCTTGGCGCGACGATCCGATACGAATACGCCGGCCAGAGGATGAATCTTCTCTCGGCATATCGCGAGTGCGTCGCCGGCCTGTACGGAGAGAAGTCCAGGACGGGAGTATCACACTTGAACGATTCGGCCATGGGGACCTCCACAAAGTTCATAGAATTTACACAGCGCTCCGATCGCCTCCGTCGCGCCATCGCTTCTCAACATTCCGGAGTCGCCTGCGGCGATAAGTAAACGCTTCTGTCTGCTCATCGCCACGCAGAGTCTGTTTGCAAGCATCAGATGTCCGAACTTCCGGCGTCGAGCTTTTTCGTCGGAGGCCTGCAATGAGTTGCTTCGCGTAATGGAGAGCAGGACAACGTCGAACTCCTTCCCTTGAAACGAATCCACCGTGCCGATACGCAAACGCTCCTTCAACGCGCCGGAGGAGTCTCTCGCGGTACGCCACGCTTCCGCGATTCGATACGATCCGTCTTCCAACTCCTCCGTCATGCGAAGTCGCGCCATCTGCCGATGCAACTCCTCAACCTGCTCCGAGTAAAAAGATATCACGCCGACGCTGAAGTCAGGACGTTCGAGGAGAATGCGTTGCGCTTCGGAAGCAATCCACTTCGCTTCGGACACTCTTTTCTTGCTGACGCCTCCGGATTCGGCCCCGCGCCCCAGTGGAATGTCCGCCCAAACGGCGACGGCGCTCCCGTACTCTTTCAAACCGTGAGAAAACGCTGTTTCGGAGATCGAGGATCCGAATGCCTCTCCGTGCTCTTCGTAAAAGGCATCGCTTACGAACTTTCCAAGAAGGGGATGCATGCGGTACTGCACGTCAAGAGTCACCGTGCGTTTGATTCCGTCCTTCTTTTCGCGCTCCCGCATCATCTTGAAGAGTCGTTCGAAGAGACTCTTTTCCAGCATCTCCTTCATCTCTGTTTTGACGGTTTTTTCAATCTCTCTCGATATTTCAGGCTCCAGAAGATGCGGAAGCTGTCTATGGTCGCCGACGAGTATGATCCTGCGCTCCCCCAGAGACATCGGAATAAAGAGGTCGAGCGGATTGGCTCGCGCTGCCTCGTCAACGATGACGGTCTCGAAGACCATACCGTCTCCCTTCAGCTTCTCCATATCCCTAGCCACGGATTGCTGGCAGGTGGAGGCAAGAACCGCCGTATATCTTTCGACGGTCTCTCTCGTCCCCGCAACATCGTTTTCCAGATCTTCGACATACTCATGGAGAGCCGCGGACACCCCGCTCACGCTGCTTTGAACTCTTTCTCTCAGAGCATCGACAACGCTGTTCAGCAGCTCCATGACATCCTGATTCACCCGGGGCGCCCCTACAGGCCAATGTTCGGGAAGAAGAGAATCGATAAGAAAAGACTGAAGCCTTTCCAAGTCTTTCAAGAAGGGGGGCTCCGTCTCGTCTTCCCAGTTCGCTGCCTCCTCAAGGAGTCTGCGCTCGGCATCTTCAAGCATAGCCAAATTTTCAAGTCTCAGAAGTGCTTTCAGAGCCTGGCACGGTCCGTCGTCAGCGAACGAGACCGGATCCGTTCGCAGCGAGCGGAGAGCTTTGAGCGCGAGAGCGGCTTCCTCATTCTCTCCTTCTGCGTTTTTTCTTTGCATTCGCTCAAAAGACTGACGCATTTCCAAAATCTTATCCTTCAAAGAGCCCGTAATATGAGGTGAAGCATATCCTGCGATCTCGTTCAAAAGCTCCGCTATATTCTCCGAGCGACGCGTCGATTCGATATACCCGGTTACACGGTCACGACATCTACGAAATGCAATCTCGACTGGATTTTCGTCGAATTCGGCCAGTTGCGCCTTCACCGTTTCTATCCTCTCCTGTCGCCATCGTTCGAAACCGTCCGTATCTTCGAATTTCCCTCTCTTGCGCCCGATCTTCGTCGCGGGAAGTCCGAAGACGCGAGTAGCATCCGCGACATTTTCGACCGCACCGTGCTGGGCGCTCGTCAGCAAATATCGCCCCGAAAGGCCTCGAATTTCTTTTGCGGTTTCCGAAAGGCGCGCTACAAGCGCCGCTATTAAGCGAGTTTTGCCGGTACCCGGCGGTCCTTGAATAAGGGCTATATCGGGAGTATTGAGGGCGACCCTCAACGCCTCTATCTGTCTGCCAGTAGGTTCCATCCCACCGAATGCACTCCTCACTCCGCTCGAGAGAGGACGCACTTCTTTGGAGCGCCTTGCAGGGACAGGCTTTCCCTCCATCAGGAGGCCGAGCTGCGGCATGGGGCACTGCGCGGTAAGAATCTTTCTCTGCGCTATTTCTCGTCGTGCGCTCTTTGTACTCTCACCGGCAAGATCGATGAAGAGAAATCCTTTTTCGGGCGGGAAAATCTCTTCTTTGAAGCTGTCGGTGTTTCGCAATTCGATCAGACTGTTGTTTCGAGTCGTCCGAATAAACTCGCCTAAAAAAGAGCGTGTTTTATTTCCATATTTCCGATCTTCGTCGAATCGATCATCTACAAGCTCTTCTGGAAGCCTTTCGGCAGCCTGAATGCTAAGATCTCTGCCCTCCTGCAGGAGTTGTGCTTTCGCTTCCACTCCTTCTCGTTTGCTGAGTTCGAAGCACCACACTCCGTCTTTTTGTAGATACCGTTTTTCATAACACATCCAACCAAACGTCCGTGCCTTTGAGATCGTATTGCGTCGCTCTATTTCGCTGCACTCTTTCCAGAGCTTCAGATAGCTCCCTTCTCCTCCGAGGATCCGCTCCAGTTCCAAGCGAGCGTTTCCGCTAAAAGCTCCGGCGATCGTGCGGTCTTTGAATTGGATTTTCCCACGAGCGAGGTACACAGGAGAACTTTCCTCGTCTTGGGAGTGACGCGCCTGGACAATTCGGTACACGAGAAGTAGATTTCGGCCATCCGCTTCTTTGATACGGTAGATATCTGCTGCAAAACCCTTCCCGTGAATTCGAAAGGAGTTCTTATCCTCGCCGGAGGTCCTTTCTCCGGAAATCAGGACAAGGCTCTCTTCGCCTGAAGAGGTAGCAATGAATTTCTCAGTTAGCCACTCGATTGTTCTGCTTGCTGACATGTCGGCACTGTTCTTTCGCCGGACTGATTCGACTGTTTTCTCGTCGACACCGAAATCAACCATCTCCGGCAAAACAAAGGACGAGGGGAACTCTCTTATTTCGACCATCAATCGGGCTGCTTTCCCATTCCTCATGAGCTCAGACGAAACAATCCAAGCAACGCGAGGAAGATTCCGCTCCATAACTAAATCGAGCACGTTTCTTTGATGCTCGTCGACCGCTTCGACACTCAGCAGTGTCTGGCCGATGCGAAGAAGAACAGAATTGCTGGAATCGGAAAAGAAGAGTTCAACTTCGCTGAGAGGCGCTATCTGATCAACAGAATAGTCATCCTTTACCTGAATTTCCACGATTTTTCTTTCACCGAGTTGAATGTCCTGTATCTTCATTAGTGAGCGCTTCCTTTTTTCAGCCAAGGCTTATATGCAGAACTCTATGGCATGTGTTCTCAGGACCAAAGTGAATCATGTATTTTTTGGCCTTCTCAACAGGCAAAAGCAAATCTTTGTTACTTATCACTCCGCGCTGCACCCCATTCCGACAAAGCCGGTACTCGTTGCCGTCAAGGCTTTTGATTCTAATTGCATCTCCCTCAAGTAAAACTGAGAGAACAGGCTCTAACAATGAGCAATCATTTAAACCAAATGCTAACCTTTTATCAATAAAGAGCGTCTCTTCTTTTGAAGAAGTAGCCACTGCCACAACATGAGCTTTGTTTTCATTGTTTTTATAAACGTTTCCTTTTTGATTATCCCAGAGCAGTAGTCGGTTCACGAGAAAATCAGGAATTGTGCTATTACACCCCCAAGGACATGTTGGTGATCGATAGTAATATGTTCCTCGACATCTAGGACAAATCAATGTAAGGTCAGCTGCCGAAAGAAGACGTTCTGCCCACCTGCTCATCCCTGGACGTTCACAGGGTTTATCACGACCTACACCAAACATCTTTTCGAAAGACTTGAACAAAAGATTAGAAATAACCAATTCCCTTGGTATTCCGCGAGAGGATCGGTTCCGATCATCATTTGTGTCGAAGATCCAAGGCAATTTCCCTAAAAATGCTTCCTCTTCAAGCTCCGGAGGTCCGTCATGTACCATATCACCGATGAACGGGTGCGCCAGCGTAAGCGTTTCGAAAGCGACAATCGCTAAGGCGAAGGCATCGCTCAGCGTGGTCGCCCCCGATTTTTTAGCAAGCAGCTCCGGTGCAGCATACCTTACGGTGTACACGGACTTTCCTGGCGAGGATTCGTACTGCAGGTTGTCTGCATCGATCAGCCATGCCTCTTCCGCTCCTGTCTTTTCCGACACGAAAATATTGGCGGGAGACGGATCGGAGTACGCCAACCCTTTACTGTGAAGCACGGAGAAATTATGCGCGATTCTCCCCAGGAGGCGAAGCCGGCGACGCAAACCTCCGCTTTCGATGTACCAATTGAGAGGCGACTTGCCTTTCGGAGGAGTCATCAGGCTCCTTAATGGAACCATTCCCTTCAGACGCTCCATAACATAGCCGACATGCGGCGGCCGAAGAGTCTCAATCGGCCGGGCCAAACAAAGAGACGCCAGATCCAGACGCCGCAGAAAGCTCAGGCGGTTCGAGAGTTGCGAACGCGCTTCATCGTTTTTAGCGCGCAGCAGCTTTACGGCAAGCTTGCCACCTTTGACGGCGTAAACAGTCCCTTGACCCTGACTGACGGAGGAATCTTTTCCAATTCACCATGATAAAGTATGGATTGTATGGATTGAATGTCCTCCGTTTCGTCCCGGCGGCAGTGCGGAACAATAAAGCACCTTGAAAAAAGAACGGCCTGTAGACAATTCATCGTTTCCCGTGTTCAATACGTTCGCCGAAACTATACAGAACGGGGGAATCGATCATCAACAGGCCGCCTCTACATACTACAATCATCCGCCTCCTTTATCAACACCTCGCTCCGTTTCTCGACCGAAGGCTCATAGAAACGTTCGGCGCGATGGTGGCAGCTCTCTGCCTGTCGAAAAAGACGAGTCTCGACGAATGGGGTTCCTTCGAGTTCGGCAAAGCCGCGCGCGCATACAGCAGGGCGAGGCGTTTCCGCGAATGGCTCCGCAATCCGAGGATCGATCCCGGGTTCCTTCTTCACCCTCTTACGGAGCGCCTGATATCGAAAGCGGGAAAACACGTCCACATCGCTCTGGACACGTCCATCCTTTTCAACGCATTCTGCATGGTTCGCGTCTCCCTGATCTTTCTCGACAGGGCGGTTCCGCTGGTCTGGTCCGTGCGGAAGAGCAAGAGCGCCTCGGTTCCCTTCTCCGCGTATCGGGGGCTCCTGGAGGAGGTCGCGGCCATGATTCCGTCGGGGACGCAGCCGATCTTTCTCGCGGACAGGGGATTCCAGAACGCCTCTCTCTTCGAGCTTCTGAAACAGCTCGGCTGGTGGTGCAGAATAAGAGCGAAGAGCGACGCTCCCGTGCGGACGAGGAAGGGGGAGGCGATCATACCGGGGAAACTCTGTCTGAAGCGCGGACTCCCCAGATTCTGGAGAAACGCCTCCTACGGCGGAGTCGGCGGCGTGACGTTCGGTGCGCTGCTGCCGATGG
>Ga0334886_1003071_pt1 | contig 15350 bp, 8 predicted proteins | sample GraSluR1_MG_9_FD_207232 | JGI IMG/M metagenome (GOLD analysis project Ga0334886, IMG submission 207232) | Sludge microbial communities from methane-producing bioreactor in Wageningen University, Netherlands - Granular Sludge_27_06-R1 | ecosystem: Engineered > Bioreactor > Anaerobic > Unclassified...
CAGCAGGACTAACATTCCAATCCGCAAACACCCACGGAACCGGAACATACGACGAAAACACAGGAATATGGACCATAGGAAACTTTAACAACGGACAAACAGCAACACTAACCATAAACGCACTAGTTGACAGTGGTTTTAACAATGAAACTATCATAAACACAGTTAAACTAGAAGCTGTAGACCAATTTGATTGGAACTTCAACAACAACAGCAAAAAAACATACATTAACGTTGAAGAAAGGGATATACTTCCATAAATTATTCCTTTTTTGGGATCCAACAAATATTTATATTACTAAAAATGAAGATAATTTCAGTTATAGGAGTGTAAGAATGCTTAGAAAAAATAAATTAAAATATTCAAAACCCATTTTAAAAGAACATGGAAATCTAAAAAAAGTTACACATGCCGGACAGGATGGTACTGGAGATTATGCGGGTAAATACGGTGAATCTTAATATTTTAGAATAATATTTGTAAAAAAATCATTTATTATATTATTTCTTTTGATGATGTGTTTTCTAACCAAATTGCAAGAATTGCACTTTTCCATATATCGATTGAATCAGCACCCTCAATTCCATCAATGTATCTATTATAAATTTTGGGTAATTCTTTACAATCTACATATTTTCTTATAAACTTGTTGTTATAAATCAAATCATCCAAATATTCTCTTTCGAATAACAACAAATTTCTTTTAAATACATGGAAAAAATTACGTTTTCCCCTACGCCATTGAACTTCATTAGGTAAAAGATCACCAAGCCCCAAGCGAGCCAACAATCTGCCCCATCCATTGTCATATTTAATATATGTTGGTACAGCATAGCAGAACTCAACTAATCTCTTATCCATCATAGGATGACGTGGTTCAATTGAATGAGGACTTGCAAATTTGTCCATCATTTCAAAGATTTTTTGGTGTGTTGCAAGAGTTATATAGTAATAATGTATTTTTTTTGAAGTCTTTGCCGCCTTTTTTGGATCTAATTCCATTATTTTATACTGTTGCTTTAAATCCAAATCGCGAATAAAATCTTTATTAATATTAACAAAGTCTTTTTCATTTCTTACACCCCTATATTTAAGCCATAATCGGTGAAATGCAGGAAGTAACTCAAACAGAACTTTAGATACATATATTTTAAAAAACTCAATAATTCCACCATTGGATATGCTTTGAATTTCCTTAATTAATTTGGACCATTTGAAACAAATAAATAGTTCAGATAAATAATTTTCACCTTTATAAAGGATGGAATCGCCATCATGGCCCCCTATAATAACTCTAATACCTTGAAGATTCATTTTTTCATAGAGTTTCCAAATCAAAGCCATGTTTGGAGTTTCAAGAGGTTCATCTTGATAGGATAAAATATCATTAACTGCATAAAATGGGCTAATTGAATCTCCAGCTAAATAAAAAGGTATGATCCCACCTGTATCAACAATTTTTTTAATATAGTAACTTTCGTCAGTTTCTTTTATTTCTTTAAAGATCAATGAAAATGTATGAATATTAACATCATTCTTTGATAAAATCTTTTTAGCCATCATTACAACAGATGATGAGTCTATTCCCCCACTTAACTCAAATCCAATGGGATGAATCGACCTTAAACGACACTTGATTGATTCTTCAAATAGTTCACGGAATTTAATATAATAATCATCTTGATTATCAAAAAAGATTTCTAAATTAGGGTCCAATTCCCAGTATTTTTTCATTTCAAGTTTATTAAATTCCATATTTAAACTGTTGGAAGCAGGTAACCGAAATATGTTATTATAAAAAGTCGATTGCCTATCAGTAATTATTGGAATCAAGTGATAGGCTACTTTAATTTCATTTAAATTTACATCTAAGCTATCTTTAAATGTTAAAAGAGATTTTATCTCACTTGCAAATAAAAAAATTCCATCTGACAAATAATAATAAAATGGTTTAACCCCCATATGATCCCGGGCGCAGAACAAAGTTTCCTTTTTTTTATCCCAAATAGCAAATGCAAAATCTCCCAAAAGCTCTTCAGGACATTTTTCACCCCACTTTTCATAAGCCTTGAGAATGAAGTAACTGTCTGAAACATGTTCTTTGTCTTCTATTCCCAATTTAGGTGCAAGTTCTTTCCGGTTATCAATCCTTGCATCAGCAGTGATAACCAGTCCTGAATTTTCATCTTGAAATGGTAGTATTTCGTGTAGGGATTCCTGGGTTGTGTGGAGCATCTGATGGCCGAAGGCTACTGGTCCTTCACACCAAGTTCGGGATCCATCTGGTCCCCTGTGGGCTATTTTATCATTCATCTTCTTGATACTAACGGGATTAACATCCCTCCCATCACGTCTGAAGATTCCAGTTATCCCGCTCATAAAAACAATCCATTAATTAGAATTTTCAAGAATAAGACTCATTGATTGAATTATGTTTCAATTTTTCTAAAATTTGGCAATTAATAATTTACAATTCAGATTAAATGTCTTTAACTATGACCATGCCCTTTTCCACGAGTTCCTGGAGTAATTCAAATAAATCATGTTCACATTCATCCTTTTCCACATCATATTCTTCCAGAATAGCATCCCTAACCTCGCTAATATTTTTGGGTTCTTTTATCTGCTCCCAGATGAAGGCCCCCACAGGGTTTAACCCATAGTAGATCCCATCTTCCATTCCCAAGAGGACCATTTCATCATCTACATTGCAATAAACATAATCTTTACTCACAGTTATGATAGTAGAACCTGATAATTCCATTAATTTCATCTCCCTTTAAATCATGCTAAATTACTGTATGCTCATATAATAGTATTGTAAATTTTTTTATATTTGGGATTCTTATTAATCTTAAATTGCTAATATTAGAACCGAAGTAAGTTTAAACTTTTATATTCCTTTAAAAATTGATTTAAAATTGAGTTTATCAACGATTCTTGTTACGCTAATATCTCTACTTAAAATATAATATATTTTTTTGAGGTCTAAAACAATTTCAAAAAAAATAATAGAAAAAGTAAAAATAGAAAAAAGTGTATATTTATTCGTGTTTTCTGCCAGCTACTGTTCCACCCATAAGCATTAGCATTCCAGATGCTAGGGAGCCTAATGGTATTCCTAGATCATCGGTTGCTGGTTCTTCAGTTCCTTCTGTGTTACCAGAGGTACTGGTTTCAGTGCTAGTTGTAGTTCCGGTTCCACCAGAGGTAGTTGTAGTATCTTCTTCACCAGTGACTGTTAATGGTTCATTAGCATTATTAGTATCTTCTGGAGTGCTGGTTTCATCCGGAGTTTCTTCTGCACCTGCTGCAGCTCCTGTAACTTCGTTTGCAATAAAATCACCATTCACAAAGCAGTTGATGATGGTTAGCTGACCATTGTTGACTATTGCATTAGTAGTTGCATAATTCCAGATTGAGAGGTTCTCTAAAACTAGAGTCATACCGGGAGATACAACGATAGTTCCAGTTTCGTCTGAGGATTGGATTACAGTTTCTTCGGGAGAGGTTCCCATACCTTTAATATTGAGGTTTTTGTTAACAACTACTTGTTCTTCATGGGTGCCGGTTTCTAATTCAATATTATATCCGCCCAGGGTTTCATAGTTGTCTGCGGCATCTTGAATGGAGGCAGGTCCGGTGAATGAATAACCGTTTTCAACCACATAGGCACTTGAATAATCTGCAGGTCCCTGCAGTGCGGCTGATACTGCACCACTCACCATCACTGCAACCAGGATGGTGAAAACCAAAAAAGTAAGTTTCTTTTGAAGGTTTTTTATGATCATTTTTTTACGCCACCTAATAAAATATGCCAATTATACTTTCTCTGTACCATACCGTGTCGTCACAATTGGTTATATTTTCAAGAGATTTTAGTGACACATTTCACCAAAGATGGTGAAGTGTTCTCCTCCCCGGTAAGAGAACTTGACATTTTCAAGTTTTATCTCCTTCTTCAGTTCCATCTGTTCATCAACTGAACCAGCCGTTTCACTATTTTCCAAGCACTCCTCCTCTAATCTCATTACATTATCAAAGGCGGGTAACATATTGGTAAAGTACTGGTAGGCTCTTTGGATTGTTGAAAATTGTGGAATCATCCTTACAAAAAGATATATCAATAAAAACAGACTTGCAGTGGGTATTTTAATTATTTCAATCAGGAAATAAACCATGATGGCCAGTACTATCACTGTTCCTACGTCAAATAATATTTTCACATCAGCATAGCTCCTTATGGCTTCCAGATAATTCCGGGCTACTTGATTAGCTTGCTTTGAGAAAAGTTTTATGTTCTCATTCTGCATTCCAAAGCTCTTAATGGTCTTCATACCATCCAAATGCTGCATTATAGAATAATAGAGATCACGGGTAGTGGTGGTGATCTCCTCACCACTGGATCTGGACCTGGAAGCCCTCCTCCTGAGGAGTAAGAGGATAGTCACTCCCACCGCGAATATCACACCGGTGAATAGACCAGCCAGTTCCAGGGCGAAGATAATGTAAACTGCGAGAATCATAATCCCCGATATGAAGGTTAAAAACTGACCAGTCCCCACGCTTATACGGTCTATTTCATTGGTTAGGGCGTGGGCAAAGTTTGATGCTTTCATTCTCGAAAAGAATAGCCAGGAAGAATTTGTGATAGCATTATACAAACTTTTTCTGAGATGAGCTGCGAACTCGTACTGTATTTGGGATGTTTTTAGTGTTTGATATCGGGTTAGAAATGCACTGAAACTCACAACCAGCACATAAATTAAAAGCACCGATACCAGTGTTGGCTCCAAACCGAGAAACCTGAAAAATGCTGATACTACTTCTCCAATCTGGCCCAAAGATCCCTGACCCACATCCAGACCCACCAATCCAAGAAGGGGGATGAGTAAGACTAGACCCACTGCTTCGGTGAAACTTAAAAGAACCATTAAGGTTATGGCTAAAAGAACCTTTCTAGGCATTAATTGTGTTAAGTTCCTGGTGTACTTGCGCAGGAGACTATTTTTGTAATATTTTAAATTAAACATAGCTATGATCCTTATGATGAATTTCTTCATATACCAAGTATGGTCTTATAATTCTTTTCTGATTCTCCTAAAACCACATCTCCACTGTGTTCCAACCATGCATGGGCTTCAAAAACCCCATCTTCGTTTAAAACTCCAATTTTTATAATGGTGTTGTATCCGTACCGCGAAAATAATATATGACCAGCCATTGCCTGCACCAGGCAGGTTGCCTTAGGGATGTATCTACTGGTGATTACAATCATCATCCTAATTCTGTCTATTCTAACTTTGAGGACTTTGTCCAATTCATCTGGAGATAAGTAATTAGCAATCTTCTGAACTCTTTTTTGTACAAAAGAAAACGGGAAAATCCAGATCATAACTCTAACTACGGTAACCCAGAATAATGATTCTAATGCCAGTATTTTCTCGGGGTAAGATAATTTAATGAAATCTAAAAAAATTCCCATTTTCTGCCTCACTGTTCTTCCTTATAAAATTCTTTATTTTTCTTATAAGTAATATATCAGAGTACCAACACTATTCCCGTAAAACTTATGATATCAATTAATATTATTTCTGGTGATGTTCTTATCCTATATGAAAATAATTCTTGAAATGACCTCCATTTATTTGTTAGAATTTTTCTTTTGCACTAATATATTGTTCACTAATATTCAATCTTTTTTGTGAATTATATCACATACTTATATAGCGTTTGTGCCAATATTCACATGACATATATAAAAACAAAACCTTTATATGTGAATTTGTACAAAGGTCATGACTAACTGAAGATTATATTGCTCACCATCAACAACATTGACTTTTTTTATAGATCATGATGGTGTGCATTAAAAGGTTCAAACTGTCAAAAAGGGGGATATACTATCAAATTAAACAAAAAAGCTCTGATGTTCATCATAGCATTCGCATTCGTGCTGGCAATAGCAGGCACATCTGCAGCTGCCGTGAACGAAACAGGAAATGTAACTACAGATAATATTACCTTTACATCCGAAGGAGGATATGAAGGTTGTGATCCCATAATTAGTGGGACAGTAACTGTTAACGAGTATGGTCATGTAAGACCTTTAGAAGGTGCCAGTGTTGTAATAAACTCAGCCAGCGGTAATGTCCTTGCCAGCACCATGACTGATGCCAATGGTTATTATTCTGTGAACTTTTTCAGTGCTGATACTCAATTTAACGTTCAAGTCAGCTACCTTGGATGTACCCCCATAACCCATAGTGTAACTGTAAGCCAGGGACCTAATTATCCCACTGACCCTAATTATTACGGAACATCTAACTTTGAATTAACACCCAAAACCGCAACATTAACCAGTACTGGTAACGGAAGAACTGTTTACATCCAGGGACAAAACAAAAACGGATTCGCTGGCGTGATTAATGTTAATGTTGATGGTACAACCTATATTGCTTACTGTATTGACTTATTCACCCCTATAGACCTATACGATCAGTTACTGGTTAACGGACCTCTCCCAGGAACTGCAGGGGATTTACCCAGTGAAGTGGAATGGGATAAAGTAAGTTACATATTAAACAACTACAACCCAACCACCAATGATGAGGCAGCTGCTATACAGTGTGCTATCTGGTACTTTACCTCAGTACACTATGGAACATACAATCCATCTGCACCTCTAGGAACCTACTACCAGTACATGACTGCCCCTAACGACGGCAGACTCAACGGTCCTACAGGTTCCGAAACTGTCAGAAACAGAGCATGGCAAATTATTAATACAGTAAATGCAGCCAGTATTCCATCTTACCCCTACAGCATAACAGTAACACCCGAGACAATCACAGTCCCTAACGGTCAAACTGTCACTATTACAGCCACAGTTCGAGACATCAATGGAAACCCATTACCAGGTGTCACAGTCAACTTCCAAAGGACAAGAGGAAGCCTGAGTAGAAGTTCAGGGACCACTAATGCCAATGGACAAGTTTCCACAACTTTAACACTGAATAATAATTTAAATTCTGTGGTCACTGCTTATGTAAGTGGAAATTATGGTAACCTTTTATATGATGACCAGTACGCAACCGTCAGAAAACAGAACCTTGTGGCCCGGAATGTTTTACCATTAACCGTATCTGCATTTTCAATAATCAACACCAGAACTACTGCCAACGTGGCCTTATCCCAGACTGCAACCTCACCTGTGAATGTTGGTGACACAGTAACCTACACTGTCACTGCTACCAACAACGGACCTAACACTGCTACTGGTATTATGATATCTGACATAGTTCCTGGAGATCTAAGCGGAGTTACAGTTACACCTTCTGTGGGAACCTACTACGATGGTATTTGGACCATACCCACCCTTGCTAATGGAGCCAGTGCCACTTTAACCATCACTGGAACTGCTACTGCAGCTATGGCTGGACAAACTACCACCAACACCGCCACTAGAACTGCCCAGGAACAGTACAATGGTATGGCCACAACTACTACTGCAGATGTTTACACCAAATTATCAGATCCCCTAATAACTCAGACAGTGAACGGTCAAAGCACTGGACTGGTAACTGTGAATGTGGGTGATACTGTAACTTTCCTAGTTAACGCTTACTGCAGTGGACCAGATGATGCAACAAATATTAACATTAGTGATGTTGTACCTGCCGGATTAACTGATGTTCTTGTAACACCCTCTGTGGGAACATACAACCCTGTTACTGGTATCTGGACTATAGACTTCCTTGAAAAGTTCACCAGCGCTGTCTTGAACATAACTGGTAAAGCCGGAGCAGCAATGGCAGGACTGAACATAACCAACAATGCATATGAAATTAATCAAACCGAATACAATCCTAACCCTGGAAACAGTACCAGTATACCAGTTTACACTAACCTGGCGAATGTATCACTCAGTCAGGCCGGAAGTTATCAGAGCAATGTGGTGACCTTCACAGTGACTGCAACCAACAATGGCCCTGACACTGCAACCAACATAAAAATAACCGATTTAATACCATCCGGATTATCCGGAGTAATATTAACGCCAAGTATTGGAACTTATGACTCAAATACGGGAATTTGGACCATACCTCAATTATTGAATGGTGAAATCGCAACTCTTACAATAATCGGAAATGGAACAGCACAAAACACCATAACTAATACTGCAACTTTGATTGACCAAAAAGAGTACAATTCAAACATTGGCCAAACAATAAATAAATTAATTTATTTACCCTCTGCTGATGTTAGAGTGACAATTTACACAACAACCGGAAAATACGACAACTGGGACGTAAACAACGACGTAACATGGGCAACCGATGCCATAAACAACGGACCCGACGACGCACACAACGTAATAATAAAAATAACCCTACCCGAAGGATTAGACTTCATATGCGCAGACCCACGTTCAAACGGAGCATTCACCTACAACTCCACATCAAGAACCATAACCTGGACCATTGACTTCATGCCCAGCGGAGGCGCAGCATCACTAGACATCTTAACACACATCAGCAAATCAGGAAACCTAATAATAACCGCAACAAAAACCAACCAAACAGAATACGACCCAAACATAAACAACAATGCAAGAAGCAGAACACTACCCATACCACAACAAGTCGACATACAAGTCACACAAAACGTCGATAATAATACTCCTATTGTAGGACAAACAATTAATTACACCATTAATGTTACAAATAATGGCCCCAGTCAGGCTACTGGTTTAACTATAAAAGATAGTTTACCAGCAGGACTAACATTCCAATCCGCAAACACCCACGGAACCGGAACATACGACGAAAACACAGGAATATGGACCATAGGAAACTTTAACAACGGACAAACAGCAACACTAACCATAAACGCACTAGTCAACGTAGCATCTTACATAAAAAATACTGCAAAACTCGAAACTGTAGACCAATTTGATTGGAACTTCAACAACAATGCACATACAACTATAATTAACCAAGGAAGTTACACACAAACTGCTGATGTTAGAGTGACAATTTACACAACAACCGGAAAATACGACAACTGGGACGTAAACAACGACGTAACATGGGCAACCGATGCCATAAACAACGGACCCGACGACGCACACAACGTAATAATAAAAATAACCCTACCCGAAGGATTAGACTTCATATGCGCAGACCCACGTTCAAACGGAGCATTCACCTACAACTCCACATCAAGAACCATAACCTGGACCATTGACTTCATGCCCAGCGGAGGCGCAGCATCACTAGACATCTTAACACACATCAGCAAATCAGGAAACCTAATAATAACCGCAACAAAAACCAACCAAACAGAATACGACCCAAACATAAACAACAATGCAAGAAGCAGAACACTACCCATACCACAACAAGTCGACATACAAGTCACACAAAACGTCGATAATAATACTCCTATTGTAGGACAAACAATTAATTACACCATTAATGTTACAAATAATGGCCCCAGTCAGGCTACTGGTTTAACTATAAAAGATAGTTTACCAGCAGGACTAACATTCCAATCCGCAAACACCCACGGAACCGGAACATACGACGAAAACACAGGAATATGGACCATAGGAAACTTTAACAACGGACAAACAGCAACACTAACCATAAACGCACTAGTTGACAGTGGTTTTAACAATGAAACTATCATAAACACAGTTAAACTAGAAGCTGTAGACCAATTTGATTGGAACTTCAACAACAACAGCAAAAAAACATACATTAACGTTGAAGAAAGGGATATACTTCCATAAATTATTCCTTTTTTGGGATCCAACAAATATTTATATTACTAAAAATGAAGATAATTTCAGTTATAGGAGTGTAAGAATGCTTAGAAAAAATAAATTAAAATATTCAAAACCCATTTTAAAAGAACATGGAAATCTAAAAAAAGTTACACATGCCGGACAGGATGGTACTGGAGATTATGCGGGTAAATACGGTGAATCTTAATATTTTAGAATAATATTTGTAAAAAAATCATTTATTATATTATTTCTTTTGATGATGTGTTTTCTAACCAAATTGCAAGAATTGCACTTTTCCATATATCGATTGAATCAGCACCCTCAATTCCATCAATGTATCTATTATAAATTTTGGGTAATTCTTTACAATCTACATATTTTCTTATAAACTTGTTGTTATAAATCAAATCATCCAAATATTCTCTTTCGAATAACAACAAATTTCTTTTAAATACATGGAAAAAATTACGTTTTCCCCTACGCCATTGAACTTCATTAGGTAAAAGATCACCAAGCCCCAAGCGAGCCAACAATCTGCCCCATCCATTGTCATATTTAATATATGTTGGTACAGCATAGCAGAACTCAACTAATCTCTTATCCATCATAGGATGACGTGGTTCAATTGAATGAGGACTTGCAAATTTGTCCATCATTTCAAAGATTTTTTGGTGTGTTGCAAGAGTTATATAGTAATAATGTATTTTTTTTGAAGTCTTTGCCGCCTTTTTTGGATCTAATTCCATTATTTTATACTGTTGCTTTAAATCCAAATCGCGAATAAAATCTTTATTAATATTAACAAAGTCTTTTTCATTTCTTACACCCCTATATTTAAGCCATAATCGGTGAAATGCAGGAAGTAACTCAAACAGAACTTTAGATACATATATTTTAAAAAACTCAATAATTCCACCATTGGATATGCTTTGAATTTCCTTAATTAATTTGGACCATTTGAAACAAATAAATAGTTCAGATAAATAATTTTCACCTTTATAAAGGATGGAATCGCCATCATGGCCCCCTATAATAACTCTAATACCTTGAAGATTCATTTTTTCATAGAGTTTCCAAATCAAAGCCATGTTTGGAGTTTCAAGAGGTTCATCTTGATAGGATAAAATATCATTAACTGCATAAAATGGGCTAATTGAATCTCCAGCTAAATAAAAAGGTATGATCCCACCTGTATCAACAATTTTTTTAATATAGTAACTTTCGTCAGTTTCTTTTATTTCTTTAAAGATCAATGAAAATGTATGAATATTAACATCATTCTTTGATAAAATCTTTTTAGCCATCATTACAACAGATGATGAGTCTATTCCCCCACTTAACTCAAATCCAATGGGATGAATCGACCTTAAACGACACTTGATTGATTCTTCAAATAGTTCACGGAATTTAATATAATAATCATCTTGATTATCAAAAAAGATTTCTAAATTAGGGTCCAATTCCCAGTATTTTTTCATTTCAAGTTTATTAAATTCCATATTTAAACTGTTGGAAGCAGGTAACCGAAATATGTTATTATAAAAAGTCGATTGCCTATCAGTAATTATTGGAATCAAGTGATAGGCTACTTTAATTTCATTTAAATTTACATCTAAGCTATCTTTAAATGTTAAAAGAGATTTTATCTCACTTGCAAATAAAAAAATTCCATCTGACAAATAATAATAAAATGGTTTAACCCCCATATGATCCCGGGCGCAGAACAAAGTTTCCTTTTTTTTATCCCAAATAGCAAATGCAAAATCTCCCAAAAGCTCTTCAGGACATTTTTCACCCCACTTTTCATAAGCCTTGAGAATGAAGTAACTGTCTGAAACATGTTCTTTGTCTTCTATTCCCAATTTAGGTGCAAGTTCTTTCCGGTTATCAATCCTTGCATCAGCAGTGATAACCAGTCCTGAATTTTCATCTTGAAATGGTAGTATTTCGTGTAGGGATTCCTGGGTTGTGTGGAGCATCTGATGGCCGAAGGCTACTGGTCCTTCACACCAAGTTCGGGATCCATCTGGTCCCCTGTGGGCTATTTTATCATTCATCTTCTTGATACTAACGGGATTAACATCCCTCCCATCACGTCTGAAGATTCCAGTTATCCCGCTCATAAAAACAATCCATTAATTAGAATTTTCAAGAATAAGACTCATTGATTGAATTATGTTTCAATTTTTCTAAAATTTGGCAATTAATAATTTACAATTCAGATTAAATGTCTTTAACTATGACCATGCCCTTTTCCACGAGTTCCTGGAGTAATTCAAATAAATCATGTTCACATTCATCCTTTTCCACATCATATTCTTCCAGAATAGCATCCCTAACCTCGCTAATATTTTTGGGTTCTTTTATCTGCTCCCAGATGAAGGCCCCCACAGGGTTTAACCCATAGTAGATCCCATCTTCCATTCCCAAGAGGACCATTTCATCATCTACATTGCAATAAACATAATCTTTACTCACAGTTATGATAGTAGAACCTGATAATTCCATTAATTTCATCTCCCTTTAAATCATGCTAAATTACTGTATGCTCATATAATAGTATTGTAAATTTTTTTATATTTGGGATTCTTATTAATCTTAAATTGCTAATATTAGAACCGAAGTAAGTTTAAACTTTTATATTCCTTTAAAAATTGATTTAAAATTGAGTTTATCAACGATTCTTGTTACGCTAATATCTCTACTTAAAATATAATATATTTTTTTGAGGTCTAAAACAATTTCAAAAAAAATAATAGAAAAAGTAAAAATAGAAAAAAGTGTATATTTATTCGTGTTTTCTGCCAGCTACTGTTCCACCCATAAGCATTAGCATTCCAGATGCTAGGGAGCCTAATGGTATTCCTAGATCATCGGTTGCTGGTTCTTCAGTTCCTTCTGTGTTACCAGAGGTACTGGTTTCAGTGCTAGTTGTAGTTCCGGTTCCACCAGAGGTAGTTGTAGTATCTTCTTCACCAGTGACTGTTAATGGTTCATTAGCATTATTAGTATCTTCTGGAGTGCTGGTTTCATCCGGAGTTTCTTCTGCACCTGCTGCAGCTCCTGTAACTTCGTTTGCAATAAAATCACCATTCACAAAGCAGTTGATGATGGTTAGCTGACCATTGTTGACTATTGCATTAGTAGTTGCATAATTCCAGATTGAGAGGTTCTCTAAAACTAGAGTCATACCGGGAGATACAACGATAGTTCCAGTTTCGTCTGAGGATTGGATTACAGTTTCTTCGGGAGAGGTTCCCATACCTTTAATATTGAGGTTTTTGTTAACAACTACTTGTTCTTCATGGGTGCCGGTTTCTAATTCAATATTATATCCGCCCAGGGTTTCATAGTTGTCTGCGGCATCTTGAATGGAGGCAGGTCCGGTGAATGAATAACCGTTTTCAACCACATAGGCACTTGAATAATCTGCAGGTCCCTGCAGTGCGGCTGATACTGCACCACTCACCATCACTGCAACCAGGATGGTGAAAACCAAAAAAGTAAGTTTCTTTTGAAGGTTTTTTATGATCATTTTTTTACGCCACCTAATAAAATATGCCAATTATACTTTCTCTGTACCATACCGTGTCGTCACAATTGGTTATATTTTCAAGAGATTTTAGTGACACATTTCACCAAAGCTTGTGCCAAACATCACAAAAAACATGATTTTTCCATTATAAACTCCTGAAATGTAGGAAAACAAATCTTAATATGAGTATCAATTCTAAAAACCGTTTAAAATGTTTTAATTATTCATAAATTTGATATCATCTAGATTTTAAATGGATTTATCCATAAAAATGAGTTCAAATTGGAACAAAAAAATTTTGACAAACTCAATATTGCTGAATTGAAACAAGATATTAATAAAAAAAGTTGTTTTTTGAGAAAAGTTATTAATATTTAAGCTAATCTTGATTAAAGTCTTCCTCAATCACCCGGACCAAATCCAAGATCCTGACAAAGGAATGGGTAACTTCCAATCTTCGCACTCTCACATTATTCACCAACTGTGCACATTGAATTAAATTCTCCCTTTGAGTGGTGTGCTGGAATATTCGGTTGGCAACTGAATGCCTGATCAGATCAATCAAGTTCTCCTGGGATTTCAATAAAGAAGCCTCGATCTTATCACCATTCTCTAAGAGGTAGATCCTTTCCAAAATTAACGGAGTAGGGGAATACTGGTAGGATGCATCACAGAAAACCTTCCCTGCAAGGGTCTTTATCGGAGTTAAAATATCCGTATTATCCTTAACCTGACTATATGAATCTTCATTTAAACGTGCATGAGGATAACCGGGGTAGACCATTGGTAAACCATCTTCATCAAATTTTATGGCCAGGATATCATCAGTCACAATTGGATAACCCTCCGTGTATAGTTGGATGGCTGTGGTTGATTTACCATTGCCCCTGTGTCCCAGAAAGGCCACTGCACTCTCATTAATTTTCACCGAACTACCATGTAACACTAAGTATCCTCTTTGATGCAGTAACATGGCCATAACCGGCCCCAGTAGGAATGGGATTAGGTTAATTGTTTGTGAGTCTTCTAGATCAGCGATGGGTTCCACAGTTACTTGTTTCCCGCCACTGATCTTGACCTTCCCAATATCCTCCCACCATAAATACACATCACCCTCTTTAACCAGGTAGTTGGGACCTTCCACTTCTGCACCTGAAACCATAGTATGATCAACTTTACCCAGTATGAATTTAACATCAGACCCGCCTGAACCATTATTCATGCCAGGTAATTCAACTTCTGATGCTATTTCCAGTCCAAATGCGCGATAATGAAACATTTTCCTAATTGTCTCCATGAACTTGACACTTATCGTATTATTTACTAGTTTATTTGGGGGTTTAATGATATATATTTTCCACAATTGAGGCTTAAATCTTTATTCATTTCATGTTTTAATTCATTTCAGGAGATATAATGTTATTCATTACTGACTTATTGATTATGAACTCATTGAATCATTACTAACTATTTATACCTCTTCATCCTAACACTCTTTATGAAACTTTCACTTCATAGGGACCTTTTACTGGTTATCATCAGCAGTCTGGCTGTTCTTACCATTAGCTGGTTGCAATTAGTTAAGGGTAATGTTCTAACTTTCATAGAATACGTAGCCATTTTACTATTACCCGGCTACTCCCTCATGACCGCCCTCTGGCCCAGTGAAGATAGAATTGAATGGTCCCTCCGTGCCGGGGTGGGCTTCGTCCTGGGACTCTTTTTCGTCCTGTTTTTACCAATTATACTGGAATCTCAGAAAATGGGATTCATAAATGAAAACCTCACCAGCTTACTCCTGATTCTAGCTGTTCTCTTGTGCTTAGTGGCTATGGTCCGCAGGAGAGAACCATCCGAGGAAGAAGCCCCTTACGGTGGAAAACAGTTAACCCTGGAAGAATCCATACAAAGAGCCGCAGAACTAAGGGAAAGACAAGTAGAGGAACATGAAGATGACGAATATGAATATGATATGGAAACAGGCCACTTTGAATATCATGATGAGGAATTAGAACTTGAAG
>Ga0334886_1003092_pt1 | contig 15272 bp, 12 predicted proteins | sample GraSluR1_MG_9_FD_207232 | JGI IMG/M metagenome (GOLD analysis project Ga0334886, IMG submission 207232) | Sludge microbial communities from methane-producing bioreactor in Wageningen University, Netherlands - Granular Sludge_27_06-R1 | ecosystem: Engineered > Bioreactor > Anaerobic >...
AGATCACTAGTGTCCGGAATAATCAGCCATGATGGCTCGTAACCTGTCGTAAAAAAACGAGAATCCTGAAAAAATGAACGGCATCGACTTGAAATTGATTTGGCGAAGCAGCCATTCTCTCCATGGAGTTATCCCGTGGAGGTGTGTCTATGCATTCGGGGCCGCTGGTCTTCTCACAAGTCATGAGTTTTTTGCCGCCCAAGGTTTTTCAGCGCTGCGTCGATCGCTATCGCGGCGACTTCAGCGTCAAGCGGTTTTCCTGCCTCGACCAGTTTCGGACCATGGCCTTTGCCCAACTGACGTACCGCGAGAGCCTGCGCGATATCGAAGCCTGCCTGCGGGCCCAGAGCAGCAAACTTTATCACATGGGCATCCGTGGCAAGGTCAGTCGCAGCACTCTGGCCGATGCCAACGAGACTCGGGATTGGCGTATCTATGCGGACCTGGCTCACAGTCTTATTCCGCAGGCACGCAAACTCTACCTGGGGGAAGACTTCGGTGTCGAACTCGACCAGACCGTCTACGCTCTGGATGCCACGACTATCGATCTGTGCTTGTCCCTGTTCCCTTGGGCCGAATTCCGGAAAACCAAGAGTGCCATCAAGCTGCACACCCTCCTGGACCTTCGCGGCAACATCCCGACTTTTATTCATATTTCCGAAGGCAAGGTTCACGAGGTCAACATTCTCGACGAAATCCCGCCGGAAGCCGGCGCCATCTATGTGATGGACCGAGGTTATCTCGACTTCTTCCGGCTTCAACGTCTGACTCAGGCGCTGGCTTTTTTCGTTATCCGTGCCAAGAGCAATCTGGCCTGTCGTCGGCTCTATTCAGCCCCCGTGGACCGCGACAGTGGCCTGCTCTGCGACCAGACCATTATCCTCACCGGACCGAATTCGAAACTCTACTACCCGGGAAAGCTTCGCCGGATCAAGGTTCGCGATCTTGCAACCGGCAAGACCATCGTTTTGCTCAGCAACAACTTCAATCTGCCGTCAGAGACGATCGCCCAGCTTTACCGCTGCCGTTGGCAAATCGAACTGTTCTTCAAATGGATCAAACAAAATCTAAGGATCAAAGCGTTTTACGGGACCAGCGAGAATGCAGTGAAGACCCAGATCTGGACCGCAGTCACCGTCTACCTGCTGGTTGCCATCATGAAGAAGCGACTCCAGATCGAGGCCAGTCTCTACACAATTCTACAGGTTCTCAGTGTTGCCTCGTTCGAAAGGATCCCGCTAAATCAGCTACTTACAAAGACCGGTTACGAAAGCGAACTGCATCAAGATGCTAACCAATTGAATTTATTTGGAAATCATTCCGGACACTAGTGAACCCAGATATGGAAACAGTAAAGAACACTGGACCGATTCCAAAAGGACAATACCAAATTGGCCCTTCTCATTACCGTCAAGGGAAAGGTCCAAAAACCATGGCATTAACGCCTATAGGTCATACAGCCCATAACCGATCCGCCTTTTTAATCCATGGAGACAGTAGAAATCAACCAGGTAATGCATCAGAAGGATGCATAATATTGCCTCCTCACGTAAGAACAAAAATAGCAACCAGTGGAGATAATTTTTTAGAGGTTACACCATGAAACCCACAATTTTATCGACATTGTTTTATATAACAATAAGTCTTTTATTATCCGGTTGTACAAAACACCCACATTGCTCCGATACTGATGCTTGGCCAACTGGAATGGCCTATACCCATTTAAAGAATGCGCACATCATTGAACCTGAAAATTTGGATTGGGAAAGGACAATAACGACCAGAATAGCATCTCAAAAAATCGGCAATGATCTTTACATACAGGTACACATGATTAAATTTTTCACAAAAGATGGAGAATCATTTACAACAATTGCCGTAAATGAAGCATCCAACATAGAGTGTTCAATGTCCAATATTGATTTATACATTATTTCAAAAATACTTGGTTCATATTCAAATAAATAACGGACTAATTGAGAAAAAATTAGATTTATAAATTTTTACCATGCCTATTTATTATATATATTGATAAAGCGCATTTCAACCTGCCGTTGGTCGGCAAGTTGGATAAGGAGACGAAGGGATGATGCCAGGAAATCAATTGCATCTCGATTACGCATGAAACCGTGAAGAGATCATCCGATAGACGGTCATTTTTGCCGACAATTAGGATGGAAGGTGCCCATGACCATTGAAGACCAAAAGAAATGCGCTGAGATTTTTCACATGATAACCGGGGAGGAAACGAACCCGGAAGATTGGAATGATAGCGCTGGTGCTCTATTGTCCGAAATGGTTGCAAAACATAGGGAATGCAGCGGTGCAATGGATTTTGTACCGCGGCCAGCTGGCTTCAAACCTGACCTTGGTTACCTTGTCAAGCAAGCATATGGCGCATTCAAGCACCATTGCAGCAACGACAAAAGATCCGCATATTCTGTATGCCTTGTTGCGACGGGACCGATTAAACGACAAATTGAAATCGCACTCGCTACCGGAGAATAAGATGATTCGGCACCTTTTTTTTAATATTCTCATATCCGCATCATTATCTGCATGTGTTCAAAGAAATGATTTTAAGGCCTACAGGTACAATCCATTCCAATACCCGTATCCCGAATACTATATCGAGGCAGATACAATAACTGTTGAAGCTGTCACTTTTGTAGATTTTCAGGACATGGGCAGAATCGAGTTCTTTAATAAAACAGCTTATATACCAATGAACCTACTCGACCCGACTCCCATATCGGCCAATGATGACAAGGTTATATTTAAAAAGGACAATAACATTTTAATCATAGAGAGAAGCAAAGAAACCTCAATCGGATGCCTTGATGAATTAACAAGGATGTCTAACAGGGACTTTTGTGCTTCTTTTTCATCATCACAAGAGTTTTTCGATATTCTATTTACTAAAACACCAAACAATTTTTGTCACTCAGATGATAAAAGAATTGGCTATCAGTGGATATTGCACAAAAAAGGTATTTATTTTGAAAATGTTGAATATGCAAGAAGATACATTGGGAATAATTTAATTGCATACGAAAACAATTACATTCAAGGAAAAATGACCAAGGATCTAATCCTATTTTTTGATGGAAACAATAATTATTTTTACGCTATTTCCACCAATATCGATGACAATTATTTTTTTAAGAATTTTCTACAATCAATACTATGAGGCGTTGGCAAATCCTCTTCGTCATGCCCGAGTGCTGCTATCGGGCATCCTTGATTTCAAAATATTACAGGCTGGGTTCCCGACCAAAAGCACTTCTGGAATGACTTTTTGAGAGACCACCATAATGCAGGGGGAAAATTTTTTTTGCTTTAATTTCTAATGATATTTAACATTTTAAAAATTAATAGTCAGAAAATTGCCACCAGACAGGTTTTAACCACCAACAAAAGGAGGAACAACACCATGGCAATGCCGGCACATCTCACCCTCACCGGAGAAAAACAAGGCAAGATCGACGGTTCCTGCGAAATGCAGGGACGGGAAAAGACCATCCTGGTCTATGGCATGACCCACGACGTCACCATCCCCCGCAGCCCGACAGACGGACTGGCCACAGGCAAACGAGTACATGGCGCTCTGACCATCACCAAGGAGTTCGATCAGAGCTCACCCAAACTCTACCAGGCCCTGTGCACCGGGGAACATCTGAAAAACGTCACCATCAAGTGGTACCGCATCACCAAACAGGGCACCGAAGAACACTACTTCACCCATGTTTTGGAAGACGCCATCATTGTCAGCATCAACCCATCCATGCCCAACACCTTGGCAGCTTCCAACGAACCTTTCCGCCACATGGAAGAGGTGGCCTTCACCTACAAAAAAATCAAGTGGACCTGGGAGCCGACCGGCATTGAATCGGAAGATTCCTGGGCGGTACCGGTGTAAAGCCATCATCCATTCATTGCAAAACAAAAAGGAGAAGGAATAATGAAAAAACTGTTTATCACCATGCTTGCCATTGCGTGCCTTAGTTTTACCACGTTGTCGTTTGCCCAAAGCTTAACTCTTACATCCGACAACGATATCAAAAGTGTTCTGGCCCAAAATACAGGCAAAATCGTCACAATTCGCCTTCAAAGCGGACAGGACATGACCGGTAAACTTCTGCTTGTCACTGATAACTTGGTCCATTTGGGGGAACTGAGTCGCCAGGAGTTTTATGATGGCGTCATTGATATCAACAATATTTCAGCCATTTTAATCAAGGTTCGATAAAAACTATATTTATCAAAAAGTTAAAGGAGAATTTTTCATCATGGCCATGCCGGCTCACCTCACATTAACTGGAGAAAAACAAGGAAAGATCGACGGCTCCTGCGAAATGCAGGGCCGAGAAGGCACGATCCTGACTTATGCGATGACTCACGACATCAGTATCCCACGCAGCCCAACTGATGGACTGGCCACGGGCAAACGTGTCCATGGTTCCTTGTGCATTGTCAAGGAGTTCGACCAAAGTTCGCCGAAACTCTACCAGGCTCTGTGCACCGGCGAGCATCTCAAGGACGTCACCATCAAGTGGTATCGCATCACCAAGCAGGGCACCGAAGAGCACTATTTCACCCATGCATTGGAAGACGCCATCATCGTAAGCATTCACCCCTACATGCCTACAATGCGTATTCCGGCGAAAGCGGCCAGTAGAACTGACAGGAAAGCGGCCACCGTTCCGCTGTGAATCCGTCCAGCGTTCCGGTGAATTCGGCCAGTGCCGAGAGTGTGTCTCGGGGTGGGGTTTTTACTCTGTCACGGCTTCGGTTTTCCGGTCAAGCGAGGAACGCTTTCTGCGCATCGATTCGCCCTTGAGTTCGAGTTTGTAAGCATTGTGCACCAGGCGGTCGAGAATGGCGTCGGCCAGGGTCGGGTCCTGCATGGCATTGTACCAGGCCTTGATCGGCAGTTGGCTGGTGACGATGGTAGCTTTGCGGTCGTAGCGTTCCTCGACAATCTCCAGCAGTTCGCGTTGGTCCTCCGTGGTGAGCGGCGAGATGAGCAGATCGTCGAGAACCAGCACCTCGCATTTGCCGATGGGGGCCATGAGCTTGTGATAGCGGCCGTCGAGCCGGGCGACGGCAATGTCGTGCAGCAGCCGCGGCAGTCGCTGGTACAGGACGGTGTGACCGTCCCGGCAGGCTTTCTGGGCCAGGGCGCAGGCCAGGTAGCTCTTACCGGCGCCGGTCGGTCCGGTGACGAGGATGTTGTGATGGTGACTCACCCATTGGTTCTGGGCCAGCGACAGGATCAAAGCCCGGTCCAGCCCCCGGCCCTGACGCAGGTCGAGGTCTTCGATGGAGGCGGAAAGCCGGAGTTTGGCCGTCCGGAGCCGGTTCTGCATGCGCCGGTTTTCCAGTTCGGTCATCTGGAAATCCACGATCAGGCCGAAACGCTCCTCGAAGGAGAGCGAGGCCATGTCCGGCCGCTGCATCTGGTCGGCAAAGGCGTTGGCCATGGCAGATAGCTTCATGGCGGTGAGCTTTTCAATGGTCGGTTGGTTCAGCATGGGAGAGCCTTTCGTCGTTGTAGTAATGGGTTCCCCGAATATTCTCGTGGGAGACGGGCAGTAATTCCAGTTGGCCGGGCAGCGGCTTCTGTTCGAGGTTGTTTTCCAGGATCGACTTGATGCTTTTGTAGCTGACTCCCCGGATGGCGAGGGCTCGTCGGCAGGCCGCCTCCAGGCGTTCTTTGGAAAATCGCTTGCCCAGGGAGATGACCCCCATGCAGGAGCGGAATCCGTGCTCGGGGTAGGCCTTGCGCGAGAGGATCTGCTCCACGACGGCGGCGGTGGCCGCTCCGGTCTGGGCCGCCCAGGCCACGATGCGCTGCGGCGTCCACTCGGCGTATTCCCGGTGGGCCTTGGGCATGTGTTCCGGCAAGGTGGTGTGCTTGCCCGCAAGAAACGAACGGGGATGAGAAGCCACCCGGTTCCCCTTGTGCAGGCATTCGACGGTGGTCGCGGTGGAACGGACATCCAGTTGCTCGCCCACCAGACGATGGGGAACGCTGTAGAAATGGTGGTCCACCTCGACGTGGTAATCGATATGGACCCGGGCTTTGCTCCAGAGGGAGAGTTGGTAGGGGGTCTCGGGCAGCGGCAGCATCGCCGGCCGGTCGCACTCTTCGAAACGGCTGCGCCGACTGCCGGGGAGTTTGCGGAAGGGACGGTTGTTCAGCAATTCCAACCGCTGCCGGATGGCGGCGTTGGCCTCAGCCAGGCTGAAGAAGGTGCGATGACGAAGCCCGGCCAGAATGAAGCGCTGGGCGATCAGCACACCCCCTTCGACCTTAGCCTTGTCCTTGGGACGGCGAACGCGGGCGGGGATGATGGCGGTGCCGTAATGGTCGGCACATTCGGCGTAGCTGGGATTGAGATCCGGCTCATAGCGGCAGGCCTTGGTGACTCCGGAGCGCAGGTTGTCCGGAACCACGCAATGGGGAACGGCCCCGAGATAGCTAAAGGCCCGGACGTGGGAGCCGATCCAGTCGGGCAAACCTTGGGTCCAAGTTACCTCGGCGAAGGTCAGGTTGCTGTGGCCCATGACCCCGACGAAGACCTGGGCTTCTCGGATCTCCCCCGTTGAGGCCTCCACAATGGGCAGGGTCGACCCGCTGTAGTCGACGAAAAACTTATCGCCGGCGCGGTGCTCCTGGCGCATGGAGCGATCCAGCTTCTTGCGCCACTGACGATAGAGTTCGCAAAACTGGCTGTACTGGTAACCGGAAGGTTCGCCCGCTTTGTACTCCTGCCACAGCAGCATGAGGGTGAGGTGTTTGTGGCCGGTCAGTTCATCATGCAAGGCCTGCCAGTCAGGCTGACGCAGTTTCCGGGATGAGGGAGGCTGAAGAGGGGGATAGAGGCGCTTTTCAAGGGTTTCGTCGTCCATCGCCACCGGCCAGGACAGCCCGGCGGCAATGGCCCGGTTGATCGTATCGTCGACGGTGGTTTTGCCGACACCGCAGGCTTTGGCCGTATCGCGCCGACTCTGGTTACAGCCCCAGACCAGGCGCAGGATCTCACGTATTTTTCGCATGGCAACTCTTTCTCTCGGCATCACGCCCTCCTCGGATGGAATCAAGGACGGCAGGATACCCGTGGAGTTACCCCGCGACTACACTCTCAAATCACACTGGCCGGATTGCTCCGGAATGGTGGCCGGAATCGAATCGGAATGGTGGCCGGATTCGTGTCGGAACGGTGGACGCTTTCCCGTCGGAATCGTGGCCGGATTCGTCCGGAATACGCACTACAACACTGATTGCTTCAAACGAACCTTTCCGTCACATGGAAGAGGTGGCCTTCACCTATAAGAAGATTAAATGGACCTGGGAACCCACGGGTATTGAAGCCGAAGATTCCTGGGCGGTACCCAGGTAAATTGCAAGCGACGCCCTCCTTCAACGCAAGGAGGGCGTCCACCAAATTCTAACCATTAAATGAAAAGGAAAAAAATAATGCCTCTTTCATGCAGCGACAGTTCAAGACAGAAATACGGTAAATGGTGCGCCTTGCTGGATGGAATCGTTGCAAGTGTCTGGGCCTCGGCTCCGGATCCGGGTGGAGTCGTTGCTGTTGGAACAGCGGCCCAGGACCCAGAAATTCCGACTGCAATAATTTCCACTCGAATCCAAAGATTCAACGAAGAAATGGCCATGCAAAACAGATGGGAAGAGCTCATTGATCCGGCATGGGCCCAACGGCACCCATTGGAAGCATTTCGAGAAATCAAAAGAAGGAAGGCACTATAAATTAAAAGGATTGAGAATAAATGAATTACACAAAAATATTTTTACTATCAGCAATAATTGCAATCCTGTCCTTTACATTTGGATACAAAGCAAAGGACGCAAACCTCAATCGGCTTTATGATCGAAATATTCTAGAGATACATGAGTCATCTTTGGCGTCACAAACGAAAATATATATTAGTTTTTTGAAGGAGATTGAAAATGAAAATTATCAAAATGCTGAAAAACAAATTCAAGGATTTTTAGATATTAACTTATCTAGCCTAGGTGCGATGACTCAAATCAAGGACTATAAACTATCACAAGATTCAATCGATGCAATAAAGTTATCAAGAGATTACATCAATAATTCAAAAACCTATCGCACAGTACCAAGTATTTGGGATTCTGTTCAAAAATCTTTTGAAGTCATCAAAACATTTGATCAATAAACAATCGAACTAGGAAATAGGGCGGGATAGATTTTTATTTGAAGTTTTTGTGAAATTATATGTTTATTATTTAAAATTATTTCAATAAATAAAAGAGTCTTTATTCATATAAAAATTGATATTTTTATTTTTCGAAATTTATTATTTAAAATAACATGAATATTAAAGATAGAATGCTATTCATTTCAACAGGATTTATTTGTTCAATACTTGCCTGGATATACTGGCATTATATTGGTGTCTATGGTGATCGAATATTATTAATAGGTATAGTCATAGCTCAGTTTTTGGAAAACAGACAGCTGAAAAAGAAAGTTACGGAACTGCATCTGCCTAAATGAGATCAAATAAGAACGATTCATATCTTCCAAGATGGCGTGATCTGGAATAACAAGTTATCCAAAAGGAGGAATCCAACCATGGCAACGCCAGGACATCTCACCCTTGCCGGCGAAAAACAAAGCAAAATCGACGGCTCCTGAGAAATGCAGGGGCGGGAAAAAACCATTCTGGTCTATGGAATGATCCACGACGTCACCATCCCCCGCAAGCCCGACGGACGGATTAAGTGGACCTGGGAGCCGACCGGCATCGAATCTGAGGGTTCCTGAGCGGTACCGGTGCAATCAGCATTCCATTGATAAAAAAATTTAATATAAAAGGGATTTTGGAATAAAATCTTCTCAAGGTGAAAACTTAATGTACGAACAACGACTGACCGAGCGCCTGCGCTCGCAGGAAGAGGAACCGATGCGGCGCGGCAAACAAAGCCGCAAACGCTGCATCGATTCGGTGGTGGCGCATCTGCAGTGCATTCTCAACACCCGACAGGGCAATGTGCCCCTTGCCGAGGATTACGGTGCGCCGGACTTCGTCGGTTATCTGCAGGACTTTCCCGACTCCATCAAGCAAATCGAAGAGAGTATCTGCAGTGCCATTCGCAAGTATGAACCACGGCTTGCCGGAGCCAAGGTGACCTTCGTTCCCCGGGAAGACGACGATCTTGCTCTGCGCTTTCAGATTGTCGGCTGCCTGGCCATCGAAGGCGAAGGCCAGGTGTTGCTGGAGACGACGGTGAGTTCGGATGGCCGTATTTCCGTTTTCCCTTGATTGTTTTGGTTCTTAATCTGTCATGAGGCCTCGCTTGTCCTGTCCATCATTTCAAACCCAGTTGCAGCAACTCAAAGCCTTTAGCGCGGCCTTCTCCCATGCCTACCCGTCCCTGGCGCCGTTGCTGAGCGGTCCGTCGGCCGACCCGGACGTGGAGCGTACCCTGGATGGCGTGGCCTTCCTGAAGGACCTTCTGGAACAAAGCCTTATTGCAAGTCGCCCGGATTTCACCCGCACCTTGGTGCAGCATCTGCTGCCCCACTATCCGCGGCCCCTTCCAGCCTGCACCATGCTCGAATTCAGCACGCCGAAATCCCATGGCCGCATCGTCACGGTTCCCGCCGGCAGCCTACTGGCCTCGATGCCGGTGGATGGCACGCCCTGCCTGTTTCGCACTACCGAGGATCTGGATGTTCATCCTCTGGAATTACAGGAGGCCGCCCTGCAAAACGGATCCGGCCGGGCCGGGGAAATCGTCCTCTCCCTGCAACTGCACGGTCTGACCCTTGCCGAATGGCAACCGCGCCGACTGCGCCTGTTTCTCGCCGGCGACCGGGCTTCGGCCACGGAATTGTTTCTGTTGCTCTGCGTCCATGCCCGCCAGATCACCCTTTGTGCCGATGAGACCAATTCCATCGCCCTGCCGCCAACCTGCCTGCGCCCGGTGGGTTATGCAGAAGAGGAAGCGCTGTTCCCCTACCCGCCCAATGCCTTTGCCGGCTTTCGCCTGTTGCAGGAATATTTCCACCTGCCGGAAAAATTTCTGGCCTTCGATCTGGCCGGCTGGGAAAACTGGACCTCGCGAGGCACTGGGACGGATTTCCGCATTCGCATTCAATTGGACGATCTGCCCTTCGCGCCGTCTCGCATCGCACGCGGCAGCTTCGCCCTCAATACGGTTCCGGCCATCAACCTGTTTGCCCATGACGCCGATCCGGTTTACGTCGACCATCGCACCCATACCTATCGACTGCGGCCCAGCGGTTCCAGGCCCGCACACCGGCCCATCCATTCCGTCGATAGGGTCACGGGCCTGTGTCCCGCCACGGGCCGAGAGCGCCACTACGCGCCCTTTCACTTGTTTGGCGAAAACGAAAAACCGGTGCCGTCCTACCACGTCTATCCGGAACTGTCACCATCCGGACAGGATTGTCATACCTGTCTGAATCTGGCCTATCCCGCCGAAACGCCTTTTCCTGAAGGCGAAATACTGTCCCTGGAGGTCACCTGCAGCAACGGCCGCCTGCCGGAGAGCCTGCGTCTCGGCGATATCCACCGTCCCGGCACCGGACTTCCTCCTGCCGTCGCCGGTCGCAACATCACGGCAATTCAGCCCGGAGTGTTACCGCCCCTGGGACCGGGCATGTTGTGGCACCTGACCACTCACCTTTATCTGAACGAGATGCCCATGGGGTGCGAAGATAACGTCGCCACCCTGCTGCGCCTCTATATTTTCGACGGAAAGGCAAACACCGCCGCGACGGCCGCCAACCTCAAGCGCATCGAAGGCTTGGAAGAAATCCTCATCTTCAACAGCGCGGACCGACAGGACGGCCAATCCGTGAGGGGCAGCGAAATCCATTTCAAGGCACGTCTCGATCACTTTTCCGGACCGGGCGACCTGTACCTGTTCGGCTGCATCCTCGAACGGTTTTTCGCTCGCTACTCGGCCATCAACGATTTTACCCGGCTGATGGTACGGGATCTGTGGAAAGGAGGGCGTTACCCATGGCCCCTTCGTCAGGAATAACCGACTCGCCGCTGCTCGACGACCTGCTGGCGCACGGCCACCAGTTCTCCTTTGTCCAGGTGCTGCGCCTGGCCCGGCGCTACCTGCAACAGCACGGCGGCGTCACGCCGCCCGAGGTGCCCTGGCAGGATCGGGTGCGAATCCGTCCCGAGTTGTCCCTGGCCTTTCCCGCTGCCGACGTGGCCAAGGTCGAGGGGGACGCCGCCGAGTTGCGCATCACCGCGACCTTTCTCGGCCTCTACGGTTCCGCATCCCCCCTGCCCACCTTCTTTACCGAGGAATTGCTGGAGGAGCAGGCCGGCGATGGCTCGGTGCTGCGCCATTTTTTCGATGTCGTACATCAACGGCTCTATCACCTGTATTTCGAATGCTGGAGCAAATACAACCTCCTGCACCAGGTGGTGGAAGACAACAGCGCCGCCGCCCGACAGCGGCTGTTCTGCCTCATCGGCCTGGGCGAAAAGGAGTTGGCCGAAAGCGTGCCGGAGGCCTTTTCCCTGCTGCGCTACGCCGGCCTGCTGAGCCAGTTTCCCCGCTCCGCCTCCGGGTTGCAGTCCCTGCTGCGGGACAGCCTGCAGGAACCGAACATCCGCATCCTGCAGAACATCCGCCGTCGGGTGCCCATCCCGGAGGACCAGCGCCTGCGCCTGGGCCTGTCCGGCTGCCGCCTCGGCGTGGACGCCGTCCTGGGCAGCCACATGGACGATGTCATGGGCAAGTTCCGCATCGCCATCGGCCCCTTGAGCTGGGAGGACTACAACAGCCTGGTGCCAGGCACGCCGCGCTATCTAAAACTGTGCCGGCTGGTGGCCTTCTACCTGCCCGACCCCCTGGAATACGACCTGGAACTGATCCTGGCCGCCGGTCAGGCCCGGCCCCTGCGCCTGGGCGATCCCAAGGCCCGCCTGGGCCTCAACACCTGGTGCTTCGCCGGCGACACCCTGGGCGAGATGCGCACCCTGTTTCCGTCCGCGCCCTGGCCGGAACAGAACACCGCGCCGGAGGGCGCCACCCTGCCCGACCCGCGGCCGGCCGCGTCGGAGGGCACCCTGGTCGACCTCTACCGCCGGGAACGCGCCGGTCTGACCGACCAGATCGAGCGTTTCGTCGCCGGGCATCCCAACCTTGCGCCCATGGTCAGCGGTCCCCACGCCGACCCCGGCGTCGAGCGCCTCCTGGAAGGCACCGCCCTGTACTGCGCCCTGTTGCGGCACAAGCTCGAAGACGATGTGCCGGAGGTGATTCAGGAGATCCTTCAGGCCATTGCTCCCGAGCATTTAGAGCCAGTTGCCGCGGCCACGGTCGTCACCTTTACGCCCAAGCCTCATCTCACCACTTCTCAGACCGTGCCCGCGGGCGTTCAACTCGACTCCGTCCCCTTGGAAGGCACCAGCTGCCAGTTTACCACCAGCCTGCCGGTCGAGGTCCATCCCCTGACCGTTGAACATGCCGCCTTTTCCGGGCCGGAAGGGCGTGCGGCGGCCATAACCCTGCATATAGTTTTGAAAAACATCTCTTTGACCGATTGGCAGCCGCAGCGCCTGCGCTTTTATCTGGCCGGGGATTACCCGCAAGCTGCCAATCTGTACCTGCTGTTGACCCGCCATCTTAGCCGCGTGGTCCTTTTCAGTGGTTCCGAAACAGACGCCGTCAGCCTGGACCCGGCCTGTCTGCAAACGGTGGGGTTTGGCGATAATGAAAGCCTGAACCCCTTTGCATCCTGCCCGCCTTCCAGAGGGCGCATTCTGCGGGACTTTACCCTGTTGCCGGAAAAATTTCTGTTGGTGGAACTCACCGGCTGGGAATCCTGGACCAAGCGGGGCAAGGAGGGCCGTTTCACCCTGCGCTTCGAATTCGACACTTTGCCGTTTCGGCCCGGGCCGGTGACGGCGGATAATTTTGTCCTCTTTGCCACTCCTGCGGTCAACCTGTTTCCCGTGCGCAGCAAGGTGTTGATGAAAACCGCCCAGCCGATGGATCACCCCGTCCTTTCGGACCGGCACGACGCAGCTCACCTTGAGGTGCATTCCATCCAAAAGGTGGAGGGTATCATCCAGGGACCCGCCACCCGCCTGCCCTTCGAGCCGACCTGGCAGGCCCCTTGGCCCTCCTCCAATAGCTGTACCTTTCAGATCAAGCGGCTAGTCTCTCCGCTGCGGCCGGGGCTGGATACCACCCTGCGCGTCCGTCTGACTCAGGAGGCCGGCAGGTATGAAGAAATCCTTCTCAACATGGATCTGCTCTGCACCAACGGCAAACTGCCGGACAAGCTGCGGCCCGGCGATATCTGCCTGCCCACGGACAGTTCGCCCCCGTTTGCCCGATTTGCCAATTGCATTCCGGCGACTACCGCCATGGCTGGCGATTTTCTGGACAATCGTGCCTGGCGCTTTCTGGGTCTGTCCATACAGAATCCCAGATTGCTCACGGCCGCCGGCCTGAGAGCCATTCTGAATCTGGCCGGTACCAACGTGAGCACCCAATGGCGCACCACCAACGCCCTGGAACAACGCCTTCAGGGTCTGGTGGGCTTTCGCGCCCAACCCCTTGGCCGCGTCATCCGGGGAGAGTGGCGTCAGGGCTGGACCATGGAACTGAAACTGAACGGCGCCTGCTTCGAGGGACCGGGCGATGTCTATCTGTTCGGAGCCGTCCTGAACCATTTTCTGCGGGAGTTTGTTTCTGAAGCCTTCTTTATCCGCACCCGGGTCGAGGACCTCCAGAATGGAGCCGTCTACGACTATCCCCTGGTGGTGGGCCAAAGACCGCGGTTATAGCCGGAAAAAGAACGAGGCAGAAATCCCGGAGGACGGCTTGGCAACCAACTGTCCCGCAAAGGCATGAACGTCATAAACGCCAGTTCTGATTACGCGGCCATTTTATGATTGACATTAAAGGAGCGAATTTCTGAGTGAATCCGAAGCTATCATTAATGATTTTTACACAGACTTAATGTATCAGCTGCCCTCCAAGGCAATGGGAAAGTCTGGAGTTTAAGCGAGGGCTCGTGACTATTTTGGAGTTTTTTATCGAAAGGAACGCATACTTATGAAAATTAGTCAAAAAAATACAGTGCGCCACGTAAATAATGTTCACAAAATATGGATATTCAGTTTGCTTATATTCGGTTGCAATTCAATCCCCGCCCATTCGGCGAGTTTCAATTGTGAAAAAGCAGAGACTATCATGGAGAAAACCATTTGCTCCGATGCCGGTCTTTCAACGTTGGATGAACAGATAGCAAAGCTGTATGCGGAAACAAAGACTGAACTAAAGGACCGCCCCGATGAACGTAATGATTTAATCAGGGACCAGCGCAATTGGTTAAACATGTTAAGGACCCTACCAAAGGCCTCACCGTGCGCCGTCAAGCCAGAGTGTCTTAGAGACAACTATGAATTACGAATCAGGGAATTAGGACACAAGCTCAAATTAGCCCGCGCGTCCGCGCCCACGGCCTCAGGCCCATCAAAAGACGCAGTGATGGAACGGCTCTCAGAGCAACTTGCGCAACTCAAAGAGCTTGCACGAAAGGCCCAAAATGTAGAAATCTCAGAAATATTCAAGACAGACAAACCCGAGGTTTGTGAATTCATTTGGCAAAATCTGCAGCAGGCCAGCGTACCCGAACCGACGGTCCATGCAAGTACCCGGCAACAGAAACTCGAACTATATCAGCAATTGCGTGAAATGGCCTTTCACAATCAGCAACTTTTCTTTGCTCAAGGCAATATCGTTGAGGATTCCCAAATATATCGGAACAACTTTGCCTATATGTGGGATCAACAGGAGCCATTCTTCGAATTCGGAGGGATACGCAAGGACTCGGCAAACTTAATGTTTAGTGAACCGACCACAAATACCGGCTACAAACGAATAATCCTGGCCACCATATTATTTGACCTTGATGACAAGTATTTTTCTTTGGAGAAAAGAAAGCTTGGCATGGACGGATTGTTATGGATTTCACCCAACGGTGAGAGAGCTTATTCATTTGAATATTGGGAAGACAATCTCTTAGATCAACCTCAGAATACCATAGAGGGGCCTACCGAATTTTCTGGATTAATAACCCTTGACACTGATGTTATGTTTTGGGCCTCTTCCGCAGAATCTGTGGGTAGAGGGTAGCAGAAAAAATTAGAGCATTGCCCTTCATGGGCGGATAAGATGGTTTTTGCCGAAACTATCAAACCCGTTCAGA
>Ga0334886_1003093_pt1 | contig 15272 bp, 8 predicted proteins | sample GraSluR1_MG_9_FD_207232 | JGI IMG/M metagenome (GOLD analysis project Ga0334886, IMG submission 207232) | Sludge microbial communities from methane-producing bioreactor in Wageningen University, Netherlands - Granular Sludge_27_06-R1 | ecosystem: Engineered > Bioreactor > Anaerobic > Unclassified...
ACATGTTTGACGCACGCGCGTTCGATGCCTGTCAACGCTATGGTATCCACGCCTGTGTCGAGTTCAAAACCTTCCGCGCTGATTTTGAACAGAGGCCGGAATTGATCCCGATCGGGGTGGATGGCAAACCCATCCGCTACGGTAAGCTGGTGCAGGGGGTGTGCCTTTCGAACCAGGCATTTCTGGAAGAAACCGAACAGCATCTTGTTGACGGTTTGCGTGCCTTTGAACCGGCTGGCATCTGGTTCGATTACCTGACCTACGCGGGCTGGTTTGAAACCCCCGAACCCGACCTGCAGGAGAGCTGTTTTTGCGCGGCGTGCGTGGCAGATTTCTGCCAGGCGAAGGGCGTGGACGCACAAACCCCACAGGAGATCCTCTCTACTCATCAGGCGCTGTGGACACAGCACAAATGCGAGCGTATCGCCGCTTTCGGCCGGCGCTATGCCGACCTGGTGCGGTTGCACCGCCCACAAACCGTTATCGGCGCGTATATGTGCCCCTGGACGCCGGACGAATTCGATGGCGCGCTGCGCCGTATATTTGCGCAGGATTACCAGTTGCTGGCGGAGTTCATTGACGTGTTCACCCCCTTGATCTATGCCCACAAGAGCGGCCGCCCGGCGCAGTGGGGGCGTGAATTCCTGGAACAGTCGTCGGATTTCATCCCGTCTGGGTCAAAAATCCAATTGATCCTCGACATGCTTGATTATCCCGATAGTATGCAACAGACGGCAGAATCAGCCATCCCCAGCTGGGGGGTGTAGTTGTTCGGCGGTGAGCGGGTGTTTGCAGATCCCGCCCAGGCGTGCTTGTTCCAGCAATCGATCGAAACCATCTGCCAAAAGATCAACGGGTAATTACTTAAAGACGACCGTCCGATGAAATTCACCGGACGGTCTTAGCAGAGAGAAGATTCTTGTTGAGGCTTTTAAGGTTTCATCTCGTTCTCTCAATTGGGGGGGTACTGCTTTTGACTCAACCCGTCGAACCCCGAAAGCAGGTTCTTTGACGAAGCCTGCCAATGGTAGAGTTCGTCGCGGGCTGTGATCAACTCAGTGGTGTCATGAATGGCGGTCAGCAAATACTGCGGCTTTCCTTGCTGGTCAAAATGGATTTTGGAATGTGAACGCAAATAGAGGGTCTGCCCGCCGGGCTTCACCAGTCGGAAATTAAAGCGGATCTCATCGCGTACCGGGTAGGCGATGATGGTGTCAAGCAGTTGGGCGAAGGCCGGGCGGTCATCAGGATGAATCAGGCGGATGAGGGCGACATCGCTGGCAGTGTCCGGCATGCCGCACAGCGCGCACAGTTCGTCAGAAATATGTGAGCGCCCGCTGACAAAGTCATATTGCAGATGGCCGACCCTGACCAGTTTTTGGGTTTCAGAAAGCAGCAGTTGGCTGCGCTGCAGGCGGGCCTCTGTGTTGAGGCGTTTGATGGCGGTGATGAACAGGTACACGAGCTGTTCGCTGAAGGCAAGATCAAGCCTTGCCTCAAAATCGAGCACCATCAACGCGGTCAGTTGATTTTCTTCAAGCGATAAACGACGGGCGAGGATTCGTTTGGGAGGGGCCATGTTGGGTGGGATAATAGCGCGCGGGAATTGATCTGGTGGGCAGTCAAAACTGGTGAGCTGTTCAGAGAGCAGCCAGGCTTTCTGACATCTCGAGATGGTGATGCGGCGCAATCCTTCCGGATAATGCGCGCTGCTCCAACGATTAAAGAATTCCAGTTTGCGCGGGGCGCCGTTCCGTTCGATGATATCCATCTGGTCCAGTTTCAGGTCCGCCTGTACGAGCAGCACCACCAGAGAGTCTGCGCTTCGAACGAGTTCGGCACAGACTGTCTGGTGTACTTGCCTGAGTTCCTGTAATTTGAGGAGTGTTGATGTAACTTGACCAAAAATTTGGTTTCTTTGATTTTCCAGGTGGCGCGCGGTCACATCTTCAAAGAAGGTGAGAAGTCGCACCTTGCCACGGATTAGAATTCGCTGCTCGTGGGCGATGACGAAAATCACACGCTGATCACTGGTTTCCAGCGCCAGTGTGGCTTTCGCACTTTGGCCAGAATCAGCCGAACGAAACAGGTACGCCAGTTCCTGACCATCAGAGAGGATCAGGTCTTGCAGGCGTTTGCCCTTCAGTGCTTCGGCAGAATACCCGAGCAACCCGTTCAGCGCTGGATTGCAGGCAAGAATATGCCCGTCCAGGCCGTAGAGGACAATCGGTTCCACCGAATGCTGGAATAATTTATTAAAGAACGATTGAGATTCTTCCCATTGGTTCAGTCCCTGGTTGATCATTAACGCCAATGGCGCGCAGATCAGTACCGCCAGGGCGGTGTCGACCAGGGCATTCTGAATTTGCGCGGGCGTTTGCACCTGCTGCAGCACCGCTATGGCCACATTGCTCCAGATCAGGTACAGGAGCAACAGCACCAATAACATCAAACTGGTTCGCAGGATGATGCCGGGTGCGGCGCGCATGGCACGTCGCGGCAAATTGTTGTTCAGAATGGATTCAACCATGATACAAGATCAGTTTCCTTAAGAATCAAGCGGTCACTTCGCTGCAATGTAGGGAAGGCCTCAGGGTGATGTTGCTTAAGTTGTTACGCGCTTTGTGTACAGTTTGTTGCGATAAATTGCTCCTTTCACAAACCCTCGCCAGGCCGTTGTCAGAAACCCGGCTGGCAGCCAGTGCCAGCAACCCAATCACGGATTTCTGCAGGATATCATTGCAGGATTAATGCCAAATCTTAAATTAAAGGAAAGGAAGGAGAAATTGAATGGGGCAAGCCAGTTTTGAGAAAAGCTTGACAGGAACTTTTTTTGCGGTAGAATACTTTCTTGCGTGTTGTTACGGTTCACGCCTCCGAAAATCGGAACAAGAATCGTAAAGCTGGATCAAAAGCAGCTTAACAAATGGGAAGCAAGAATCGCCCAGACGCATCGGTAGGCAAGGAAAATTAGAGTTCCTTGACAAATCATTTATATCTGGTAGAATTAGATTCCCTTAGTCAAGACTGCAACATAGTCCAGCACAACGGAGAGATGGAAACCTGCTGAGAGAGAAAGCGGGTTTTTATTTCGGGAGCACATTGACAGGATAGAACCTTGACAACTGAATACTGACAGTAAACGGATCCCAAGAGAAACCTTCTGAGAAGAAGGCGAGCTTTCTGCAAGGGAAGCAAAAACAAAGGACGAACTTGACACACTCGAAGAGAGTGATGGAAACATATGGAGAGTTTGATCCTGGCTCAGGATGAACGCTGGCGGCGTGCCTAACACATGCAAGTCGGACGGACGTTGAGATTTCGATCGAGACGTTAGTGGCGAACGGGTGAGTAACACATGGATGATCTACCCTGAAGCGGGGGACAACAGTTCGAAAGGACTGCTAATACCGCATAAGCTCTTGTGAGTTAGAGAAGCGAGAGTAAAGGAGCAATTCACTTCAGGAGGAGTCTGTGGCCCATCAGCTAGTTGGCAGGGTAAAGGCCTACCAAGGCAAAGACGGGTAGGGGGCCTGAGAGGGTGGCCCCCCACAATGGAACTGAAACACGGTCCATACATCTACGGATGGCAGCAGTGGGGAATATTGCCCAATGGACGAAAGTCTGAGGCAGCAACGCCGCGTGTGCGAAGAAGGCCTTCGGGTTGTAAAGCACTTTTGACAGGGAAGAGGAAGGACAGTACCTGTAGAATAAGCCTCGGCTAACTACGTGCCAGCAGCCGCGGTAACACGTAGGAGGCGAGCGTTATCCGGATTTACTGGGCGTAAAGCGCGTGCAGGCGGTTTTGTAAGTTGGATGTGAAAGCTCCCGGCTTAACTGGGAGAGGTCGTTCAAAACTGCGAGACTAGAGTGCGAAAGAGGGAGGTAGAATTCCGAGTGTAGTGGTGGAATGCGTAGATATTCGGAGGAATACCAGAGGCGAAGGCGGCCTCCTGGTTCGCAACTGACGCTGAGACGCGAAAGCCAGGGTAGCAAACGGGATTAGAGACCCCGGTAGTCCTGGCTGTAAACGATGTAGACTGGGCGTTGGCGATGTAACAATCGTCAGTGTCGAAGCAAACGCGATAAGTCTACCGCCTGGGGAGTACGGCCGCAAGGCTAAAACTCAAAGGAATTGACGGGGACCCGCACAAGCAGCGGAGCGTGTGGTTTAATTCGATGATACACGAAGAACCTTACCAGGGCTTGACATGTGAGTGGTAGAGAAGAGAAATCGGATCGACTCCTCGGAGAGCTCACACAGGTGTTGCATGGCTGTCGTCAGCTCGTGCCGTGAGGTGTTCGGTTAAGTCCGCTAACGAGCGCAACCCTTGCTGTATGTTATAAGTGTCATACGGGACTGCCGGTGAGAAGCCGGAGGAAGGTGAGGATGACGTCAAGTCAGCATGACCTTTATGTCCTGGGCTACACACACGCTACAATGGGCAGCACAATAGGTAGCCAAACCGCGAGGTGGAGCGAATCTAAAAAAGCTGTCCTCAGTTCAGATTGCAGGCTGCAACCCGCCTGCATGAAGATGGAGTTGCTAGTAAACGCGCGTCAGCAATAGTGCGTTGAATACGTTCCCGGGTCTTGTACACACCGCCCGTCACGTCATGGAAGTTGGCAACGCCTGAAATCGGTATCCTAACCGGAAGGAGGGAGCCGCTGAAGGCGGGGTCGATAACTGGGACGAAGTCGTAACAAGGTAGGTGTACCGGAAGGTGCGCCTGGATCACCTCCTTTCTAAGGAAAGAAACAGGGTTCGTTTGTTGTCAGTATTAAGTTGTCAAGGGAGATAGCGGGGCCTGTAGCTCAGCTGGTTAGAGCACTGTGCTGATAACGCAGGGGTCAAAGGTTCGAGTCCTTTCAGGCCCACAGGCGTTGTTGGAGACGGGGATGTAGCTCAGCTGGGAGAGCATCGCCTTTGCAAGGCGGGGGCCAGGGGTTCGAGTCCCCTCATCTCCATGGGTGTTTTTCAACGGGAGTTGGAAGACAGCCATGGCGAGGCAACGAGCCAAAGCACATTAACAGAAGAATATGCGAAGAAGGTAACATCTTTACGAAAGTAAAGGAACAAAAAGCCATAGGTATAAAGAAGGTAGAAGAACGTTAGGTTCTCTACATTACGGAAGAAGCTAATAAGAGCTTACGGAGGATGCCTTGGCGTCAAATGCCGAAGAAGGACGTGGGACACTGCGAAAAGTTTCGGGGAGCTGTGAACAAGCGCCGATCCGAAAATATCCGAATGGGGAAACCCGGCTGGAAGAACTCCAGTCATCCGCACCTGAATATATAGGGTGTGGAAGGGAACCCGGGGAACTGAAACATCTAAGTACCCGGAGGAAAAGAGAAGATTCCCAAAGTAGTGGCGAGCGAAATGGGAGCAGCCCAAACCATCGCAAGATGGGGTTGTAGGACCGCGAGATGAAGCTTAAGCGTTAGTGGAAAGGTGTGGGAAAGCCTGCCAAAGAGGGTGATAGCCCCGTAGACGAAAACGCGAGAGTAGATAGCGGGATCCTGAGTACCGCCGGGCACGCTAATCCGGTGGGAAGCTGGGGAGACCACTCTCCAAGGCTAAATACATTTGACGACCGATAGAGAAAAAGTACCGTGAGGGAAAGGTGAAAAGTACCCCGGTGAGGGGAGTGAAAAAGAATCTGAAACCGTAAGCTTACAAGCAGTCGGAGGGCAATGGTATGACGGTGCTATGGAGAGATCCATGTGCGCGGTACCAGGCCTGACGGCGTGCCTTTTGGAGAATGAGCCTGCGAGTTAATTGATGTGGCGAGGTTAAGGGAGAGACACCCGGAGCCGAAGCGAAAGCGAGTCTGAATAGGGCGTCGAGTCGCATTGATTAGACCCGAAACCAGGTGAGCTACCCATGTCCAGGGTGAAGGCGTTGTAAAAGGCGCTGGAGGCCCGAACCTACTAACGTTGCAAAGTTAGGGGATGAGGTGTGGGTAGAGGTGATATGCCAAACGAACCTGGAGATAGCTGGTTCTCCCCGAAATAGCTTTAGGGCTAGCGCTGCATGTTTAGTCGTGGAGGTAGAGCACTGGATGGGCTAGGGGGCTTAGAGCTTACCAAACCCAACCAAACTCCGAATGCCATGATTTAAGAGTGCAGTAGTCGGACTACGGGAGATGAGTTTCGTGGTCGAGAGGGAAAGAGCCCAGATCATCGGCTAAGGTCCTCAAGTGCAAGCTAAGTGGGAAACGATGTGAGATTACAAAAACAACCAGGAGGTTGGCTTAGAAGCAGCCATCCTTTAAAGAGTGCGTAACAGCTCACTGGTCAAGTGATTTTGCGCGGAAAATGTAACGGGGCTAAGCTTGCCACCGAAGCCATGAACTTCGAAAGAAGTGGTAGGGGAGCGTTCTACGAGCGGGGAAGGTATACCGCAAGGAGTACTGGAGCGAGTAGAAGTGAGAATGCAGGCATGAGTAGCGTAAAACACGTGAGAACCGTGTTCACCGTAAGTCTAAGGTTTCCGGCGGAAGGTCAATCCGCGCCGGGTTAGTCGGGGCCTAAGGAGAGGCCGAGAGGCGTATCCGATGGACAGCTGGTCAATATTCCAGCACCACGAGCAGGGAGCGAAGCGGGGACGCGACGAGGTAGGCCAGCCTGGGGATGGTAGTCCAGGTGAATGCCATGTCAGACGAAGAGATAGGTAGGGAAGACCGCCTGTTGAGTTGAGATGGTGTTGCGAGCGCAAGACGCATAAGTGAGTTGAGCCTTGTAGCCAAGAAAAGCCGCTAAGTGATGAACTGCTGGTGCCCGTACCGCAAACCGACACTGGTAGACGAGTAGAGAATACTAAGGTGAACGGGAGAACCTTCGTCAAGGAATTAGGCAAAATGGCCCCGTAACTTCGGGAGAAGGGGTGCCTCAAATTGTGACTGGCAACAGGTAGCGAAGAGAGGTTGCAGTGAAATGGCCCAAGTGACTGGTTAACAAAACCACAGGTCTCTGCAAAGTCGTAAGACGATGTATAGGGGCTGACGCCTGCCCAGTGCCGGAAGGTTAAAAGGAGAGGTTAGCGCAAGCGAAGCTTTGAATTGAAGCCCCGGTGAACGGCGGCCGTAACTATAACGGTCCTAAGGTAGCGAAATTCCTTGTCGGGTAAGTTCCGACCCGCACGAACGGCGTAACAACTTGGGCGCTGTCTCGACGAAGGACCCGGTGAAATTGAAATGGCTGTGAAGATGCGGCCTACCCGCAGCAGGACAAAAAGACCCCGTGGAGCTTTACTGCAGCTTGACATTGAATCTGGGCATCATTTGTGTAGGATAGGTGGGAGTCAGAGAAGCTAGGACGTCAGTCTTGGTGGAGACGACAGTGAAATACCACCCTGGTGATGTTTATATTCTAACCCCTGGCCGTAAACCGGCAGGGGGACCGTGTCAGGTGGGCAGTTTGACTGGGGCGGTCGCCTCCTAAAGAGTAACGGAGGCGCCCAAAGGTTCCCTCAGGCTGAATGGAAACCAGCCGAAGAGTGTAAAGGCAGAAGGGAGCTTGACTGTGAGACCAACGCGTCGAGCAGAGACGAAAGTCGGGCTTAGTGATCCTACGGTACAGAGTGGAATGGCCGTAGCTTACCGGATAAAAGCTACCCCGGGGATAACAGGCTAGTGAGGTCCAAGAGTCCATATCGACGACCTCGCTCGGCACCTCGATGTCGGCTCATCGCATCCTGGGGCTGCATACGGTCCCAAGGGTTGGGCTGTTCGCCCATTAAAGCGGTACGCGAGCTGGGTTCAGACCGTCGTGAGACAGGTCGGTCTCTATCCGCTGTGGGCGTAAGGAACTTGAGGAGAGCTGTCCCTAGTACGAGAGGACCGGGATGGACAGACCTCTGGTGTGTCAGTTGTCGTGCCAACGGCATAGCTGAGTAGCCAACGTCTGGCAGAGATAACCGCTGAAAGCATCTAAGTGGGAAACTTGCTTCAAGATAAGGTTCCTGATACTCGAAAGAGATAAGACCGCAGGAAGACTACCTGCTAGATAGGCAGCGTGTGGAAGGGCAGTAATGTCTGGAGCTAAGCTGTACTAATGGTCGAAGGCTTCTCGTGTAGTGTAGAGAACCAAACGTTTTTCTAACGATTTTTCTAAAATCCGTTATCTTACTTCGCAATTCTTCAAAACATTGAAAATGTTCAAAATAAAGAGAGGAAATTGGTGATTGGAGCGGCAGTGGTACACCTGGTTACATCCCGAACCCAGTCGTTAAGGCTGCCAGCGCCGATGGTACTTGGAGGGCGACCTCCCGGGAGAGTAGGTCATTGCCAATTTTCTCTCTTTTTGCTTTAAACCGGGACAATTCTTCGTATTATAATTTGATAGAGAGAAATTGGAGATCATAATGGAAGACAGTGATCCAAAAAAATCAAAAATTGCATTTTTACCATGGCATGCAATCAATGCTTTTATGCTGGAGGATTTCCAGTTAGAAGTTCTCAAAGATGTTCTCTCAGGATATGACTCACTTTCCAGCGACCAGCGAAGGACGCTAAACAGCCATATCAAGCGCGGGGTAAAGATTCCCGGATTCCGTAACAGTATCGCTGCCCCGGTTTCCTTAAAGGCCAAAAATGCAGGGGGATATTTTGAGAAGAACGCTGATTTCGTTGTAAGTGTGTTGGATGCCTGGTTTACGCTTTATCAGCCTTTGGGCGCTTTGGTGTTCGATCTTCTGACAGGAAAGAAATGGCAGATCTTACCCTTGGAAGCAAACCGTAAAAAACTGCCGGGGTTTCTGCCACAGTGGCCAGAGGAAGAACAATTCAATTACCTTGTGGAAGAATTTCGCAAACAATTTCCTGATCAGGGAGAATTTTCCGACAATCAAATCAGCTTGATGTGCGTTTGGTTGAGCGGCAGGCTGCCGTATGAGCTTGTTGAAAAGAACTTAGTAGAGGATTCTTCGCTTTCTGAAGAGGAGTAGAGGAATTTGGTTCAGGCGTCAATAAACTCGGTGGCGGCCATATCAAATTCATCAATGCGGTCTGTCGCTTCAATTTCTATATCGTTGAATAAACCGTTTTGATGCAGATTGACAACCTGTTGTTTGTATAGCTCCAATACCGCCAAAAATGAAATGACCACCTCTAAACGACTGACCTGATGGGTCAATTCCCGGAAGGATATTCGTTGTGTGGGGGCTGACTTGATGCGGTGTAAGATCGCACTAATTTTTTGTTTGATGGTGACGCGGGGGATATTGACGACATCATTGATCGGCAGATCGGTACGCACAAAAAAGGCGGTGCGGGCAGCAGCCAGAAATGCTTCCAGGGTTAATTCGCTCAGGTCGGGTTTGGCTTCGAACTTAGGCCTGGGTGCTGTTACGCGCAAGTAGGTACGATAATTGCCCTCTTCGCGTTCTTTGAGGAATTCAGAGAGTTCCTTGAATTGTTTGTAGGCGCGTAATTGTCTGGCGAGTTCTTCTCCGGGATCTTCTTCGGCTGTTTTGGCTTCTGATGGCGGTTTTGGCAGCAAAGCCGCTGATTTTATCTGGAGCAATTTGGCTGCGATCACAAGGAAGGCAGAGACTTCTTCAGGATCTTGTTCTTTTACCTGGTTCAGGTAGTGCAAATACTGGTCGGTCACCAGTGCCAATGACAGGGCTGTGATGTCAAGTTCGGCGCTTTCGATCAGGTCAAGCAGTAAATCCAAAGGGCCGGAATACACCGGGGTTGACACCTGGTATTGATCTGATTTGAACTGGGCGATCTTGATGCTCATTGGGTGAATTATAGCACAAGCGGATTTTCCGTTATAATGAATCTCATAGGAAGTGAGTGATAGAATGATCGATGTAACAGTTGTGTTATACGCCAATTTGAGAGTCAAAGCTGGAGTGGACAGAGTGGGTTTGTCGATGCCTGACGACGCTACGGTAGATGATTTACTAAAGAAACTAAAACTACAATATCCACCTTTGATTCCTCATTTGACTGAGAAAATTGTGATCTCGATTAATCAAAAAATTGCCTTGAAAGGCGATTTGCTGCCTGATGGTGCTGAGATTGCCTTGCTGCCGCCGATTGGGGGCGGTCAATGATCCAATGCAGGGACTGTAAACGGCCTTACCCATCGGAAGGTATGCCGTATCTTTGCGAAAGCTGTGGAGGCGAATTTGATGTTCAGGGAATTTTCCCCTTTAATCTGTCTCAGATAGAGGAGGAGCAGCCAGGTATCTGGAAATATCGACATGCCTTTCTTAATCCACCTGCACCGGTGTTGAGCCTGGGTGAAGGCAGTACTCCGCTGGTGAAGGTCGATGATGCTGGTTCGCTTTTTGTCAAACTTGAATATTTAAATCCCACTGGTTCTTACAAAGATCGTGTGATGCCATTGATCGTCAGTGAAGTATTGGCTCGTGGAGGAACCCAGGCAATTGAGGATTCGTCTGGCAATGCAGGTGCCGCCTTTGCTGCCTATGCCGCCAGGGCTGGTATTACTGCGAAAGTATTTGTTCCTGCTTACACCGAACAGGCGAAAATCGATCAGATTGAATGTTTTGGTGCCAAAGCTGTATTGGTCGAAGGCCCGCGCCAGGCTGCTTCAGAAGCGGTCAGGCAGGAGGCTGAGAGGGGGAGTTGGTATGCGAGCCATGCCAATTTGCCATTTGGGCTGGGCGGTATTGCCACCATAGCTTATGAATTGTTCAAGCAGATGGAGCACACAGTGCCTGGTACGGTCATCACACCGGTAGGACATGGACATTTGCTGCGGGGTGTGATCGAGGGGTTTCTTGCCTTGCTTCACAAAGGATATATCGAAACGCTGCCGTATTTTGTTGGCGTCCAGCCTGAAAGGTGTGCGCCGGTTGCACGTGCATGGGCAGAGCAAGCCGGGGTTTATAAAAAGATATCGCCCGAAGAAACTGTCGCGCAGGGGGCGTCGGTCAGCGAGCCAAAGCAAGGCAACAATCTTCTGCACATGGTTAAAGAACTTGGCGGTGAATTCATGATGGTCGATGAAACATCGATCATGGATGGTTTTTCATCACTGGCGCGCAGAGGATTTTTTGTCGAACCAACCTCCGCGCTGGTTTGGGCAGGTTATGAGAAACGCAAAGAATCATTAAAACCACCTGTGGTTTTAATCTTGACGGGATCGGGGCTGAAATATACAATAAAACATTGAACTTATGGGCCGTTTGCTACCTGACATATGTTTTAGGTGAGGTGGCGTACGATCCCTGAGTTCAGCCAACGATGTCAATGGAGGTATTTTAATGGCTGAATTTCGAAAAATGGGGAATGGGTACATGGTGCGTGAGGCGCCACGGGCTTTGGCGGAAAGAATAGGCTTGGAATTCAATGACTGGCTACTGTTAAGCCGGGCGTTGACACACCGCTCCTATTTGAATGAGCACACGGATGCATTGGAAGACAATGAAAGGCTTGAATATCTGGGCGATGCGGTGCTTGATTTCATCGCGGCGGCCTGGCTTTACAACCGGTATCCAGAAATGCCCGAAGGCGACCTGACCAGAATGCGGTCGTCGTTGGTGCAAACTGAACAACTGGCATCTTTTGCCCGTGAGATTGACCTGGGCAATGCCATGTTGTTAGGGCGCGGTGAGATGAATTCAGGGGGTACTGACCGCGACGCATTGCTTTGCGACACTTTTGAAGCCCTGGTGGGTGCTTATTACTTGGATTGTAATGATATCAAACAGGTTGAAACCTTTGTGGTGCCTTTTTTCGGCGAAGTTGCCGACAAGGCTGTGGAGAACAGGCGAATTGATGATTCGAAAGGCATGCTGCAGGAGTGGGTGCAATCACAGGGGCATCTTGCCCCGCGTTATGTGATCAGGCGCACCTATGGGCCAGACCACTCGAAAGTATTTGAAGTCGATGTGGTGGTAAATGGCAATGTGCTTGCGAGCGGGGTTGGCCATAGCAAACAGGCAGCCACAAAGGATGCTGCCAGTGCGGGTTTAAAACTATTGGGATTAATCGATTGACCCTTGTCAATCAGAAAGTTACAGACAAAACAGGCAAACCTATGCCCACTCGATTATTATCACTTGAATTGCAAGGGTACAAAACCTTTGCCACAAAAAATGATTTCCTATTTGCAGATGAAATCACCGCCATTGTCGGACCGAACGGTTCAGGCAAATCCAACGTTGCTGATGCCATACGGTGGGTATTGGGCGAGCAATCATTTTCTCTGCTGCGGGCGCGAAAGACTGACGATATGATCTTTGCCGGGTCTGAACGGCGTTCGCGATCAGGCATGGCTTCGGCGACGATTGTTTTCAACAATGAAACCCAGTGGCTGCCAATCGATTTTTCAGAGGTTTCACTCACAAGAAGGGCCTATCGCGATGGACAGAATGAGTATCTCATCAATGGATCGCGGGTTCGTTTGCGTGATATTAACGAATTATTGGCGCAATCGGGCCTGTCTGAGCGCACTTATACCGTCATCGGTCAGGGACTGGTTGACAGTGCTCTTTCGCTGCGGCCCGAAGAACGCCGACAATTTTTTGAGGAGGCGGCTGGTATCCAGTTGTATCGCAGTCGCCAGGAAGAGTCTGCCAATCGGTTGGCAACAACGCGGCGCAACATGGACAGGGTCTATGACATCCTGAACGAAATCCAACCGCGACTGCGCTCATTGGAGCGTCAAGCCCGGCGGGTTGAAGATTACGAACGAATCAGTGCTGATTTGCAATTGTTGCTGCGCGAGTGGTATGGTTACCATTGGCAGTTAAGCCAGCAGGAGATCCACAAAGCCCAACAAGTCTATCAATACCGTGAGAACCTTGTTCATGAAGCCAGTAAAAAGCAATCGATGATCGATGAAGAAATGAATGTCTTGCGGGAGGAAGTGCGTTTACTGCGAGACAAGCTGGCAGGGTTGCATGGGCGTTCTGCTGCACTGCATGAGAAGCGAGAATATGAATCAAGGCAATCAGCCATATTTGAAGAACGCCACAAAGCCATCACCGCACTACAAAGTGATTTGAAGTTACAGACAGCCAGGGTCGATGAGCAGGAGATATCAGAAAAAGAGCGATTGTCCGGCTTGCAACGTGATCGTGATGCATTGAGTTTGGAGATTGAGCAGATCAAGCACAAGGTTGAATTCATTAACTCAGAGCTGCACACGAAAAATCTGCAGCGAAGTCAATTGGAAACGAGACTTCGTTCTACTCAACAAGAAGCTGATACTCATGCGAAAGAAACCTTGCGGCTGCAGGCAAAGAGCAATGAATTGCATCATCGTACCGAAGAATTAACAGTCAGTGTTGAAGAGATCAATCAGCACATCGATAACCTCGAACGCCAATACGAGGCCAATCTACTTGTTATGGCTGAGCAAGCCGAAAAATCGACCGATCTGCAATCACGTCTCAACGATGTTGTACAGATGCTTGCCGGACAACAAAAGGTGCAGCAAGAGCATGAAAAGGCCTTTAGTGCGAAAAAACAAGAGTTAACAGACCTGAACCTTGAACATGGGCGTTACGAAGCTACATTGGCCTATCTTGACCAATCAGAAGCAGCTTACAGCGGGTTGTCTGAAGGAACCGCGGCTTTGCTGCGGGCAGCCACATCGGGAAAAATGAAAGGGACTATGCGTGCACTCAGCACAGTCCTGGATGTGCCGGAGCGTTACGAAACCGCTGTTTCGGCGGTTTTGGGCGAACGCGTACAGACTGTCCTGTTGGACAACGATGTAAACATTGATGATCTCCTGAACTACATCGGGTCTGAAAAAAAGGGCCGAACAGTGATGGCAGCCTCCTCGCTGGTGACATTGAACAGAAAAACCAAAACAAAGTCTCTGCCTGGTGGGCAATGGTTGGCAGACCTGGTGAGTTATCCAGAGGCTTATGCCCCAATTTTCACGGCTATATTGGGGGATGTGGTGATTGTTGAGAATCGAAAAGACGCGCTTGCGGCAAGAAAATCCGGCCGGGATGATATTGTGGTGGTTACCCTGGCAGGTGAAATTTTCTTCCCTGATGGCGTGATTATCGCCGGCGGTGAAAGCTCAAAAACGACTATTATATCTCGACCAAGACAGAAACGAGAGATTAACGAAAAACTCAAGGCAGTTAATAAACAAAGAAAAGAGCTGGATGCTGTATTGGAACAGATGGAAAAAAAGAGTGACCATCTATCCGAAGTCATCAACGCCCTCGAACATGATACTGCCAAGTGGGAAACTGAGGTTGCTGGCTTGGAGCGACAGACCTATCAGATTGATCTTGCTCAAAAGCGGATCTCGGCGGATATTGATTCAGCGGTCAAGCAGCGCGAACAGTTGATTTGGCGGAAGAAATCCACTGATGAGGAAATCTCAGGCATCACCCAGGAGATCGCCCAACATGAACAGAGCCAGGGTACGCTTATGGAAAAAGTTGGCGAGATCAGGGAAGCGTTGGCAGAGATTTCCACCAGCGAATTAGAAAATGATAAATCTATCTGGCAGACCAACCTGGCGGTGAGCAACCAGGCTTTGCAAGCGGCTGACAGGCGTATCCGTGAAGTGACTGAACTGGTGACTGGTTTACAATCACAAAAGGTGAACTTGACGACACGTTTGGATCAATATGCGCTGGAATTGGATGAATTATTGGCGCAGCAGCAACTGATTACTGAGCATACCCAAACAATTCGACTGCAAATTGACGAAATTAGCGATGAAATACAGCCTGCCGAAAAATCGTTGGCTGAAAAAGAAGACAAACTGGCCGTTTTGCAGAAACGGTATTCGATTGCGCAGCAAAACCTTACCACGGCAGAGCGGAACCTTACACAGGCTCAATTACAACTGGCGCGTGAGAAAGAGAAAGCGGAGAATCTTCGGGAAAAGATTGAGGATGATTTTGGGCTGGTTTCTTTTGATGCAGAACAACCCTTGGGCGGACAGGAAATTCTGCCGTTTATGGGCGTGGTGAAACAACTGCCGGTGGTCAAAGAGTTGCCTGCGAATCTTGATGATGAGATCAAACGGAATCGGGGATTATTGCGGCGGCTGGGGGCGATTAACCCGGATGCCAAAAAAGAATTTGATGAAGTCAATGAACGCTATGAATTTCTCAGTCAGCAACTGGCAGACCTTACCTCGGCTGAGAAGGATCTGCAAGCAGTCATCGATGAATTAAATGAACTGATGAAGATCGAATTTTCGAAAACTTTCAAACAGGTAGCGGAAGAATTTTCGGTCTACTTCACACGGTTATTTGCCGGGGGAAGCGCCCGATTGGAAATGACGGATGAAGATAATCCGACTTTGTC
>Ga0334886_1003095_pt1 | contig 15268 bp, 10 predicted proteins | sample GraSluR1_MG_9_FD_207232 | JGI IMG/M metagenome (GOLD analysis project Ga0334886, IMG submission 207232) | Sludge microbial communities from methane-producing bioreactor in Wageningen University, Netherlands - Granular Sludge_27_06-R1 | ecosystem: Engineered > Bioreactor > Anaerobic >...
CGTCAAACGTTTTCCACGCGCATGGTCCTTTCAATCGCCCTGGTCGTCTGCTTCGTCTGGCCCGTTTGTTCAACCTGGGCCGCCGGGGCCGACAGCAAGAACGAACTCCACGTGATGAGTTTCAACATCCGCTACGGGACCGCCAACGACGGGCCGGACCACTGGAAGAACCGCAAGGAGCAGGTCTTCGAGCTGATCGGCCGCAGCGACTGCGATCTGATCGGCCTGCAGGAGGCCCTGCGGTTCCAGATCGACGAGATCCGCGCCGCCGTGCCCGTCTACGGCGAGATCGGCGTCGGACGCGACGACGGCAGGACCAAAGGCGAGTACAGCGGCATCCTCTACCGCACCGACCGCCTGATCGTGGCCGAGGCCGGAACGTTCTGGCTGTCCGACACGCCCGAGGTCCCCGGCTCGATGACGTGGGGCAACCGGATCACACGCATCTGCACCTGGGGCCGGTTCATCCACAAGCCTTCGGGAAAGGCCTTCTATCTGTTCAACACGCACTTCGACCATCAGTCGCAGCCGTCGCGCGAGAAGGCCGCCGTGCTGGTGGCCCGGCGCATTCGCGACCGCCAGCACCCCGACCCGGTGATCTTCATGGGCGATATCAACGCCGGTGAATCCAACGCGGCCGTCCGCTATTTCAAGGGCGATCTTGATTTGGACGGCAAGACGCCCGTTCCGTTCGTCGATTCGTTCCGGCTGCTGCACCCGGACGCGACCGAGGTCGGCACGTTCAACGCCTTCAAGGGCACCCGCACGGGCGAGAAGATCGACTACATCTTCGTCCAGCCAGGCACCAAGGTCCTCGAAGCCCGCATCCTCTACGACAACGAGAACGGCCGTTACCCCAGCGACCACTTCCCCATCACCGCCAGGCTGGCGCTGCCGGACTGAACCGAGTCCGACATTGGGAAAACCTATGATGCGGTCTGGTGGACATGTCTACAAGGACAACAGCATCAGCCGCATGGGCTGAAGCCCATCCTTGTATATTGGTCCGTGGATAGTTTATGGTCTCTTGCTGTGGCAGGAGATGTTCGGGCCGGGGGGTGGGTGGCCACCCACCCCCCGGCCGCGGCGACGAGATCGTCCCATCCCAGGGCTTGGAGCCCGTGCGTAGCTGAATCCGTCGTCGTGTTGTTCCTGAAAGCCCGAACAGTCGCCTGGGACAGTCTATTCGATGAGCCCGTATTTGCAAGGAAGGGATACCAACATGGAACACTTTGTAGGCATCGACATCTCCAAACGCCACTTCGACCTCCACCTCACGCCAGAGGACCAAAGCCACCCGTTTGACAACAGCACCTCCGGCATCACACACGCCGTCAAGCTCCTCATCGAACTCCGGCCGCAACTCATCGTCATGGAGGCCACCGGCGGATACGAAACCAATCTGGCCGTCACACTTCATAAGGCCGCCCTGCCCGTTGTGGTCGTCAATCCCCGGCAGATCCGACACTTCGCCAAGGCCGTCGGTCAACTGGCCAAGACCGACAAGATCGATGCCCAAATCATCGCCCGCTTCGCCGCCCAGGTCCGGCCGCCCCTACGGGACTTCCTCGACGACAAGGCGAGAAAACTCAAGGCCCTCGTGGCCCGCAAGAACCAACTCGTGGCCATGCACGTGGCCGAACGCAATCGCCTCGAACATGCCGTCGATAAAGCCATCGTTCGCAGCATCAAGCGAAGCCTCAAGAACCTCCAACGACAGATCGAACAACTCCAGCAACACCTCGTCGACGCCATCGCCCAGGACGATGAACTCCAACACAAGGCCGATCTCCTCGACTCCGCTCCCGGCATCGGCCCCGCCACGGCCGCGTTGCTCGTGGCTCACATGCCCGAATTGGGCCAGCTCAATCGCCGGCAGATCGCCGCCTTGGCCGGTGTCGCGCCGATGAATCGAGACAGTGGCGCCTACAAGGGCAAACGCATGACCGGCGGCGGACGGTCCCAGGTCAGGGCCGGACTCTACATGCCGGTCGTCAGTGCGGTGCGGTGGAATCCCACCATCCGCACCTTCTACCAACGCCTCGTGGCCAAAGGCAAGACCAAGATGACCGCCCTCGTCGCCGCCATGAGAAAACTCCTGACCATCCTCAATCTCATGATCGCAAAAAATGAACCCTGGAACCCAAATTATGCTTGATCCACAATACAGTCGCTATGCCGGTGTTGTCGGGGGCTATCCTTGTCAGAGATAACGGCTGATATCGAGGGCGGTATGGAAGGGTTGTGCTGAATAGGGACTTGGCGGAATTCAGCCTCAAAGGGGGAGACCTCGGGGCCGTTGTTCAGGTTTATCCTTCGGACGGGCTTGGGCTTATCTGTACCGACCACGGGGCCCGAACATGCGAAACAAAGCCAACCCGGCGGGCTCGGGATCGCCGCCGTCAGGCCTTCTTTTTGCCGAAGAGGGACTTCTTTTCCTTCTTGGGCTTCTCGGCCTTGGCGGGCTTTTCCTTTTTGGCCTTCTTCTCTTTCGGCTTCTTTTCCTTTTTTGCCTTGGCGGCCTTCGGCGCCCTGGGTTTCTTCTCGGCGCCTACCACGAACGATGCGCCGACGACCAGGACCGACACGACAGCGGCGCCGGCCATCAGGTACCAGACCATGCCCTGGATGGATTCGAGGATGGAGGGCATGACGCCTTTCTGTGCGGCTACGACCACGATCGCGGCGTACAGCAGTGCCGCCAGAGGCAGGAACAGGAGGATGCCGAGCATGTTGCTCTGCGTGTCCGGAGGGACCTCGACGAAGGCCTGGGTGATGGCGGCCGGGGCCGATGCCATCGGCTCCGGGACGGCCATCTCGTCGGCGGCGACGGCGTGTTCGGCCTCGGCGGCCATGTCGTCGACCATGTCACCGGTCTCGGCGGGCGCGCCTTCGTCGCCTTCGGCCGTGTAGATCTCGTCGAGAATGCCGCCGAGGCTGGTGTCGTCGGCCTGCAGGCTCAGATCGAGCAGACCCGACCCGCTGCCGAAGCTGTCGAGGTTCACGTCGTCTTCGATCTCTTCGAGAGAGGCCTCCGTGCTCGTGCCGGTCGGACCGACCGTCTCGGCCAGCGAGTCGTCGCTGACCTCGTAATCGGCGTCCGACTCGCCCAGGATGTTGACGCCCTCGCCGGTCAGGGCGGTGTCCATGTCGGTGATGTCGCTCTCGCTGTCGAGGATGCCCGACTCGGGGGCCAGCGAGATCTCCGACTCCTCATCGGAGAGTTCGGCCGCGGGCTTTTCTTCCTCGTCGGCCATGCCGACCATGAAATCTTCTTCTTTGGCGGTCTCAGGCTCGTCGGTCGGCTCTTCTTCGGTCAGATCGGCGGACAGGTCCAGTTCGCTGGTCGCCTCGGCGTCGGGCGAAAGCTCGACACCGGCTGTTTCTTCCAGGGCCGGGGCCTGCTCCTCTTCCTCCTCCTCCAGGCCGAATGAAGGTTCCTGCTCGGCCGCGTCCTCGGCGACCGGCTCGAGCCCGAGCAACTCCTGCGTGCTGGCGCCCCCCTCCTCCGGCTCCAGACCCAGGTCCAGGTCCGTATCGGGGGCCTCCTCCAGCAGGGCGTTGACCTCCTCAATCTTGAAAAGGAGGTTGGACCCGTCGCGGAACTCTCGGAGTTTGCCGTCCTCGGCCAACTGCTTGACCTCGTCTTCGGTCTTTCCGAGCTTTTCGGCCGTTTCCTTCAGCGAGTAGAACATGCCAGCCATAATCACCATCTCCATCGACAAGAACGCACAGTGGGGCGTACTTGGCATCCCCGAAATGAACTTTCCTAGAGTGCTTATTTTACCGTGAGACAAAGGATTATGCAACTTTTTTTTGGGTAGAAGGGCGGCCAGGCGGGGGTAGCGGCAATGGCAGGGGGATGAGAAGGGGCAAGGCCCGTCTCGGTTTGGAGGCTCGCCTTCCATTCGGTATGTTTTGGACAGAACGTGGGGCAAGTCGGGTCGATAGGTCCGTATGTGGTTTTCTCATCAGGTGTTAGGACGGCCAATGACGATACGCAAGCACAACAAGCTTACTCTGAAGTACGCCGCGATTGGTTTCGCGTCGGTGGTGATCGCCACGGCCACTCTGCGGGCCCTGGGCCTCGTCGAACTGGCGCCCGTTGCGGTCGGGGCCGTCCTGCTGTCGCTTCTCGTGGCCTCCACGGAAGAGGCTCAGAAGGCCTGAGCCCACCGATCCAGCCCGCGTCTTCCTCTGACCCGAGCCAAGGTGTGACCACGAGCCGACGCCGACGGGACGTTCGCGCGTGGGCGCAGCGCCTGCTGATTCGGCCGGGTTTTCCATTTCGCAATCGGTTCCAATGCGTTACGATGCCCTCCTGTATCGGGCCCGCACTGCCGGCAGGCAGGCCGGCGCCGACGATGCCTACAGAAGTCAGGACTTTGGCAGAGAAGGAGTGTCGAAATGGGGCGACTGTTCATGGGTTTGGTCTTGGTGGGTGTGATGGTGCAGGGTGTGTGCGGGGCGGCCGAGGAGGGCAAGCAGTCCGCTCCGATCAGGGTCCTGTTGATTGCCGGCGACGACGTGGCGCCGTATCACGACTGGCGAGAGATTTCCGAGAAGACGCGCGAAGTGCTGGCCGGCTCGGACCGCTTCGACGTCAGAGTCAGCGAGGACCCGCTGATCCTCGATTCGAAGGCGGCCCTGGCGAACTACGACGCGATCGTCCTGACGATGTTCCATCGCGGCACGCCCAAGATGACCGATCAGGCCAAGGAAAACCTTCTGAACTTCGTCAAGGGCGGCAAGGGCTTCTACGTCCAGCACCTCGCCAGCGCCTCGTTCCCTGACTGGGCCGAGTTCGGCAAGCTGTGCGGTCGCAAGTGGGTGATGGGCACCTCCGGCCACGGCCCGCGAAGCGTCTTCGATGTCAAGGTGGTCAAGAAGGACCATCCGATTACCAAAGGGATGAAGGACTTCAGAATCTTCGATGAGCTGTACGCCAAGCTTCAGGGCGATGAAGAGATCGAGGTGCTGGTCTCGGCCTATTCCGACTGGAGCGAGACCGAAGAGCCGCTGGTCTTCACGAGGCCGTATGGCAAGGGCCGCAGCGTCCACAATGCGTTCGGCCACGACTTCAAGGCCATCCTGGACCCCAATATGCAGCAATTGATCCGCAACGGCGTCGAGTGGGCCGCTACCGGCAAGGTCCGGCCGTAGCCGAGCGACGAGGACATTGCCGTGAAGATCGTATTGGCAGGACCGAAGGGGGCCGGCAAGAGTTCCGTCGCGGCCGAGCTGGCCAGGCTGACCGGCCTCGAAGCGATCGAGACGGATCGCCTGATCGAGGAGTGCTTCGAGCGCGATACGGGCGAGAAGCACACGTGCCGTGAGATCTTCATCGAGCACGGCGAGCCGGCGTTTCGGGCGATCGAGAAGAAGGTGGCTGTCGAGCTGGCTGAGGCCGACTGGAAGCTGGTCGTCTGCGGTGGTTCGAGCCTGCTGGACCCGGTCAGTCGGCGGGCGCTGCGCCGCAACGCGATTCTGATCTATTTGTCCGCCGACCCGGCGACGCTGTGGGGCCGCATCGCCGAGAAGGGCCTGCCGCCTTGGTTGCGCGGGCCCGATGCCCGGGCCCAGCTTGATAAGAACGTCGCCTACCGCGAGGAGCTGCTCAGCCCGTTCGCCGATGCCGTGATCGACACGACGGGCAAGACACCGGGCCAGATCGCCGAGATCGTGATCGGCCACATTGTTGAGGAGCTGACCGTCCGCTGCCGGGCGGCCAACACCTACGGCGACATCATCCGTCTGACGACCTTCGGCGAGAGCCACGGCCCGGCCATCGGCGCCGTGCTGGACGGCGTTCGGCCCGGCATCGAGTTCTCGCAGGAACAGATTCAGGAGCAACTCACCCGTCGCCGGCCCGGGCAGAGCGAAGTCACCACGCCCCGCGACGAGAAGGACCGGGTCGAGGTGCTCTCGGGTGTGTTTGAAGGCAAGACCACCGGCGCACCGATTGCGATGGCCATTTTCAATCGCGACCAGGACTCGTCCAAGTACGAGGGGATCAAGGACCTGTTCCGTCCCGGCCACGCCGACTTCACCTACTACCGCAAGTACGGTATCCGCGACCATCGGGGGGGCGGCCGCTCGTCGGGCCGCGAGACGGCCGGCCGGGTCATGGGAGGCGCATTCGCACTGCGGGAGTTGGCCCATCGCGGCGTACGCGTCGTGGCCCATGCGGTCGAGATCGCGGGCATCGCCGCCGAGACGTGCGACTACGACGCGATCGAGCGCAATCCGGTCCGCTGCGCCGATCCGGCGGCAGCCGAACGTATGGTGCAGGCGATCCTCGCGGCCAAGGACGACAACGATTCTGTCGGCGGGGTCATTCAACTCGAGATTCACGGATTGCCCGCCGGCTTGGGCGATCCGGTATTCCAGAAGCTCGACGCCAAACTGACGGCGGCGATCATGACGATCGGCGCGATCAAGGGAATCGAGGTGGGCGAGGGTTTCGCACTGACCCGGCTGCGGGGCAGCCAGTCCAACGACAACATGGCCGACGGCGGATTCGCGACGAACCATGCCGGTGGCATTACCGGCGGCATCTCCACCGGGCAATCCATCATGCTTCGCGTGGCGGTCAAGCCGACCTCATCGATTGCCAAGCCTCAGCGGACGTTGAACGAGCAGATGGAGAACCGGCCCATCGAAACCCATGGCCGGCACGATCCGTGCATTGTGCCCCGCGTCGTCCCCGTTATCGAGTCGATGGCGGCCCTGGCCCTGCTCGACGCCTGGGAGGTCCAGGACCGGCTGCATCCCGGCTGGTTCCGCATGGGCTGAAGCCCGTCCTGCGGGGTCCTGTCGTTGCCCTCGCTTCTCAGGCGTGGACCTTGGTCCTCACGGGGATGCGTCGCAAGCGGCAGTCTCTCGGCAGAATCGTTCCTTCGTTGTGCCAGCAGAGGTAGCACTCTGTAGGCCGGACCTTCTGTCCCTGCCGGACGCAGGGCAGGGCGTGCGGGCAGCTTGCGCAGAGGTTGCCGCACCTCTTGCAGACCCGCAGTCGTTTCTTGATAGAGCCGGTGTTCATCCGACGCCTCCTTCCCGATATACAGCGCGATCCGGCCGTCCTCCCGGCGTATCTTCGGTCCGTCACCCAAGCTTCTCATCGGCCAATTCCAGCTACCACTTAACGTCCGAAAACGCCGCGATCTGCGACACTCGAACGCCCAGCGGCGCAGGAGCGTATTCCACCGTGGGGCCGAAGGAGGTGGTGAAATCGGGGTCGATGTGGTAAAATGGCGAAGTGCTGTTCGGGTGGCGTCCGCTGTGGGCCCCGAGAACCCCCCGGTCCTGTTGTGGAAGAGCGAAACCTCCTTCAGGAGAGAGGATTGCATGGCTATAGGTCGGCCAAGGGCATTGTTTGTGTTGCCGCTCGTCGTGTCGAGTGTTTGGGCGATCACCGCAGCCGGTCAGGACCGGCCCGGGCGACCCGGCGCCGAGATGCAGGTCGTCATCAACGAGTTCATGGCGTCGAATCGCACCACAGTCCAGAGCCCCGACCGCCGGTACAGCGACTGGATCGAGCTCTACAACACCGCCAACGTCAGCGTCGATCTGGCCGGGATGTACCTGAGCGACGATGCGTCGGAGCCTGCAAAATGGCAATTCCCCCTCGATTCACCGTCGCTGACGACGATAGCGCCAAGCGGCTATCTGCTGATCTGGGCCGATGGCGGCATTGCCGCTGCCGGCCTGCACGCAGATTTCAAACTCAGTGCCGACGGTGAAGAGGTCGTTCTCGTCGCACGCGACGGGACGACGGTGATCGACCACGTCTCGTTCGGCCCGCAGCGCAGCGACGTCTCCTATGGCCGCTATCCGGACGCCGGCGACGACTGGCGGTTCATGGCGGTCCCGACGCCGGGCGCCGCCAACGTCAGTGTCTACGAAGGGATCGCCGAGGCGCCGCGATTCAGCCGGACCGGCGGCCTGTTCAGCGAGCCGCTGACAGTCACACTGACCACGGATACGCCCGATGCGACAATCTACTACACGACCGATGGGAGCACTCCCTACAGTGTGGCCAGGGAGAGGCCCGGCGGCAACATCTACGCCCGACCGATCCAGATCACGAACACGACCACGGTCCGAGCCATTACCTGGCGGCCCGGCTGGCGGCAGAGCGACGTGCGCAGCGAGCGGTACGTCTTCCTCGCACCGGCTTTGCAGGGCTTCAGCTCCAATCTGCCCCTGATCGTTCTCGACCAGAACGCCGGCCCAATCACCGCCGGCAGCCGTTCCGAGGCCCACTTGGCCCTGATCGACCGCGACCCGGACGGTCGGGCCCGGGTCGCCGGCCCCGTGGCCGTACACAGCCGTGTCATGGCCAACATTCGCGGATCGAGTTCGCAGGGGTTCCCCAAGAAGATGTTCGGCGTCCATCTGGTGGACGAGGAGGGCCGCAGCCGCAAGGAGCCGCTTCTCGGCATGCCCGCCGAGCACAATTGGATCCTCTATGCCCCGTACAGCGACAAGAGCCTGATGCGAAACGCCGTCGCCTACGGAATGAGCAACGACATCGGCCGCTACGCTCCGCGCACCCGCTTCGTCGAACTGTTTCTCCACGACGGCAACGGCCCACTGAGCTATTCGCATTATCACGGGGTCTATGTTCTGGTCGAGCGGATCAAATGGGCCGACGGGCGGGTCGAGATCGCCAAGCTGGAGGCGGCCGACGATTCCGAGCCCGAGATCACCGGTGGGTACATCATCAAGAAGGACCGGCTCAATCCCGGCGAACAGGGGCTTCGCACCTCGCGCGGCGCCCATCTGGCTTATGTCCGGCCTGACGAGCGGGACATCACTTCGGCCCAGCGGCAGTGGCTGATCGGTTACCTGAACCGATTCGAAAGCGCCCTGTTCGGCGCGGGCTTCGCCGATCGTCAGACGGGATACGCCGCATTCATCGACCCCGAATCGTTCGTCGATCTGCATCTGATTACAGAGTTGTGCAAGGAGATCGATGGCTATCGGCTGAGCACCTTCATGCACAAGGACCGGGGCGGCAAGCTGACGATGGGACCCTTGTGGGATTTCAATCTGAGCCTCGGCAATGCCAACTATCTCGACGGCTGGAACCCGCAAGGATGGTACTACCCTCTGATTTCACAATCGGACTACCTTCACGGCTGGTACAGCCGCCTGTTCCAGGACCCGGATTTTCGGCTCCTCTACGCCGACCGCTGGTTCGAGTTTCGCCGCAGCACGTTCACGACCGAACGCCTTCTGGGGGTCATCGACGACTACGCGGTCCTGCTCGATGAATCACAAAGACGAAACTTCGCACGATGGCCGATTCTGGGACGCTACATCTGGCCCAACTGGTACGTCGCCAATACGTATCGGCAGGAAATCGACTGGATGAAGGGCTGGCTGACCGAGCGGCTGGCCTGGATGGACGACCGAATCGCCGTCGAGCATGCCGCGGCGCCGCCGGCCTTCAATCAACAGGGCGGCCACGTTGAGACGGGCTTTGTCCTGGCTATGGACGGGCCTGGGACCGTCTTCTACAGCCTGGACGGCTCCGACCCGCGATTGCTCACGGACTCCGACGCCGTGCATCGGACCGTCTTGCTCCCGGAGAACGCGCCGAAACGGGTACACGTACCGACCGGACCGGTCGATGAGGCCTGGAAAGGAGGAGCGACATTCAACGATTCCGCATGGTCGCTGGTGACCGGCAGTCCCGGCGGGATTGGTTACGAGAGGAGCACCGGCTACGAGCATCTCATTACGCTCGACGTGGGAGACGCGATGTACGGCCGGCAAGCCAGTTGCTACATCCGCATTCCCTTCCATCTTGCCGAACCGGCCGCACAGTTCGACAAGCTCACGCTGCGGATTCGCTACGACGACGGCTTTATCGCCTATCTGAACGGCACGGAGATCGCTCGGCGCAACATCGCCGGGGCGCCGGCCTGGAACGCCCGCGCCGACGATTTGAATCCGGATTCTGCAGCGGTGGAGTTCGAGGAGATCGACATCGGCGATTTCGAGCCGTTGCTGCGCCGCGCCGGCAACGTCCTGGCCATCCATGGCTTGAACGTCTCGACGACGAGTTCGGATTTTCTGATCTCGGCCGAACTGGTCGCGACGGTCGTTGAACGGCGCGATGGTGTCCTGGCCGTCGAGCGATACGTCGGGCCGCTCTCGTTGGACCGGAGCGTACAGGTCAAGGCGCGGTCGTTGGTCGGCGGCAGTTGGAGCGCCTTGAACGCGGCGACGTTTGCCGTCGGACCGGTGGCCGAGAGCCTTCGGATCAGTGAGATGATGTACCATCCGGCCGACGATCCGGACGCCGAGTACATCGAGTTGGTCAACATTGGCGACCGGGCGATCGATCTTCACCTGGCAGAGTTCACCGCCGGGGTCCGCTTCGTGTTTCCGAGCGTTGAACTCCTGCCCGGCGAGCATGCGCTGATCGTGCGGGACCTGGCGGCCTTCGAGGCGAAATATGGGCTGGGCCTGCCCGTGGTCGGCCGGTACGAGGGCCGGCTCGACAATGCCGGCGAGCGGATCGAATTGGTGGACGCTCTGGGGCAGGTGATTCACGACTTTCGCTATGAAGACCACTGGTACCCGACAACCGATGGTGGGAGATTTTCACTGACGGTGGTAGACCCGGTTCACACCGACCCGCATGCCTGGGGTGACAAGGACGTCTGGCGTCCCAGCATCCTTGTCGACGGCTCGCCGGGTTTCGACGACACGGGCCTGGCGCCTTAAGCGGGAATAATGATTCGTTCCCACGCCGGATACGGTAGAATGCTCGCAGGCGTCGGGCGGGCCGATGCAATGGAGTACCAGGGCACTTTGAAGGGATGCACATGTTCGAGCGATTCACCGAGCACGCGAGGGAGGTCATGTCACTGGCCAATCAGGAGGCCCAGCAGTTCGGGCACGAGTTCATCGGCACCGAACACATTCTCTGGGGCCTGGCCAAAGAGGTCCATGGCGTGGCCGCGGCTGTGCTCATACACTTTGACGTCGATCTCAAGCCCCTTCGCAAAGAGATCGAAACACTTCTCGAAGGTCGCCCTCACGTCGAGGCCACCGAGAAGCTCGCCCAGACCGAACATACCAAGAACGTCATTCGCTATGCCGTGGAAGAGGCCCGGTCGCTGCACCATAACTACGTCGGCACCGAGCACCTGCTGCTGGGCCTGATGCGCGACGGCAAGGCCCTCTCGGCCAAGGTCCTGACGAACTTGGGGCTGCGCATCGACGCGGTGCGCGAGCAGGTGCAGAGGCTCGCGCCGGCGATCCACAACGGCGCGGTCGGTCCTATCGCATAGCGCTGAGCGGTTCGTGCTCTAACGGCTGCGCCATTCGAGGATGCCGCCGGAGAAGCCGTCTTGAAGCCGGACTTCGATACGCAGCGCCGAGGTGGTGACTTCGTCGAATGTTATGGTGTTGAAACGGTCCTTTTGCGTACTGTAGGCAGACGGATTCGCCACGTTCTTCCAGGCGTCGCCGTCACGGTAGAGCAGCTTCCACGACTGCGGGACGCGGCAGCCGCCGCCGATGGGACTGTCGTCGAACCAGTAGACGTCCGCCTGGCGCACCTTGCGCGGCTCCTTGAATTCGTATTGGACCCACTCGGTCGTGCCCCGGCGCGGCCACCACGTGAAGCGGGGGATGCTGTGATCGTTCGAGTGGGCCGGCAGCTTCTCGTCGCTCAGTGCTGCAAGGGTGTCGCCCGGATTGCAGTGGGAGGCCTTGGCCGGGATCTTGCCTGCCTCCGGGGCCGGGGGCAACTGCCAGTCTGTGGCGTCAGGCCCGTCGCCGATCCAGGGGAACGCGCTGATACGCAGTCTGGCGCAGCCCATCGGAATCAGTGTCACCGTCTCGGTCCGCTCGTCGGATCGGACGGGGCTCTGCTGGACCTCGTCGATCAGCCCTCGATGGTCTGCCTGCCAGTTGGGGATCTTCCGGGCCCGGGCCGTCATCTGGATCGGGGCGGCGCTGGTCTCGAACGGCTGGTCGTCCGCCGGCCAGCGTTTCTCCTTGACCTGGAACTGGGCGGTGAGGGGCTTGCCCGGATCGATCACGAGGCCGTAGTTCCAGTCGGTCGTCGGGAAGACGTCGAATGCGGGCCACTTGTCCGTGCCGCCGTAGCGAACGTACTTCTCGCCGATCTTGAGCGAGTAGGTCAAGGGGCCGCGATCGACCGAGACGCAGTCGCCGTTTCTCGACCAGTAGCGAAGGCTGATCGTCATGGGAAGCGCCAGGTCGACCTTATCGCCTTGCTTCCACGTGCGGTCGAGGATGATATAGGACTGCGGGCGGGCGTGGACCTCGATCCGCTTGCCGTTGATCTTGACGTAGGGTTCCTGGCACCAGCCGGGTACGCGCAGATAGAGCGGGAACGGGGTGGGCTTCTTTGTGCCGATCGTCAGGCGAATGGTGTCCTCAAAGGGATAGCGTGTCTGCGCGCGGATCGTGACCTCATCTCCCACTCCGACTTTGGCGGTGACTTCCGACGCGGCATACAGCACGGCGGCCAAGCCGTTGTCGGGCGTCGCCATCCACAGGTGCTGGGCGTAGTACGGCCAGCCGTGGGCGACGTTGTGCTGGCAGCAGCGGTAGCTGTGCGGATTGTACGAGAGCATTTCGCCGCCGTTCTGAATGCCCGGCGCCTTGTTCGTGTGGTCGAGCTGGCAGGCGTTCGGGCTGGTCAGATAGTGCAGGCCCTTCAGATCGGCCGTCATCGAGGGCGGGAACGTGTTGAATGCGACGTCTTCGCAGCGGTCGGCCCACTTCGGATCGCCGGTGATCTTCAGCAGCATCTCGCAGGAGAGCATGAACTCGACCGACGCGCAGGTCTCGATCGCCTGGCGCGGGCCGTGGTAGCCCTTGCGGCAGTTCTCGTCGCCGCCGAACATCCCGCCGGGCACCTCGCCGTAGACGCCCCAGACCATCGCGTAGTTGCGTTCGGCCGCCAGGAGATGGTGGCGGTCGTGCGACTGCTGATAGAACGTGGCCGGGGCGCGGAAGCACTCGGCGATATTGACGCAATGCCAACTGGCGACCGTCTCGTCCCATCTCGCCATGTTGCGATGGATCTTCTCGCCCAGCTCCAGCAGGAACGCCTCGCCCGTGCGGTTGTACAGCCAGTGGACGCTGGCGAGGTTGTCGCCGGCCCGCTGCTGTTGCCAGAAGGGCGGCAGGAACCGTTCGTCCGGGACCGCCATCTCCCATTTGAAGTACTCCGTCATCAGGTCGATGACGCGGGCATCCTGTGTGAACTCGTAGTAGCTCTGCAGGGCGTTGAGCATGATCATATTGGGCCACAGGTCGGGCATCTTGCCTTCGTCGCGGCCGCCGGCCTTGTTGGCGAGCGGGCCGAACCAGCCGTTGGGCTGCCGGCTGGCGATGGTCGCCTCGATCCAGACCTTGGCTTCGTCGATGATCCGCTCGTCGCCGAGCACGTAGCCCATATCGCCGAAGCCCTTGAGCCAGTAGGGCAGTTCTTCCCACGGGCTGTGGCCCTCGCCCGTCGGCGATAGCCAGGCGTTGCCGTCTTTGCGAAGGAACTGGCTGATCTCGCCGAGGTGGCCCACGAAGCCGTCGGCCTGGAGTTCGAGCTGTCGGCGGACCCAACCTTCCGGCTTGATCGCCCCGATCGGCAGCTTGACCAGCGGCTCCGGCGTCAAGGGCGGCCGGTTGCTGACGTAGAAGTCATTGGTCTGCCCCGTCGGCGGCGTCGAAACGACCTGGACCGTCGTCGCCCCGTACAGGCCGGAGGTCAGAATCAGGGTGAGAACTGCGGCGATAGCGATTCGCGGTCTATTCATTGCGGCCTCCTGCGCCCGTGATGGTTTGAAGGTCGTGCGTGCTGCTTGCCCAAGCATACCATATTCCCCCCCGAACGCAATTGTGCCTGGCGAATTGGCTTTGTTTTGCATGGCGTGTCGGGCGCGCTGGATTCAGGCGATATGCCCTCGTCCTCTTCGGCGGCAGCGGCCCGGCCCTCCCATCGGTCTATCCCGGTCGCAGGCCGGTGCCGTCTGGCTGGGTTCGAAGGCGGTCAGTTCGACGGGGCCGCCTTCGATGGACAGGGCCTTGCCGTGGACGAGGGCGTCGGCCACCTTCTTGCGGGCACTTTCGATGATGCGTCCGAACGTCTGGCGCGAGACGTTCATCCGCCGGGCCGCCTCCTCCTGGTAGAGCCCCTCCAGGTCGGCCAGGCGCAGGGCTTCCAGCTCATCGACTGCCAGTTCGACGCACTGCAGCGCCGACAGCGGCACGCCCCTGGGTTTGTAGTAGGCCACGTGGGGAACGATGGCCACCCGCCGGCAATGTCTGGGTCTGGGCATATCGATCAGTGATCGCAGACGTTGTCGCCCGTCTGGAGCGCGCCGGCGAGGTAGTCGCTGACAAGGGCCTCCGGGGTATCGACCGGGGCGCCGACGATCACCTCGATGTTCTTGTCGGTGAACAACATCTGGGCGCGCTGGCCCATCCCGCCGGCGATGACCAGGCTCACACCCTTCTCGGCCAGCCAGGCGGGCAATACGCCCGGCTCATGCGGCGGCGGGTCCAGCACCACCTGACTCTGGATCGTCTTGCTCTTGGGGTCGACGTCGACGATGGCAAACTGCCCGCAGTGTCCGAAATGCGCGGTCAGCTCGCCATTGGCCAATGGGATCGCGATTCTCATGTTGCTCGTCTCCTTCTGTTGCGTCTCTTGTTTCGGCTCGCCCAGCAGCGGCTGGAAGACATGCGCGAACGCTTGCGCCGTGGGGCTGTCCTTTTCGAAGGCGATCAGCGGCTTGCCCGCATCGCCGGACCGGGCTACTGTCGGGTCCATCGGGACCCCGCCCAGGAACGGGACGCCGAAATCCTCGGCGATCTGCTCGCCGCCGGCGCCGGGGAAGATGTCCGTGCGTTTGCCGCAATGGGGGCAGACAAAGCCGCTCATGTTCTCGATAATGCCCAGCACCGGCAGGCTCAACTGCTTGCAGAACGTCACGCACTTGCGGACGTCCACCACCGCCAGGTCCTGCGGGGTCGTGACGATCACGACGCCGTTGACCGTGCCGAGCACCTGGACCGCCGAAAGCGCCTCGTCGCCGGTCCCGGGCGGGCAGTCCACGACCAGATCGTCCAGGTCGCCCCACGCGACGCCGTCGCAGAACTGCTGGATCATGTTGTGTTTCATCGGTCCGCGCCAGATCACCGCCTCATTGGGGTTGCTCAGCATGAAGGCGATGCTCATGACCTTCAGCGAATCGCCATAGAGGACCGGTTC
>Ga0334886_1003107_pt1 | contig 15232 bp, 15 predicted proteins | sample GraSluR1_MG_9_FD_207232 | JGI IMG/M metagenome (GOLD analysis project Ga0334886, IMG submission 207232) | Sludge microbial communities from methane-producing bioreactor in Wageningen University, Netherlands - Granular Sludge_27_06-R1 | ecosystem: Engineered > Bioreactor > Anaerobic >...
CTGTGGGAATTTCGACGGTCACTTCCCCTTCATACTCGATCCCCCAATCGTCAACCCAAAACCCGGTAATTTGCGCATTCCCAGCGGGAATTCTCCCTGAAAAGGTGCATTGTCCCTGTTCATTCGAAGTAAGCGTAGCTATGTCCGTTATCACAATAGTCGCTGAACGAGTGATCGGCAAACCGTCAAAGATTGTTGTAATATGGACAACAGTATTAGCGCGCCGCACACACGCTCCAAAAAGAATGATCAACCCAATCATACAAACGGCTAGTAAGAAGTACCCCCATCTCAACATATTGGATCCCCCCTTGTTTCTTTTTCCCCTCAGAAACGAATCATACTACAGAACCATAACCAACGCTTCCCCCAAAACCAGACTGATCCCTTCTAGATCGGTTACATTGGTTTCAATCTTTAACCGCCGTTTTTCGTCATTTTTTTCTAAAACCGCAAACCGATACAATATTTCTTGATCAATAGAAACTGGTCCACGAAACTGAACCGATTGTGAAAGATAGATCGTCCCTGGTCCTGGAAAATCGCAACCAAGGATTTTGGAAATGATCGATGCGACAAGCATACCGTGAGCAATCCGTTGTCCGAAACGTGTTTGCTTTGCATAATCTTCATCCAGGTGAATGGGGTTCTGATCTCCAACAAGATCGGCAAATCCTTTTACCATAGCGTCGGTAATTCGAATCTTTTGCTCATAGGTTTGTCCTTCGAAAAAATCATGAAATTTCATGGTTGATCCTCCAAAGCTCCGGGTTGCTGGTTGATATGGCTACAGCACCCATATTCAATATCGCTAATGCTTCTTCTTTTGTGTCGATCAATCCGGCCCCAATGAGCTTGGGACGGAATCCATTTGTAATCCGATCAATTACCCGAACGCCTTTGCAAAAAGCGCATCCAGGAAGGATCTCTAAGAAATCCGGTCGTGTATTCTTCAAGGTGTCTTCGAGCCTTGAAATGGATGTCGAATCCAAAAGAAAACTTCGCATGACTGTAGTCACTCCGAGTTTTCGAGCGATATCGACAACTCTCGGTTTGATGGTTATGATTCCATCGATTCCACATAGGCTCACATAACGAACCGAATACTCTTCTCCAGATAAACCCTGGACCAGATCGAGATCAACAAATACCTTTTTCTTCCACCTTTTGAGCTGTTTGATGTATCCTTGCAATGATATGAGGTCACAATTGAGCAAAAACGCGACTGTAACATGAGAAACATTGAGTTGATCTAGCGAGGAAGAAGGTTCCCAAACCGCTGCAACGATTTTGGGAAGCTTCATGAATTTGACTCCAAAAGCATAAACCGAACAAAAAGCTTTGCGATCTCCGGATCAAAGCGAGAACCTCCGTGTTTTTGAATCTGTTTCAGGGCCTCGGTCGAGGAAAGAAGACCACTTGAGTATTCAGTATCCACAGTATTTAGGACATCGTCATACCAATCAACGACAGCGAGGACACGAACCCAAAAGGGAATTTCATCGCCTGCAATTCTATCTGGATACCCCCTGCCATCAAAATGCTCATGATGACTTCGAACAAAAGGAAGAAAGTCATTCATAACTTCCAGAGTCGCTATGAAAACGGACCCTGCAATGGTATGGTCTTCTCCTGTTTCTTCAAAAGAACGCAATCGAGTTGGAGAATACAGCATAAGCTGCTCCAATCCGATTTTTCCAATATCATGAAGCATTCCATAAGCCTGATAAAGCGGTTCCATTTCTTTGCTTAACCCTAAGAATCGGCAAAAACGGACAAATAACCGCGTCACCCTCTGGGAATGAGAATACCCTTTTTCATCTTCTACTTCCATAAGAACAATCATTGGAGTAAGCAGAGAAACATAGCGTTGTCGAACCATTTTTGGCGAAAAAGCTGTTTGTGAATGACTTCTTTCCTGAAGAACAAACCAATGAAGTGCCATTTCTAGATCGTCATGAAAATTGCCTGTGTTGACTTTTAGTATAGATACGCCATCCAAGATCCCTTCTAAACCGCCGGATGGAATAATCAAGATCTGAGTTGGTTCAAACTCGAGCTTTTGATCGGAAATAACCAATGGTTTTTGAACTTCCAAAAACTGCATGTATTCAAAGACTAAATCCTGAACGGATTCTTTTAACTCTTGATTGCTGATGACAATGGTATAATTCTCTTTTTTTCCTTTTCTTTCCATAACCCCCCCAAAGAACTGAGTTAGCGAAAAAGCTGAGACAGCTGCATGATCAACTCTTGGAAATACTGTAATACAGGATCCATCATTTGCTTCATAATTCCCGATATGACTAAGACCAAAAGCGTTAACAAGCCATACACCTGAAACCGAATGACCCATTTCATATACCGCGACGTCGAGAAAAGCATAAACAAACGCGACGCATCCAAAGGAGGAATCGGTAACCAGTTGATAAAAAAAACAGTTAAGTTTACCAAAACAAAGTGTCCAAGTACATCTGCAAAATACATAACTAAAAAATTCCCTTCAATGGCGGAAGGGTTAAAAAAGAAACTGAATCGATTGATTCGAAACCCATAAAAGATCAGCCCACTAATTAATGCCAAGAGAAGATTCATCATAGGTCCCGTAATGACTGCAAGGCAAAAATCTCTTCTCTTTTGGCTGAACCGTGCAATATGAATGGGAAAAGGCCGCGACCATCCAAATCCATAGATCAGAAATAACGGAAATCCGATGGGATCCAAATGTTTGATTGGATTAAGCGTATACCGTCCCAAAAGCTTGGATGTATCATCTCCGGTCTTGATGGAAATCCATGCATGCGCCCATTCGTGAAATCCTAGAGCAAATAAGATACAGGGCACACGAACAATGAGCCTCCGAAGGAAGATGATCCAATCGAAGTTAACCCAATCGCCACTTTCAAAAAGGCTCAATTCATGCCTCCCGTTTGTTCTGAAAGATTAATGATTTCTTCTACTGGAGTCTTTCAAAGACTCCAGCCATTTTTCTTTTCACATCTTGGGCATCGATCTGAGGGTATGATCCGAAATAATAAACCCATTTGCCTTGAACCATAGTCGCTACGACATCAGCACTCCTACCCGAATAGATCAAATGGGAAGGAAGATTGGATAAAGGGGTATAATGAATATGGTCTAGATCAATGAATGTAATATCTGCTTCATACCCTTTTTTGAGAATCCCAACTGTTGGAAATCCTAATACATGCTGACCATCAATCGTAGCCATTCGAAACACTTCTTCTCCCGAGAGCAAACAAGGATTTTGATTCGCTCCTTTATGGATTAATGAACACAGATGCATCTCTTTCCAAAGATCCAAAGAGTTGTTGCTCGCAACCCCATCTGTTCCAAGACCTACCATTATCCCATTCTCTTTCATCTTCTGAATCGGGGCAATCCCATTGCCAAGTTTCAAGTTTGACGAAGGGTTATGGACTACCCCTACCCCATTTTGAGCCATAATTTGGATATCTTCATCGTTCACATGGACACAGTGCGCGCAAATCGTCTGATCAGAAAGAATTCCTTCTTTCTCTAAATCTTTCAATGAATAGGCATCTGATTCCTTGAGGGATTCTTTCACATGAATATGAATAAAGGTATCATTTTGTCGAGCTACTTTTCCCACTTCCCTCAGATATTCTTTCGAACAAGTATACGGCGCATGAGGACCAAAGCCCACGCGAATCCGCCCCCGATCGTGAAGATGCCATTTTTCGAAAGCGCGTATATTCTCCATAAGTCGGTTCCCATTTCCGTTTTGATCCACCAACCCACGACACAGAGACGCGCGCATTCCAAATTCGCTAATCGCCCTTCCCACGTTCTCTGTGTGCATATACATGTCAGCAAATGTTGTAATACCGTTCCGCGCCATTTCCATTTGAGCAAATAACGTGCTGTAATACACATCTGATTCAGTAAGCTTATCTTCCCGAGGCAAGATCTGATCGAACAACCATGTTTCGAAGCTCATATCGTCTCCGTAACCACGAAGAGCCATCATGCCGGAATGGGTATGCGCGTTGACAAATCCAGGGATTGCTAAGATATTCTTTGTTTCAAAAGATTGGAAGGTGTCTGCTTTCGGTATTTCATTCTCTCTTTTTTTCGCGGTTCCAATCTCGTGAACTACACCGCTTTCAATTAGGATTCTCCCATCTTGGATCCATTCTTCCCCTGTAAAAATCTGAATGCCAGAGATTATCTGCGTCAAAAGTCTATCCCCTTCCCGAAAAATCCCTGAGTTTTCGAAGCTCCTCGGATTTGGAAAGATATCCATTCATTGCTTTTTTCCCAGTATACATTTGTTCCGATTCCTTGTCGATTAGTTGTAGCAATCGTTCGTACTTTGAAAACACCTTTAGTTCCCATTCCTTTACTTCGTCATAGAGGCTTTTCTCTCGTTTCGTTTGAAAAGGGAGCGGGGCATTTCCCAATTTAGACAAAGCTTCTTCGCGTTCAACCATCCATTTTTCTATCCGATCCATCGATTCAGAAATATGAACTTCCCGCGTGCTTGCTTTTTCAAGTTCGCGATCGATACGTATTGTTTGTTCAAGAATGAATTCCAAAATTTTTTCTCTCATATTTCTTTTCCGCCATCAATATTATACCAGATTTTTCTAAAAATACTGCTTGGTTTAACGAAAACTGATTCGAATGATATTCCGGGTATAATATTCGCCAAATCGATCATCAGAAAAAACATATGGAGTTTGGTATTCTTTGGTTAATCGAAAAATCAATCGATCTGCATATTCTACAGTGCGACAACCCGAACCACTGGTAAATTCATCAAATGTAGGCTTTTCAGATCTGGGAAGATGCTTTCGGAATGAACGATCGAAGACCCAAACCAGAGGAAAAAAGAATTGTTCGGAATGCTCAGCAATGTAGGAAAAAACAGAAAAAAGAGGAGAAACGCTGGCTGAACCATGAAACCAACCCACATTACTGCCGTCGATGATCAAAGGTGAGCGAATTCTTCTCCTTCGGAGTGCTTGAATGAACTGAAAGTTCGCTAGATACTTTTCCCTTCGGAAATGAATCCACGCAAAACGGTCCCCTTGAGGAAAGAGAAGAAGCTTTCTTGGTTCAATAGGCTCCCAGAATACTCTCATTCTTTTTTGATCAGCAAAGGGAGTGATATGAAAAGATGCAGGCGGCATTCGTTGCGTTTTCCGTAGCACTTCCCCGATGGGTAGGGAAAGATTTTGCTTGCTCGAAACGAAAAATCGTTCATTTTTCTGTTTTGATGAGCTTTTCACGGGAGTAAAAGGGTATTCATCCTTTACTTTTTGCGTTTTCTCCGCGATCTTCCTGGGTATTAGGAACTTTTCAGCATATCGTCTTTCAACTTCAACGATCTGTCCCTTTCTCCCAACGACAGGATAATCCTGTACCAGTTGAATTAGCAGCTTCCTTGCCATCGCTCTTCCTCGCTTTATTGCGATTTCTATATATATTATATCATGCTTATATGGTACAATACCGGTATAGGGAAACCGGAATCGATTCAATTCGGAAAAGGGGGTTGGTCATGAAAAGAATCCTAACGATTGTGATTTTGCTTTGTTTTTTGCAGATGCTTGGTTACGGTTATTCCTTCCATTTGGTTTGTCTGAATGTATCAGAACAAGCTATTCCTACTCTTTATCGACTAAACACCTTATATCAACAACAATCATTTGCAGACCGCGCTTTCGTATTCTCAACAGGCGGCTTGTTTTCCCCTCAACCACTTCATCTCTACTCACATCTACAATCAGAAGGGTATTCCAACCCTTTGGGACGGATTCTTCACCTTTCAGGCACTGTGTTTTACGCCCCTTCTCAAATTGATTGGAACCATGGATTTGAGCGTATTCGAAAAGGGTTATCCATCGATCTTCCCATTGTAGCCACGGATGCTGCTGTGGGATCGTCTCTTTCTCATTGGGTTCATTCTGCAGCTGGAAAGAACTTATTATTGATAAATATACTCTCTCAACAAGCATTCGACTGGTATGATATTCTCCGTATTGAAGTGGATCTCAGCAGGATCGATTTAATCCTGATGATAATGGATGAACCTTCTTTGAGAATGGTTCCGGAAAACCTAAGAAGCAAAACAGTCGCCATCTCAAGGAAAACTGCGATGTACCACATTGATTTGGAATATGGGCTTTTGGTTACCGAAGTCCCTTTTAACCAGTCACAAACATCCATAGCAGAAGTCGAGCAAACTGTACAACAAATCAATCTTTGGAGAAGAGAAGAGCTTACTCTTGATCCCTCCCAGCATTCTTTCGTCAAGCAAATCTCTTTTTACGCGCAGCTCTCTAGGATGCTCAATCAAATCACAAGTGTGGATGGCATTTTATTCCACCATGAACCCTTACCTAAACTGATTACACCTGATGACGCAATTAGTTTTTTCGGGAATTACGTCATCGGTACCGTACAGATTCCCGGAAAAGAAGTGCGGTTTCTTTTAGAGCAAAGCGCGTCTATGTTTGAGTACAATGGGGTGGAGGTATCTTTTACCGATCGAAGGAATTATTACTCCTTCTTTGGTGAACCCTATTATATTGATCTGACAAGATCTAGAGGAAACCGATTGATTATGAAATCCTTCACACAACCTTTGATGATCATTGTTTTTGGTGAAAGAAGCAGATTGATTGCTGATTTTCCTGGCATTCAGATTCAATCCATGAGCGCTTTATCTTTTGCGTTTTGGGCCATGCATTCATACAATCCCTTTATCGATTCCAGTTGGAAAGTTACAATCCTCCCTTATTACCGGAATTATATCATCCAACCGGGAGATACCTTGAATTCAATCTCGAGCAGGCTTGGGATTAGCAAAGAAGCAATTATGAGACTGAACCCGGATCTTATCGAGCGTTATCTTCTGCCAGGAACGGTTATTACGGTTCATGTACCCTACAAAGTAGAATCAGAAAAGGAGAGTGAGGGCTTCTGAGCATTGTTTATCTCCTAATTATCCTAACCATCGTTGTGCTTATCCATGAAATTGGCCACTTTCTTTTTGCTAAGTTGTTTCATGTGAAAATCCTAGAATTCGGGATTGGAATGGGTCCGCGCTTATTTTCAAGGAAATCTAAAAGTGGAATTGAATTTCGGATCAACTTGTTTCCGATTGGCGGGTTTGTAAAGATGGCAGGAGAAGAGCCAAATGACACGAACCGATCCGACCCCAAGGAATCCGCGATGCTTTTTTCCAATAAGCCCGCATGGCAGCGGTTTTTTGTCGCTTTTTCAGGCCCTATGTTCTCGATTTTGGGCGGGTACCTTTTATTGGCTCTCAGCACTATGGTTTGGGGATTACCGGCCATTAGCATTGACCGAGTCGATATCCATAGCCCCGCATATGTTTCGGGGTTGCGGTCCGGTGATCAAATCACTCACATAAACGGACGACGGGTTCTAGAGCAAGCTGATTTTTCCAATGCGGTCCAATCTTTCGATCACTTTTCGATTACTGTTCATCGAGAAGGAACCGGTTCGATCGACATGACAATCAATCCTGCCGCTTTTCCTAAACAGGTTTCGCTGATCCTTGAAACTTCGAAACCCTTTATGGAACGATCAGGAGACAGAGTACAGAGGATTTCCGGTATACCAATCAACGAATGGTTATTATCTGACCCAAACCAATGGGTTGACAGGGATATTATTCTCGAAATGGAAGATGGACAATTCATTGAAGCCCGTTTGCGTGGCCTCCAACATGTAGAACCCAGAAAAGCCGTTGGGATTGTTTATGCTTCCATATCAAACCGTTTTCGTGCAGCTGCCCTTCCTTTTGAAGCAGATGATATTCTTGTTTCTGTGAATGGGATACCTATTGAAACTGGAGTGCATACAAGCTACGCTTTTCTCCTTTTGACTAATGCCCGTTCTAATGAGGCTTATCTATCCTATATCGAAATCCGGGGTGATACACTCATTGACTCCTTGACGATCCCGAGCAAACAGGAAGCCACATTTGGCGTGCTCCGAGAAGGGCAGTTCGTTACGATTCAAATACCCCTTGATCAAATGGAACCCGTTTTTCAGACCGCGATTTTTTACCCAGCGATGGATAATTGGTTTCCTGATCATGTCGTTCAAGCTTTGGGGTTGGGGTTTCAGAGAGCAAATCATCTCCTCTATATGATGGGGTCCGTACTCAGAGACCTATTTCAAGGACGAACGGGGGCTGGCGAATTTATCGGAGTTATTGGGTTGACGGGAATTGTAGGCCAAGCAGCTCGCGCTGGTATGGAAACTATGATCTTTCTGGTCGCCTTTATCACCTTGAACCTGGGTTTAATCAATCTTCTACCTTTACCTGCGCTTGATGGCGGGAGGATCGTATTTGCCGTTATTGAAATGGTATTTCGAAGGAAAGTGAACCCCACAATTGAAGGATATATCCATGCGGTTGGCTTTTTCCTTCTTATGGGGTTGATCGTATTTATTACGTACAACGATATTATGAGATTTATTCGGTAACAGCAGACAGTGTACAGAGGGGGGAGCAAAAGAATGAGCCTGTGTTTGAAAAGAACCATCCGGTTCGCGATCTTGGTATCGGTCCTGCTTAGTTCTGTCTTAGGCATAGCACAAGATGAAGAAACCATCCATCTAAAAACCCGACGATTTAAGTTCTTTGACGACAGAATCGAATTCTACGAATATACAGAAGTGATCAAAGGATCTTTCAAGCTAATTTCTGATGAGTTTGTGATCCGGCGGGAACAGGAAGAAGCAAGGTTTGTTGATGCCCGAAAAGGAGTATATATCGAGTTTGACAACGGGTCTGCATCCTCGGTTATTCTAGACTATGACCTTCAGTTGGAAAGGGGCGTTCTTAAAGAAGAGGTTGAAGCGTTTATTCGCACTTCGGGAAGTGATGAATCCGTTCGTATTCTTTGCGATGAAATGGAGATCGATACCCCCGGCCAAATCTATGAAGGGAGTGTTACCCGAGAATCTGAGAAGGTCCGGATTTACAAAGGAGACCTTTATGCAGAGTGTGTTTCCTTTCTCTATGACGGGAAAACAGAAATTATTACCATGGTTGGGAAAGTATACATAGAAGATCCGAAGAACAGCAGAAGGTTATGGGCAGAGCGAGCCACCCTATCCCTTCAGGATGATTCCTTGGAAGCGGAGAATGCTACTATGGAGCTGCTTACAACCAGAGGGAGAGAATAATTTATGTTGGATATTCGATGGATCCGGCAGAATCCAGAAATGCTGCGATCAGCCCTTAGAAAAAGAAATGAGGATGAGTGTATTGTGGACTCGATCCTTGAAATGGATGAGCAGCGTCGGATTCACATCGGACAGCTTGACTCCTTGAAAAGAGAGCGGAACGCTGTATCTAAGATTGTAGCCAAACACAAGTCCGAAAAAAACTCTTCTGAAGCAGAATCATCCATTGCAGAAGGGAAGAAACTAGGAGAAATGATTCGATCATTGGAAGAAAAGATGAAAACACTTGATGAAGAGCAGAACCGTATGCTTTCATTTATTCCGAACATCCCTTCAGAAAAAGTACCCATAGGGGTTGATGAGTCAAGCAATCACCTCATCCGAACAAATGGCACTCCACGGGAGTTTCCTTTCGAGCCGAAACCCCATTGGGAATTAGGGACCGAGCTTCAACTGCTTGACTTAGAACGGGCAGGAAAGCTCAGTGGTTCGAGGTTTTCGATCCTCCGGGGAACCTTAGCCAGATTAGAACGAGCCCTCATTCAGTTTATGCTCGATACGCACTCTCAACAGTATGGATATCTGGAAGTATCCATCCCTCACTTGGTGAAACGGGAGACGATGTTTTCAAGCGGGCAGCTTCCCAAATTTGAAGATGAAGCATACAAAACAACACCCGATGACCTTTTCCTAATACCCACAGCTGAAGTTTTTTTGGCAAGTATGCACAAAGACGAAATATTTAATGAAAGTCAATTACCCATCCGATATGTCGCATATACTCCCTGTTACCGGAGAGAAGCCGGCAGCTATGGAAAAGACGTTCGCGGATTGATTCGAGTACACCAATTCCATAAAGTCGAATTGCTTCAAATCACAGACAGTCAGAGCTCATACGACCGATTGGAGGACATAACAGGTCATGCGGAATCGATTCTCCAACTATTGGGTCTTCCATATCGAGTAGTTTCACTCTCTACCGGGGATTTGGGATTTGGAGCTTCATTTACCTATGACTTGGAAGTATGGTTGCCCTCATACCGAACCTACAGGGAGATATCCTCATGCAGCAATGACTTAGATTTTCAGTCCCGGAGAGCCAATATTCGATACAGAAATCGTCAGAACAAGCTTGAATTTGTACATGTGTTGAATGGTTCTGGCATAGCCGTTGGACGAGCACTGGTGGCGATTATGGAAAACTACCAAAACGCGGACGGAAGCATCGCAATTCCAGATGTGCTTCAAAAGTACATGGGGGGAGAAAAATCGATCCTTTGAACTTTTTCACTCTTGTGGAAGTCAAAACAGTAGAAAGAAGAAACCCCTCAAATAGAGAAATGAACCCCCCACATTAAAGCGGATCAAATCCGCTTTATTTTTTGGGTAGCTTCCATAAAGAGAGATCCCATTTTATCGTGCGAGGTGGATTATATGGAATATGGCATAAGTTATTTTGGAAATCGAATTCTGAAGTATGTCGAAAAAGACATGATTGACCTGAAACAGACAGGGTTTCAAACAGTTGTGCATACTTTCAGCGAAGCGGATTTTGACTTTTCCGAAAAATACATGGCCAAAATCGTTCAAGCCACGAAAAGAGCGGGGCTTACCGTTTGGATTGACCCTTGGGGTGTTGGAGGTGTTTTTGGCGGAGAAGCGTTTTCTGGATTTCTCCAGAAGCATCCGGAGGCATGGCAAATATCCAACCACGGGAAGATGATGGGTTCCGCTTGCTTAAACATGAACTCATTTCGTGCCTTTATCCGTTCATGGATCGATGCATGCGTAAATTGCGGAGCAGACACGATTTTCTGGGATGAACCGCATCTGTTTCTTTTCCAACCGCGCGAACGGTTTCCCGATGAGTGGACATGTAGATGTTCTGTATGCCAAAGCCTATTCAAAGACAAGTATGGGTACGTCATGCCCAATGAGTTAATCAGTGATATTGTCCAATTCCGAAACGACTCGATTCTTTCTTTCTTTACTGAAATGACATCTTATGCGAAATCAAAATCCATTGAGAATGCTCTTTGTTTTCTGCCGTTTGAATCAGATTATATTGGAATAACTGATTATGAAGGGATCGCGAAACTCAATTCTATCTCGAATCTTGGATCGGATCCCTATTGGATGGCTTTTCAAAAACCCATGCAGCCTTTTTTGAGTGAAGTCACTCAAAGGGTTTTGTCTCTTTCCGACCAATACCAAAAAAAGAACCATATATGGATGCAAGCCTTTTCCGTTCCCAGCGGAAGAGAGAGCGAATTGGTGGATGGGGCTCAAATAATTCAAGAACTAGGCGCTCAGTCGATTTTATTCTGGGGTGTCGGCGCATGCGCTCATATTTCTCGTATCGCGCCAGATGACCCAGAAAAAGTATGGAATACCGTTCAACACATCGTCAGAACAACCCAGTAACATCGTTCGTCTATTCTATGTTATAATCGAAAATGAGTCATCTTCGGTGAGAGGGGGAGTGCAAATGGTAGGATGGATTATTCTGATTATTGTCGTTCTTCTTGCGTTATGGGTAATGGCTGCATACAATAGCCTTGTCACACAAAAGAAACGGGTTGAGAATTCTTGGAGTCAAATTGACGTTCAGCTGAAACGCCGTTCCGATCTAATCCCCAACCTCGTTAACGCTGTAAAAGGCTACATGAAGTTCGAGCAGGATACACTAGAAAAGGTGATGGCAGCTCGGGCGAAAGCCTTAGGCGCAAAAGACCAACATGAACGGATGGAAGCAGAAGGAGAGGTAAGTGGGTTTCTTGGACGGCTTTTGGCGGTTGTTGAAAACTACCCCGACTTGAAAGCAAACCAGAATGTAATGAAACTCCAAGAAGAGCTGACGAATACCGAAAACAAGATCTCTTATTCCCGCCAATTTTACAATGACATGACAATGAAATACAATACAGCCATTGAAGTGTTCCCTTCGAACATTATCGCTAACTTGTTCAAGTTCAAAGCGTTTGAGTTCTTTACCATTCCCGAAGAAGCAAAAGAAACACCAAAAGTTGACCTGAACTTTTAACATTAATATTTCCCTTGAATCTCACGTATATCAAAAAGGGTGCCGCAATCGGCACCCTTTATCAATTATTCACATCTGGATTTCGTGAGCCGATGGTTCGAAGCCTGTTTTTTCTTTTTTTTTTGCTTTTTTCCCTTTACTTATCCTCTTGCGCTTGTTTTAGTACATAATCAATGCTTTTCCGGTGATCTTGGCAAACCAGAATCTGATTGTCTATATCAACTGACAGAGTCTCAATTTGATCAGCGACTTGTCCCAAAACAGCCTGAACTTCATTCGTCGATTGACGAACAACCAAAGATTCGGTAACCACGCTTTCAGCCCGTTCGGTTATACTTTGCACATGTTCTTGTGTTCGATTCATTTCTTGGTGCAACCAATTAACAAAGGGTTTGATTTTTTCAACCTCTAAACCAGTTTGCTCTGCTAAGGCTTTGACTTCTCCGGCCACCACTGCAAAACCTTTCCCGCTTTCGCCTGCTCTGGCCGCTTCTATTGCCGCATTAAGTGCTAACAAGTTCGTTTGCGCTGAGATGTCTTCAATTGTTTCTGAAATATCGAACAACTGATTGGATTTCTCTTTGATCGAAACGATAATATGGTTTGTTTCTCCAACCAGGCCTTTTGTTTCTTCAACATTGGATATCATCGATTCAATCTTTTCTACTACCCCTTCATTGCTTTTTGATAGGATTTTGGTTTCAGAATTGATTTTATCGGTCACAGAATTCGTGAACTCAATATGCTCGTTATTCTTTGAGGTATATTCAAGCATCATATTCAATGCCTCTTGGATTAACTCGAGTGTTTTGTCTCCCTTTCTTTTTTCATTCTGCATCTCTTCGTGTTGATACCAATGGCAGTTTTCGGGTTGATTCAGGTTGTTAAAGACTGCAATAGCCATGTTTTCACACTTTTGGTAACCGCAGGAATGACAGTTTTTGATGTCCTCATCCGAATACTTATGCATCTTTGTATAAACGTCTTGCAGCTCTTTCTTATTGGGGATTTTAATCGTGTAGTGTTTTGATTTATTGATATATTTTCGAAGATAGGTATTTAGACCTCCTGTCGCGCGCCATTCACGGTCAAGCATCTTTTGAAAGCGACGTACATGAAACTTCCCAAGAAAAAAGAGTCTTTTGTGATCTGTGTGGTATTTTTCCAGCTTCTCCCGCTTCCTCTCTTCGACCAACCATTCGATTTTATCTTGGGAAGCATGCTGGTTGAGCGTGCCTGGTCCGCCATTACAACCCAAAGCGCAGTTTAAACAATCAACGAGCAACGGATTATGACTTCCTTCGATGGACGATTCCAAGTCATTTAAATAATGATAGATATGTTCCTTCCCTTCGATTTTCCTCGTGCGGTTTTCGACACCTTGCATATCTCGTTGCGCTGTTCGCAACAATCCCCCTGGAGTGGAAAACAAAACAGCTCGTTCCGCTGATGGGTTATCATAATCAGATTCTTCTACAGATAGAGAATTCGGATGTTTTTTGAACCAATCGCTCAAAGACTTAAAGGTAATATTGTAATACTGCCCTTTGCCAATACAATCGTCGAATTCTCTCTTTTTTGCCAAACAAGGCGACAAAATAATAACTTTTGCATCCGCTAACTTCGGATACTTTTTCTTGGCGTATAGAATCGTATGCATCATCGGGGAATGACCTGGACTAAGATATGGCAGAAGTTCCGGCCGTACCATTTCTATGTATGAAACAAGCGCTGGGCAAGGCTGCGCAATCACACATTTTGGTGCGCTTTTTTTGATAAACTCGATATAGGTCTTAATTGTCAACTCTGCTCCAAAGCTAACATCCAGCACTTTTTTGATCCCAAGATTTTTCAACCAAGCATTTACTTTCCGGTCTAGCTTCGGAAAGCTTGCAACCAAAGCGGGCGCAACAATCGCGAAAGCATTTTTCTTGGTGCCATGTGTAAGAAAGTCTTCCTCGAACATGGCCCAATCATCTACGTATCGCCGTGCATCATGCCCCGCATCTTCGCATTCTTTGATACACGCTCCACACCCGATGCAAAGATTCTGATCCACTTCGATGTGCGCAGGGATGCTCTCTTTTTTAGGTACCGCTCGATTGCACATTTTCACAGGGCAAACAGCAATACAGGAATGGCAGTTTGCGCATTTTTCTGGATCGACTTCCATCACTGTACACAAATCGTTCATGAAAGACCTCCCCATTTTTTTATTTTTTTACCAGATGAAACCATTTTTCAGAAAGATTATAGCATAATGGGATTGCAGAATCCAATTCGTCCGTGAAGTGGTTTATGAAAGTCTATTCTTTCAACACATGGCCGTCTCTTCACTCATGAAGAAATGGCAGTGTACACTGGGTAATGAAAGGAGAGGGTTACTCGTAATCAATGAAAGGGGTGTGATTTATTCAGCATTCTTTGAAATCTTCATACCGAGACTTACAAACGCTGCACCTTTGAATTAGCTCATGCAAGCTGGAATTGCGATCAATGTGCGTAACCAGGAAATGAGAATAAGCATGATAAATTTCGGTAAGCATCTCTAGATCCATTTCAGATTTATGTTTGAAACCTCTTTGGGTCATCTCACGTGCTAACTCCTGATGCCTCCGTTCGATTTGACTTAAATCAAGCAATCCATTGCGAACATATCCGTCCATCCGAATCCCTTTTGCCATGGAGCCAACAAACATATGGACTTCAACATGCTCTCCCAAAAGATGCTGATCACACATGAATAAAGGGTTAACCATCCACATTCTCATGTTTTTTCCTTCTCGAAATCCCCATAATCAATCCCAACACAATAGACCATAGAGCCGCAAGAGTAATACGCCATTCCGGGGGAAGCAAAAAGGTGATGGTATGAGCCGGTATCCAGAACCAAAGCAAAGTAAACAACGCGCCCCGGATGCCTTGCCAGTTTTGTTTGCGTTCGAGTAGATTATCCAACAGCCGGTGTCCAAG
>Ga0334886_1003131_pt1 | contig 15119 bp, 14 predicted proteins | sample GraSluR1_MG_9_FD_207232 | JGI IMG/M metagenome (GOLD analysis project Ga0334886, IMG submission 207232) | Sludge microbial communities from methane-producing bioreactor in Wageningen University, Netherlands - Granular Sludge_27_06-R1 | ecosystem: Engineered > Bioreactor > Anaerobic >...
CTCTTTTTATACCAAATATCTCCTTGGATCCTTCTTGGATACCACATTCAAAACGGAATCTATTGGATCCCGATGATTGTCGCCTTTGGATCATGGCTCAGTCGGATTTTAACGGACCGGATGATCCGAACGCCTTGGAAATTCTCCCTTGTGGCTCCATTGGGGTACTTCGCTATGCTACCTATTTTCATAGCATCCTTCCGGGGAAGAAAAACCCACCTAACATGGAAAGGACGCCCTGTTGACCATTCCAAAGAATGAACTGTTAGATTCGCTTTCAATGGTTAATCTGGCAGAGAAAGCTTTCCCAAAACGACAGGGCGACTGGCTCCTGTTGCAGAAGGAACGTTTGCTGAGCGATGGTGAAGGTACTCATTCCCCATCAAAGAAAAGGCGATCGCTTCTTTTGCTTTGATCCACATTTCATCCATCACAGATACATCGACTTCCGGAAGGAGTTTTTGAATGCCTTCAACAAGCATTGGATTCAACCCGCCTCCCCCTGCAATCAACATCCCGTCAATTGGTGGTAGGTAGGAATGGATCGCGTCGATTACAGAATGAATCGTAAAATCGGTGAGCGTGCGGATCAAATCTTGGGGAGGAGTTTCATGTTCAAGCATCCATTGGAATATGCGGGACAGATAGGTTTCATTGTACCGTACTTCTTTTCCCGTGGATTTCGGGGGCTTTTGACTCGCGTAGGGTTTTTCCAACTCGATCAGAAATTGAAACAGTTCATCATTATGCGCACCAGAGCGGGCGCAATCTCCTTGGTGGTCGTACAGTTGATTAAAAAAGGCGCGCATGCCCCAATCAATCAAAACATTAGAAGGCCCGGTATCAAAGGCCATCACTTGCTGGAAATCCTGACTCGCGGGTAATAAAGTCAGGTTTGCGATTCCGCCCAGATTAAGCATTACGATGTTTTTTTTGGGAACAGAAAAAAGAGCATAATCCGTATAGACCACCAGCGGCGCCCCTTGTCCGCCTACTGCCATATCTTTGGCCCGCAGATCCGAAAGAACTTGCTTGCCCGTAATGACGCTGATCCGATCCCCGTCCCCAATTTGCAGCGTGGAAGACGTCTCATGAAATTCCTTCCCGGATTCCGGGATATGGTAGATGGTCTGACCATGACTAACGATCAAGTCTACTCGATCTACTAGAGAGTTCCGTTCCATATATTCTCGGATCATCTTCCCGAAAAGGGCTCCAAGAAAGGCATGACCTTGGCATACTTCTCCCACAGAAACCTCCCCAGAAGTCATGTGTAGCAACCATTTTTGGATTTCATCTGGGTAAGGAATCCACTCAAAATATTGTGGGGTCGCTTTGGTGTGGGTTCCGTATCCTTCAAACTCACAATACACAAGATCCAGTCCATCACATGAGGTACCAGACATTGCCCCAACTATTCGGTTCATTTCCATTCCTCCTGTTCTTTCGCCGCCATACTGAGGGTATGGATCTTCCGTCGAAACGCCCAAATCAATTCAGGTCGATCATGTCTTCGGTAATAGACTCGATTGGTCAAAAGAACGACAAAGATCTGATTCAACGGGTCAATCCACAAAGAAGTACCGGTGAAACCGGTATGACCGAAAGAACGGTCGGAAAAAAGCGCTCCGCAGGATGCCCGGTGGGTGAAGAGCATCCAACCAAGACCTTTTCGATCACCCGAGATCGAATCAGTCCATGGTTGAGTCGCGCGTTTCATTAGGGTGGGAACCAACAATCGACCCGGATTCAACCATGCCTGCGCATAGCGACAAAGGTCAGCTGCATGGGAAAAAAGTCCCGCATTACCGCTTACTCCACCCAAGTAATAGGCCAATTCGTCATCCACCTGACCTTGCAGCCTGCGATCCTCACGAATTGAGGTTGGAGCTATTGAACTTGATTGCTCGGGGCAGTACCTTGTATCATTCATCTGTAATGAAGCGCAAATTTGGTCACGCAAAAAGCCCTTGAAATCCCCTGTAACTGCTTCAGCCAGTTTCATTAGGAGAATAAAGTTCAAGCATGAATAGACCACTTCCTGTTCCGGCAACCTTTGGGGTTGGGTGGAAAAGATCAGGTTTGTCAATTCGTCGGATGTTTTGGTATATCGCCATCCTTCCGAATAAGGTGGATATCCTGAGGTGTGGGTTAACAAATGACGAATGAGAATCTCTTTGGACTCGACCGGAATATACCTTTGGATCGGATCCTCTAGATCAATTTGCCCTTGTTGGTACAGAGTAAGAATCACAGGCAATGTAGATACTACTTTGGTTACACTCGCCAAATCATAGATGCTGTTTGGCCGGGTAGGAATATGTCCGTCCAACGTTCCGAATGCTTGATGAAACAAAACCTTTTCGTCCGTCCCCACGAGGAGAACACCTCCGGGAATCAGCTGATCACGAACAGCGTCTTCGAAAGTTCGGTGAATTTGGTTGACAATCATAAGGCGTTCCCTCCCAATCTCATATCATTATGTTATGTAGCGTTCGTTCGGATGGTTATCCCGATCGCAAACGAACCTTGAACTTGTATTTATCTGCTCTGTAGAGAGAAATGACATACTCGATGCAGTCCTCTTGGCCACTGTAGGTAAATCTTCGGCGCAGAATCACGCTTTCTTGGGTATGGATTTTTAACAAGGCGGCGTCTTCTTCTGTCGGATGGGTAACTTCTATGGTCTCGTCCGCATATTCCAAGGTGATTCCCAGATCCTCCTGGAAAAACCGATAAATGGAATCGTGCGCCCAGTCCATGTTCAAAATCTTCAAGACTCTCGAACTAGTGTTCGGGTTAATATACGCCTTTTCCAAAGCCATGGGAAGTTGATCTACATACCTCAACCGTTTGAGCAGGATAACGGGTGTATCCTCCGAAATGATAAAGGGTTGCAGCACCTCGGGAGGTGCTTGGATCAAACGATTATCGAGCACCGTTGAGCTCGTTGTTTGCCCCTTTTTTAGTACCTCTTGCGTAAACCCCTGTAAGGTTGTCAGGTTTTCCTCCCTCTTTTTCTCAGAGACAAATGTGCCTTTCCCGCGGGTTCGTGTAATATGGCCCTCCCGAAACAGCTCCTCCAAAGCCTTACGAACCGTCAATCTGCTGATTCCATAGGTATCGCACAAATCGTGTTCGGATGGAAGCCGGTCTTCTGATTGCCATTGCCCCTCAATAATCTTTTTTTTGAGCCTTTGGTACAATTGATAGTACAAAGGTACAGGCAAAGTTCGGTCTAAGCTGTTGATGCTGATCCCTCCTTTCTTCGCATAATTATAGCACGTATTGTTAATATAACAAAGCCATAAATCGAGCCTTCGGAAAGGATCTTGCATAAAAAAAGGGGTGAAAACGGCTCACCCCTTCGTTTTTTACGGGATTTTGTGTATTACAAGGCCAAGATCCATTCAACCAAGACGCGAATGACACCCTCATCGACATGGGCAGGGATGGAATACAATTCCATGACCGAATCCATAGACTCCAAGTCTCTCATTCCCTTCGAGTCCATAAACAAGTGACTGAGCCCCGGAAAGGACACAAAGGAAAAGGACTCTCGCCCATAAAAGGCCTCTTTCAACGGAAGATAGTCCTTGTCGGTAACCTGAAAGTCATCCTCTGCATGTAGCACCAAAACTGGACAATCTGTCTTTTCAAGCCAATAAAGGGGATCATAGCCATCCAACTCATACAGGTATGATACCGGAATCGTATCCAGCATCTCTTCAGGAGAGGCTTCATGGGAAACCACCCGATCGAAAAAAGCGAATACTTGGTCTTTCAATGCCTTCAATTCTGGTGTCAGCGGTTCCAGCCCGTCAAAAATGGCTTGGTTCTGGTCTTTGATCACCTCAATCAAGCGCCTAGTGGTGCTCGCCAGAAGAACAATCCCATCCACATGATGACTCATGGAGGCAATCTTTGGCGCAACCATCCCCCCCAGACTATGGCCACCCAGGACAATCTGACGCGCTCCAGGCAATGAACGGACCCATTCTATGGTATAAAGGGCATCGTTTGTGTATTCATCCTCAATACTTGGCATGATCGTCTCATAAAGCTCTTGGGATTTCCCATAATACCGTTTCTCCATCCGAACCACTCCGATTCCCATTGTCGCAAGACCATAGGCAAGATCCCGATAGATCTTGTTGGGCCCGATCGTTCCGTCCACATCGTGCGTTCCTGAACCTTGCAAGATAATCAACACGGGAAAGGATTCCGCATCAAGGGGCAATGTCAGTCCCACTCGGAAGGTCCATGGCTCTTCACCAAGAGTCAGAACTGAATCCCGGATTCGCTCTGAGTCGATATACTCGGGCAGTTTCCGCTCCGGATCGGGAATGACATTGAGGAAGAACCCCGCAACCATTCCCGATTCAGCCACTGAGACAATAAACTCGACCCACCCGCGGTCCATCTCCATTTGAAGGCTGACAATCGTGTTTGTTTGAACCAGCTTGGTATCGATTTGAACCAATCGAATCGGGTTCCCAAACTGCTGCCAAATCTGCAAACCGCTCTGAGCCATTACGACAATTGGAAAGGCTTGCTGCATCTGCTTATCGTGATATTGAGCAGCCTGATCATATTCTCTCTCCAAAAAATGGTGCAAATAACCCTGCGCCCGTTCAATCGGATTGACTCCGAAGATCATCACGCAGAGCAATCCGATCATCAAGATCCCGATCGTTCCTTTTTTGCTCATTGTATTTCCTCCTTACGGTTTTTCATATTATTGATCCCTTGCGAATAACGCGGTCGTTCGCTTAACCACTGCTGGCCATGTGATCCATGAACCGAAGATTCCAACCAAAAACAATATCGCTGTCATTCCCATCGGAGGCAAGACATCTCGAAGAAGAAACCCGAGAAAACCCAACCCAAAACAGAATCCAAATATGATCGGGATGGAAAAAGCAACATTGAGATTGGCTTTCATGGCTTTATGAGGATTATCCCAATCTAAGACTGGGCGAATGGCGTCGATAACTACTTGGACAAGATTGAGAAAAGTCATGCATACAGCCGATCCAAAGACAATCGCAAGGATCTCGCCGAAATTGATCCGAAATAGGATATACATGGCCACACCAGTCATAATCGGTCCAATCATGCTCAGGCTCAGAATTTGCGCCAGTTTGACCTTCAGAATTTGGATTGGTGTAAACGGGAGCACCCGAAGCTCTTTTAGCATTTTTCCTTCCCGGCTGAACAAAGACGAAGACAATGAATTCATCGCTCCCGGCAGAGTCCCCAAAAGGATCCCAATCGGTACGGTAAACTGCGAAAACTCGTGAATCATCTCGGTCAAGGCTCTGATTTCATTGGATCCTCTCGATCCCGCAGCCGCCATTACCAAGATGAGGATCGGAAAGATGACTACTGCGCCCAACCCATTAAACGCAAATGATGGTTCCCGCAAAAAATACCGCCATTCTCGCTGCCAAAGGGCCGTGATTGGAGGTTTTTGCGCGCCAAACCTCAAACTAAGCTCTCCTTCTTTCAAAACGCTTCGTTGGGCGTATTTCTCCTGCAAATCTGAATATACCTGTAAATAAAACCGGTTTCCAAAACCCAACAAGATCAGAAACAAACCAATATGCGCGCCCAGAAAGATCAGAAGCCATCCTAACCCTTGAATCGCTGGGGCAGTCAACGCCTTTGTGGCAAGAAAAGCAGGAGGATAGACCATCGATATCCGGTTGACCAGCAATTCGGGGTTTGCCATTGCTTCGAGCATGGCTTCCGTTGTTTCATATGTCCCTGCGCTTTGCATCATGACATACTGAAATGCCAACACGGCAATTACTACCACAGTAGCCAAAAAAAAGACCATAAAATCTTTGTATCGATTGAATCGGATCTTATGAGCAAGGGGTAGGATGACAATCATCGAAATGGCAATGGGGAAAATTTGAGAGCAAAGAAAAACCACAACAGCGCTCACCCAGTACAGAGGAGACGCGTTGGTGGAAACCCCGAAATAGATCAAGGGTGGGAGCAAGAGGGCAAGGGAGATGATCATCTGATCCATGAGTACCACGCATGTCTTGGCGCTAATGATTTGCCAAGGTTTCATAGGCAATGTGCTCAAAAGGTTCATGTCCTTCGAAAAGAAGAAGGTGCTCACAATCATAAAGATCCCCAAAAAAAACCCGAAGATTCCGGCAAGCATATACGCATTGCTCAAAAAGAGCGCTTCCATGCCCATCATAGTGTATTGCTCCAACATCCCTGTCATAATGATGCGATACAACGGGGCAAGACTGGCGACCATCGCAACGATTACGATCGGGATAAGGGCGAACTCCCACAAACGCTGCTTTTTTTCAAAATAGAAGTAGCGTTTTTTGGAGAGTCCGTAATGTTCATTCAGCAGAATCAAGAAAAGAGAAATCCATGGTTTGCGTTTCACTGTCCGTCACCTCGAAGAATAATTTTTCCAAACTCTTGTCTCCTCTCGCCTTCCTTAACTCATCGACAGAACCCACAAACTGCAAGCTCCCTCGATGAATGATTCCGATCCGATCACAGATCTTTTCGGCGATTTCCATGACGTGGGTGGAGAAGAAGACGGTATTCCCAGAATCCGCATGACGCCTCATCATTTGTTTCAGAACAAAGGCAGACTCAGGATCCAATCCCACAATGGGCTCATCCAGAATCCACAATCGCGGATTATGGATTAAAGCGCCGATTAGCGCAATCTTCTGGCGCATCCCGTGCGAATACGTGGAAATGGGATCTCGCACTGCGTTTGTGAGTTTGAAATGCTGGAGCAAACGAGTCACCCGGTCGGTTCGGGCCTTTGCTGAAACCCCAAAAACATCCGCGATAAAATTGAGGTATTCCGCGCCAGTCACCTTTTCCATAACCAATGGTTCATCAGCGATGTATCCAATCTCCTTCTTCGCGCTGATTGGATCCGTTGCGAGATCGACACCATTGATCCGTACAATGCCATTGGTTGGTTTCAGAAGCCCCACAATCATCTTGATCGTTGTGGATTTTCCTGCCCCATTGGGTCCCAAGAACCCAAAAATCTCCCCTTTTTGCACTTGAAGCGATACATCCTTGACCGCATGCACACTACCTGCATACACTTTGTTCAAACCATTCAACTCTACCATACATACGCCTCCTGAACAAGTCTATTCCACTTCTTTTGTGGCAAAATAGCGAGCGCCGACAAGCGAACAAACGGGCGCAACCATCGATAAACCGATAGAATAACCAAGATCCATACCCCCTCGATCATACAAACCCACTCCAAGGATATAGGGATAGATATTCAGCCAAGATAACGCCGGAACAAACGAAAGAAACGGAAGAACGATAATGAGCATTCCCCCGGCTACCATCACGCGAACCTGGTCCGAGAAACGGATCGAAACGAGCAAAAAAAGGCTATACAGAAACCATGCAGCGATCAATTGCTGCCCCATAGCCAGAATGATCAGCGAATATGGGGTGGGATACCCCGCGATATTCATAAATAGCGGGGCAAGCAGGTTCAGCAGTACCACCGATCCAGCGATCATCAGAAAACCAGTTCCATATTTAACCCAATAGACAGAAGTCCGAGACCATCCGCTCAATAAGAAGTATATGGTCCTTTTCTCCTGCTCTCGGGAAAAAATGGGAAACGCGACTAGCAAAACGAAGATCGGGATGAGTTGGCCCAAGGTTTTCCCCTGCCATTGATCCAACACGTAGAACTCTCCCCTTGCGAAGATTCCAAAATCCAGGAGTTGCTCGGGAGGAATACCCAACAGATCGGCCATAGTATCTTGGCTGTACAATCCTCTCATCAAGGGTTCAAACAAAGGGAATGCATTGACTATGACGATGAGCAACCCGATTAAAATCGCGACAAAGATACTGACTCTCCACAGGGCATCCCGAAACTCTTTACACCACATTGGATTGCCCCCTCACCAGAATCCGGAAGAAACTATCCAAATCGGGGACCTCGGATGATATCCCCGGTCTGTCTCGTAAGGACTCCCACTGGTCTTTGCGGTCGGATATTCCGAGCCAATGAGTGCTCTTTTTCCATACCGAACGGAAAGAAAACGTTCGCAGAAGGGGCTCCTGATCGAAAGGAATGAAAAAGGTTCGGTATTGCTCTTTGATGTCATCCACCAAGACGGAAAGAAGGATCTTCCCATGATCGATAATCGAAACCCAATCTGCGATTCGTTCCACTTCTTGGATAATATGCGAAGTATACAAAACCGTTTTCCCTTCGTACAGTTTCTCGCGGATCAATTCCATAAGCGATTCTCGTATGATGGCATCAAGTCCCAGTCCTGGTTCATCCAACATATAGATTTCGGCGTCTCGCGATAGCGCGATGAGGGTATACACAATACTCCGCATTCCCAGAGAAAATGATCCCAGCTTTCGTTTCATTGGGATTTCAAACCGATGGGCTAATTCCACCATCGCCTCTTTTCGGAAATCCGGGAACATCCTTTGACACAGGTGAATCGTCTGCAGTAGATGATGTTGCCCATACAGACTTTTTTCTTCTGGCACATAAGCGATTTTTTGGCGAACTGCATCGACCGATGATCCCAAAACCCGGATTTCCCCAGAATAGCGCAACCACCCCATGATCGATTTCAGGGTTGTTGTTTTCCCTGCTCCGTTGCGCCCCAGAAGAGCATAGACTTGAGACGGGCGCACAGAAAAGCTGATCCCTCTCAACGCCGTATGGGTCTTTCGATATACTTTCACCAGATTCTGCACCCGCAAAACAGGTTCTACTTCATGGTTTTCCATAGTTGCTCCGCTACCTCCAAAAACTCGTGATAATCCATCCCCAGTTTCCTCGCTTTTGTGAAAATTTCCTGGATCATGGGTTTGATCCCTTCTTTCATGGATTCTCGTATCTCTTGGGGACTCTGAACCACAAGATAACCCATACCCGGACGCGCAAAAACCAAACCATCCGTTTCTAGCTCTCGATACGCACGAACTACGGTATTTGGATTGACCCGAAGAAAGGACGCCATGTCTCGGATCGATGGGAGAGTTTCCCCTTCTTTGATCTCTCCCCGCATAATCAACTCCTTGATTCCGCTTTGGATTTGATGATAGATCGGGTCGGGACTTCTCAAATCTACCTTAAACCACAAAGGCCATCCTCCTATCTATCGGAAATCTGAAATTAAACGATCTTTTCTATCTGTATTATATCACATAGTACAGTTCGTGTCAACAAACCGAGGTTCATGCCCGGTTCTCAAAATATAAACGGACACTTGAATATAATTACTTCTAAATAAGTATTATAAAAGCTACGCTTGACATTTATCATCTTGAGTGGTATAATCAGAAGTAGAAATTAAAATATCTCTTGGGGAGGATACCGATGAATGTGCAAGAACGATCCAATTTTTGGTTGTACATCCTTGGACGATTTGTTTCTCTGATCGGGACGGGTGTACAGATGGCAGCGATTCCGCTTTTGATCTTGGATATGACCGGATCTGGAACGATGATGGGTCTTTTTGCGGCGGCAACCAGCATTCCCCGCCTCCTGATCGCGCCATTTGCAGGGGTCTTGGGGGATCGCTGGAATCGAAAGAAGATCATGGTCAATACCGACTATCTCCGGGGTATCATAATCTTGGCTCTGGCGTGGGCCGCATATTCAGGGAGAATGAGCATTCCCCTCCTCTTTGTCACGCAAATTGTTGTTGCGCTGATCGACAGCATCTTCAGCGCCGCTACCTCAGCCATGCTGCCGGAACTAGTCCCAACCGATGATCTGACACGCGCGAACTCCGTCAATTCGGCTGTGGTCAGCATATCGATGATTTTCGGGCCTGTTTTGGGTGGGGTATTATACGGGCTTCAAGGGATTTCCATTGTGTTCCTGGTAAATGGTGTGTCCTTTTTGCTGTCCGGATTCAGTGAAATGTTTATCCGATACCTTCCAATCCCAAAGCCAAATATCAAGCTATCTACGACAACCTTCTTCCGTGAAATCAAAGAGGGATTTCAGTTCATTACCCGCCGAAAACCGCTACTCATACTGATTATTTACGCGGTTACCCTAAACTTTTTGGTAAATCCGATCATCGCTGTGGTCATGCCCTACGGAATGCGTGAAGTCATCGGGTTTTCCGCTACGCAATTTGGTTTGATGCAAAGCCTATGGATGGTCGGGTCTTTGTTGGGCAATGTCATGATTGGGGTTTTCTTTGCGAAAAGCAATGTTTCGAAGCTGATGAAGCGAAGTCTAGTCAGTCAGATGGCTTTATGCTTGCTGTTTTCAATCACGTTCTTCCCTTGGGTCGTCATGGCTCTGGATGGTCCTTCGATCATGCTCTTTACCACCATGGGAGTTTTGTTTGCCGGGTCGGGAATCTTCAATGCCATGGTCAATGTGCCGTTTTTCACGAATATGCAAAAGATGGTGCCCAATCATCTCCGAGCGCGTGTCTTTTCGTTGTTGGAAATCATGCTCATGATGGCCACGCCTTTTGGTCAGTTTGCCTTTGGTCTGATGACCGATCGATTCCCCGTGCATTGGCTGATGACCGGAACCTTCGGAATCGGTCTCCTTACCAGTATATGGTTTGTGATGAAAGCGCCCAAAGCCAGTTTTGATCCATCATTAATGCCGATCGGAGAGACAGGGTAGATAAAAGGGGATGGGTCAACCGGGGCTTTCCGGATGATCCAGATCTCGTGTACAGGCTAGCGTGCGTGTTGGTATGGACCGCAATAAGCGGTGATGTCGATCGATCACGCTTCTCGCCCCTTCATCTCCTTGAAGCTGCAAAATTTCTGGGAAGAGTTGTTTGGGAAGGTAGACCGGAAAACCCGGCGCGCCTTCATAAGCAGGACGGATGATTGAATCCGGCGCAGAGGCAGCAGCGGTAAATACCTGAATCGAATCTGATTCCACTAAATAGGGCATATCTCCAAGGAAGAGAAAAATACCGGCTGCTTGAAGAGAAAGGGCGGTTGAAACCGCCCTTTTTACTGATGTTGAGAACCCTTTCTTCCACGAAGGGTTTAGAGCGACCGAGAAAACGCCGGTGCGAACATGCCGCTGGATCTGTTCAGAATCGCACCCAAGAACAAGCTCAAGATGGCATTTTGCTTCGGGGAATCCTTCAACCGACCGAAGGACATGGGTGATCACATGCTGAAGCATAGGAATACCATCGATTGGATGCAGCATCTTCTGACTGCCAAACCGTGTTGAACTGCCGGCAGCAAGAATCGATGCGCAAAAAATGGTGTTCATGCGCCTGGCACAGTTGTTTTCAATCGATCTAGAAGATGTGTGCGGATATAATTGAACCCGCCCTGCCAAAAGTCGGGATCAGAAAGATCGATCTCAAGCGGGTTGAGCAGGTCTTGAGGGGACTTACTGCCACCGGATTCCAGCAATTCGATGAATTTCGGTGCAAACCGATCTCCCATTTCCAGGTATCGCTGATACAACGCGATGACAAGAAGCTGGGCAAAGTTATAGGCATACACATAGAAGGGAGTATGCAAAAAGTGAGAAACCATAGCCCATTCCCACCGAAACTCGGCATTGAGATCCAAACTGGTTCCAAAGACACGCTGAATCTCCTCCCAATAGATTTCGGACAGGCTTTCGAATGGAAGATAGTCCTTGGCCAGTTGCTCATACACCCGTTGCTCAAAACAAGAAAACATATTCTGCCGGTGCATGGTCGCAAACATTCCTTCAAGAACATTGCATATCAGGCTCTGTAATTCTTGACCTTCCATCTTCTTCATCAACGCGTCCACCATGAGCATTTCCCCAAACACCGAAGCCACTTCGGCCATCGTCAATGGGGTATCATAGTTCAGCAGCGTCTGTTTCTTTGATAACGTCCCATGAATCCCATGACCCAATTCATGCGCCAAAGTCAAAACACAGTCCAATCCGCCCATATACTGGGTCAATACGTAAACCGGTTTATCGGGAGAAACATATGCGCAAAAAGCGCCTCCCCGTTTGGTTGGATGCACACGGGCATCGATTCTTCGTTCGTCAAAAAAACTTTGAGCTGTTTGTGAAAAGAGGGGGTTGAATCCTTCGAAAGTCTCTATAATCATAGCTTTCGCTTCATCCCAGAAATACCGCTGCCGAACCGGAGTGATGGGGGCATAGATATCGGAAAGTTTCAATCGATTTTTTCCCATGATCGTTGTTTTCAACCGATAATACTCCTGTACGATCGTATTGTTTTGGGAAGTCACTTGAATCAGGGTGTTTACCGTTTCATCCGAAACCTCATTTTCCAAGTTCCGCCGGCTTCTGGGGGAGGAAAACCCTCTTAATTCAGCTTCCGAGGCGTAGTCTTTCATCACGGCGTTGAATAGATTTTCCACCACAACTTCATGATCTTTCAGGTTTTGAAAGGCCATGGCGCACGCTTTCTCCCGAATATTTGAATCAGGGTGATGGCGAAGCTTCAACAGCTGATCCTGATTGATCGCTTCTGTCTTTCCGTCAACCTCGAAAGAAAAAGAAAAACCCGAACTAAGCTCTTCATAAAGCTTAAGGTGCGCTTCGCTCCCGGAAAGGTTTTTGAGATTGACCAGTTTTTCTTCCTTTTCGGTAAGCAAGTGCGTTCGTTTCTTTCCGATCTTATCCAGGTGATGGCGATAGGGTTGAAGAGCATCGGACTGGAGAAGAGTCCGAAATGCTTTTTCTGAGAGTTTCGTAAGTTCAAGGTCAACAAATAAGACTTGATTCATGAGATCCGCTTGCTTTTTCTGCATCCGGGATAGGAAGATTTTTGCCTTCTGATCATGGGTGTCTTGAGAGAAGGCCAGATAGGCTATTTCGAATACGCCTGCCCCAAGAGCAAAAAAGGACTCGTACGCTTTCAAGGCTTCACAAACTCTTTGAGGCGTGGCCCCTTCCTCAGTACATAATGTGCCATAATAAGTGGCAGCAAAATCCGCTACTTTCTTTTCTACGGCTTGAATATCTGCGTGAATCTTTGGATCTTCCAATCCTTCGTACAGCAACCCCAGATTCCATGTAACATTCTCTGCTCCTGTTTGCATAAAATCACCTCTTATGAAATAAGCAACCAAAGAATTGGTCCGTAAGGATAGAAAATTTGGTCTTTCATACGAAAGACCAAATTACGTTGACTAAGTTCCTACAGGTATAAACCCTTTTTGGACTCGATTGATGTTATGGATCCACAGTAATCGATCCCTTCTCGAGAAAAGAAGGGGTTATTCGCTTTTCATCCAATAGATCCCAAAACCCGCGGTTCCTGGACCCACGTGGGAAGAAATGATCTTGCCCATCGGTGTGAATACCGAATCGAGCACTTTGTACTGGTCCGATAGCTTTGCCTGTACTTCTTTACATTCGGAAAGGTTGTCGGCATGGACCATCGCCAATTTGACCGATGACCCTTTGGGAATGAACTTGGAAGCTTCTTCGCAGATCAGTTCTTGGACTTTGGCCGTCCCTCTTGCCTTGCCAAAAGGCACCAGCTCTCCATTGGGATCAATGGTGAGGGCAGCACGAATCTTCAACATACTCCCCACAAAGCTTTGAAACCGCGATACCCGACCGCCTTTTCGGAGAAACTCAAAATCGGAGACATAGAAGAAGGCCAAACATTGATTGGCATTTCGTTCTTCTTCCAAGCTCTGTTTGATCTCCTCAAGGCTTTTTCCCTGGTCCGAAAGCTCTCTTGCGCGCATAGCGGCCAAAGAAAGGGGACTGGAAGCCAACCGTGAATCCCAAACCACGATCTCCTTTTCCTGATCTTTGGCTGCAATCGTAGCGCTGTTATAGGTTCCGGATAGTTTGGCGGAAATGGTGATCACAAAGATTCCCTCATACCCCTCTGAAAAGAAGCGATCATATAGCTCCGAAAATTCCTTCGGAGTTGGTTGCGAAGTCGTGGGTAGTTTTTGCGTTTGTTTCAGTCGAGACCAAAAATCGGCAATGCCACTTTCTTCCCGTGTATCTTTTTCGCTCTTTTCTTCACTCCACAGAACATGCAACGGGATCGTCTCGACATCCAGTTTCTTACTCCACTCCTGCGGCATATCTCCTGTGCTGTCGACGATAATTTTTACCTTTTTCACAACTCACCTCCGAAAATCATTGATCTTTGATTTCTGGGTCATTATACCACAAGATCTTCCGAGAAGGGCAAAGTATCAAAAATCCACATAAGCCATCCTCCTACCTCGCTCCAAACAAAGCGGTTCCCACACGGACCATGGTCGCCCCTTCTTCAACAGCCACTTCGAAGTCCCCAGACATTCCCATTGACAGGTGGTGCAAAGACGGATACTCCGACAGCCACTTTGCCTGAAGGTCTTTCATTTTGCGAAAGACCCACCGTACCTCCTCGGGATCTTCTACAAAGGGGGCCATGGCCATGAACCCCATCACATGGATATTAGGCATGGATCGAGAATGTTCCAAAATCACGCCCATTTCATTTTGACAAACCCCGTGCTTTGACTCTTCGCCGGACACATTCACTTCAATTAAAACCTTCTGGACGCATCCGCAAACAGCGGCTCGTTGATCAATCTTTCTGAGGATGGAGAGCGAATTGACTGAATGGATGTACTCAGCATGCCCAACAACGTACTTCACTTTATTCGATTGCAGCGTTCCAACAAAGTGCCAAGAAAGCGTCAAATCCTGCAGCACGATTCTTTTATCTCGAAACTGTTGGGCCTGATTCTCGCCAAAATCCTTTTGGCCCAACTCGTAAGCCTTTCGGATGGTTTCTGGGAGAATTGTTTTCGATATTGCAACCAATAGAACCTCTTTGGGTTTCCGTCCGGTTCGAACGCACGCTTCCTGAATCCGGAGAAGGATCGTGTCCATACTCTGCCGAAGATCTTTCATTGCACCCCTCCCTATGATGATCAATTATGGCTAATTCAAGCAGTCCTGGCTCGCGAATAAAAGACGTTGACAAGCTCTTTTTTTTATGGTATAGTATGGCGTGTTGCCGAGGTGGCGGAATTGGCAGACGCAACGGACTTAAAATCCGTTGGTACTAAGTACCGTGCGGGTTCGATTCCCGCCCTCGGCACCAGTGAAACCTATCGTTTGCGGGGTGGAGCAGTCT
>Ga0334886_1003140_pt1 | contig 15058 bp, 5 predicted proteins | sample GraSluR1_MG_9_FD_207232 | JGI IMG/M metagenome (GOLD analysis project Ga0334886, IMG submission 207232) | Sludge microbial communities from methane-producing bioreactor in Wageningen University, Netherlands - Granular Sludge_27_06-R1 | ecosystem: Engineered > Bioreactor > Anaerobic > Unclassified...
ACCACCTGAGGTTCGCCGCCACCGTACCCGGCCGAGCGGAAGCCGCGGACGGTTCGGCGCTGGAACGGATGGCGGCGCTGGCCGAGTTCCCCTTCCTGGCTTCGAACTGGCGGGGTTCCGGCGAAGGGTCCATGTTCCACCGGGTCCACAAGGTCCGCTGCGGTGAGATCGACGTGGCCCTGGTCGGCCTGGCCTGGCCCGACCCGCCCCGCAACACCGCGCTGATCCCTCCCGAGGAAGCCCTGGAGCAGGCGCTGGAGGGCGTGGACGTCGACCAGACGGTGGTGGTGGTGCTCTCGCAGATGGGTTTCGCCGCCGACCGCAACCTGGCCGTCCGCTGCCCCGAAGCCCACGTGATCCTGGAGGGGGTCCCCTACACCGGATTCGACCAGGTGACCCAACTGGGCGAAACCCTGGTGGTTCCGGCGGTCAACGGCCCCCGCCAGTTGGGCGCCCTGGGCCTGGACCTCTCGGGAGCCCTGGACATCGACCGGGGAGACTGAGGGGCGGCCACGGGGGCCCAGGACCCCGGTCGAACTCGCTGGCCTTCAGCGCCCGCTCTCTGCCCACGCGGCCTCGTCCATAGACCTGGTCGTTGCTGGACTCGTGGGCCGCCACCAGGCCCCACTGGCGCAATTCGACGCCTTGGCCCCGCCCACACCCGGCCCCACGATCCACCATGCTTCCCAGGAATCTCCTGCCAGACATGATGGAGAGCGAGCGGGCGACGCGGTTGGTCACAAGCCCCCCCAAGCCGACACGTCTCCCCCGCCAAGCCGCTGCATCAGCGCCGCCCCGCCGATGACACTTTGTGTCACCGCCCCTTGCTAGCCTGGAGCCATCACACGTTCGGGAAGGAGCGAACCCGGGATGGGCTGGTTCAAAGAGACCCTGAAGAGGCTCTCCCAGGGGCTCGGACTCCAAGACTCGGACCGCAAACGCGAAGAACTGGCCGCAGCCGAGGATCTCGAGGCGCTGGCCTATGCCGAAGATCGTCAGCGCGTGATCCAGGAGCGGCGCAACGCACTCGACAGTCCGGCGTCTTTCCAGGCAGCGTCAAACCAGCAAGCCTGCCCGGAGACTTCCAGACTCCTCGCGCCTCCCCGAGCAGAAGTGGAGTCCGCCCGGCTGACCACCTGTCACGGGCAGGCGAGCTGGACTTCGACGGGCGGGCGGCCCTGTGCCCGGACCTGCCCGGGAGGGCCGTGGTGGCCTCCATCCTGCGCTGGCAGAATGACCAGGGACGCCGGATGCGCCAGGAACTGGCGATGGTCTCGGTGCAGGACGGAGCCACCTGGCGCCTCAACGACCAGGCCCTCAGCCGATGGCTCAGCCAGCCCGCAGCCGAAGCCGCCGGCCAGACACCCCCCGACCGCGCCGGAGCCCGAGCAATCCTGGCCTGCGCCAGGCAGGCCTTCGACCAGCGCCTGGCCGCCGTCTCGAACCTCGACCTGCACCCGGAAGGCCTCGAGCTGTTGGCGGCAGGATGCCGGGGGCGGGAGATGGGGTGAGAGGGGGGGGGGCGAGGGTGGAGAGGGGGCAAGGGCGGGGGGCACTGGGGGGCGCCGAGGCCCGCGCTCCGCGAATCCAGCATGTTTCCCAGGAGATTCCTGCGAAAGATGAAGGAGAGGGAGTATGCAACAACGGCGCGCGATATCAGGCGCACGCGGTGGCACCCCGACACCAGCAAGCCGGGCTCGCCGCCGCAACCCCTGAATCCCGCATGTTTCCCAGGAATCTCCTGCGAAAGATGAAGGGGAGCGGGCATGCCGGCCAGGTTTGGCGGACCCTCGAAGAGCTCGACAGATTCTCTTGGATTTATCCTGGCTCCCCCAGCCCTGGAGGGAGCCGACGCCTCTTGAGGGAAACCATCCAAAGCATTGGGCAGACTCGGGGCCTAGTGGGCGCAGAAGCCTGAGGCGCAAAGGAATCCAAAGTCACAAAACGGAGTGTTCCTGTCCTGGCGGTAAGTCTCGGCCGGAGCGGATGACAGATGGCGATGGAGGGTTGAATGCTGCAGGGGTTGGAGTCTGGCAAGCTTTGGTCCGGGCACCACGGTATCGAAGAGGATTCGCAGGCCTTCGAGACGGCACGAACCCGTCTGGCCCGGGTTTGGAGCTTCCTGCGCGAATTCCGACAACTGGGTCGTCCACCCCGGTTGAATCTTTCCGAGTACCCGTGGCGCATGCGCCTACGCGGCCTCCCCTCGGACCCTTCGATATCCCTCACGCCCGACGACGAAGAAGCCCTCCTGACCGTCCGCAGGCCCCGCTTGACCCCGTGCCCGGCACTTCCCGATGAACTGGTCGACTGGCTTGAACCCGGATGGGACCGTTTTGAACCGACACCCTCTCCTCGCGGCAGTCGAAACCGGTTCGAAGAGGGCGAGACGGTCACCGAACGCTTCGAGGACTCGCCCCTCCGAAGGGAGGCCTGGAACTTCTGGATGGAACGCCGCCAGGCCTGGCAGGATGCTGAACGACCGGTCCGCGCCGCCCTGGAAGTATTCGAGCGACTTTTCGAGCTGCACAGCCAACTCGAACGCGAAAGCGGGAATCTATCGCTATGTCTCGGCGATGGCATCCTCTCATGGCGCGGTCCTCGCGGCCCGATCGAGCACCCTCTGCTCGTGCAGGCCCTGGAATTGGAATTTCAGCCTCAGGTACCTCGGTTCGTGGTCAGGCCTGCGGACCGAGAGCCGGAGCTGTACACCCCCGCGATTCGAGAAGCACAGGACGCAGATGCTGCAGCCATCAGCAATCTGCGAGTCGAGCTGGAAGAGGGGGGCTTCCAACCGCTAGGGTGGGACGCCGCCACCTTCTTGAAGGGCTTGGTCCAGCGCCTTTTCGCACAGGGCCGTTTCCTGGAGGGTCCTGAAACCATCCCCCAAGGCGTCCCCAGTGTCCGGCAGGAACCGGTTCTCTTCCTTACACAGAGAGGGCAAGGATTTGAAGACTCGGTCAGTGCCTTCCTGCAGTCGCTAAGCACTTGCAGGACCCTGCCTCCTGCCCTGGCCAACATCGTCGGGGTGGAGCTGGCCAGCTCGTTCTCGTCGGCTCCCCGAGAGCCAGACCCCGGTGAGCTTCTCTTTACCCATCCCGCCAACCCGGAACAACGCGAAGTCGCACAGAGGCTTGCCGAGACGGGTTGCGTCCTGGTCCAAGGTCCGCCAGGCACGGGCAAGACGCACACAATCGCAAACCTGATCGGGCACCTGCTCGCCAAAGGGCAGAGCGTGCTTGTCACCAGCCATACATCTAAGGCTTTGAGAGTCTTGCGAGACAAGGTGGCCGAGGAACTCCGTCCGCTCTGCGTCAGCGTCCTGGACGACGACCGGGAGAGCCGAAAGCAGTTGGAAGCGGCAATTCAGACCATCGCCTCCAGACTGGGCCTCAGTGACCCCCACACTCTGAAGAAGGAAGTGGACCTGCTGGGTCTACGTCGGGCCGAGCTCCAGAGCCGACTTGAGGCCACCTGCCAGAAACTGGCTGAGGCCCACCGCCGGGAATACGAGCACGTCGTGGTGGCCGGCGAGTCCATCCTCCCTGCCGAGGCTGCTCGCCACCTGGCCTCTTGGAAAGGGGTGCACGACTGGATCCCGGGTCCCGTGGAGGAGGGCTCGGCCCTCCCGCTCTCTCCTTCCGAAATTGCCGAACTCTACCGAACCAATTCCACGCTTCCTGCCCAGGACGAACGGGCCATGGCCGACCGCCTGCCCCGGTTGCTGGACCTGCCTTCACCGGGTAGATTCCAGGAAATCGTGGAGCGCCTGACTCGACTGGAGGCCTCGGATCGGGACTTCGCTGGCCACATCTTCAGCTTGGATGAGGAAAATCCAGAACAGTTGGAAGAGCTCGCCCGAGCGGCGCAGGCCGCTGTCGCTCAAATTCGGGTTGACGAGAACTGGCAAATGGAATGCGTCGCTTCGGGAATCCACGAAGAGGACGCCCAAACCTGGCGCAGCCTGCTTGACTTGATCGATGAGACGAACCGGGGAGTGGCACAGCGCACCGAGCGCGTCCTGCAACTGGCCCCCGAGACTTCTTTGGGGCTTCCCCTCTCAGAGCAGCTCGCCATCTGCTCTGAGCTCCTCGCCCGTGTGGAAGCCCGAGGCAACCTGAACTGGGCCGCCCTCCTGTTCCAGCCTAAATGGAAACGATTCCTGCAAGGAGTCCGGGTCTCAGGACGCCAACCGGCAACGTTGGAGGAACTCCAGGCACTGGAGGATCATCTGCGGATCATTGAAATGCGCAACAGGCTCCGCGAAAGGTGGCACCGACAGATGGTGGCCCACGGGGCACCCGGATTGGGCGATCGACCCGAACGCGAAGCCCGGGTCTTCATCGAGCGGATCGAAGCGGCCTTGAACTGGCGCCCTCGCACGTGGGCTGCCGTCATCCTGAAGATGAAAGGTTGTGGAATCACCTGGCGTCTGGTCGAGGAGGCAACAGACCCCGACCCCCATCCACACGGAGAACTGCTGCGCATCCGCCGGGCGGTGGAGACGGTCCTGCTGCCGGCCCTGGAATCCCGCGTGCTCAAACTGGAGCACCGGAGAGTCAGTCGCATGGTCGACGATGTCCTGGGCATCCTGGCCCAGTATCCGGAATCGGACGCCGAAGGGCTTGTCGGGCGCCTGCGTGTGGCGCTGGAGACCCGCAATTCGGAGACCTTTGCCCAAGCCTGGCAGCGCCTGGCGCATCTCGAAGAGCAGACCTCCCTACTCGAGCGCAGGTGGACCCTGCTGCAACGCCTCGCCGGATCCGCCCCCGGATGGGCTGACGCCATCGAAAGGCGAATCCTTCCCCACCACGAGGCTGCCCCCCCGAATAGCGAATTCCGCAAAGCCTGGAATTTCCGCCAATGGCACCAGACCCTGGCTCGCCGCAACCGGATCCGCTTGGCGGACCTGCAAACCGAGGTGAATACACTGCAGGATGAACTTCGCCGGATCACGGCACGCTTCATCGAGGTCAGGACCTGGAAGGCCCAGATGCAGAGAACTGGGATTCAGGAGCGCCAAGCCCTGATCGGCTGGGCCGACCTGATGCGGAAGATCGGCAAGGGAACAGGCAAACGGGTCCCTCAACTTCGGGCTCAGGCGCGTCGACAACTGGCGAGTTGCCGTACGGCAGTCCCGGTCTGGATCATGCCGCTCTCCCGCGTCTTCGAGAGCTTCACGCCGGGAACGACCCCATTCGACGTGCTGATCCTGGACGAAGCCAGTCAAAGCGACCTGACCGGTCTGGCCGCATTTGCCCTGGCCAAGAGGATCCTGGTGGTGGGCGACCATATGCAGGTGAGCCCCGCCGCCGTAGGACAGGAGATCCAGATCGTCGAGAACCTGATCGGAGAACACCTCCACGAAATCCCCAACCGAGTCCTCTATGACGGCAAGTCCTCGGTCTATGACTTGGCCAGGCAATCCTTCGGTGGCACCATCCGTCTGCGCGAGCACTTCCGCAGCGTCCCGGAGATCATCCGGTTCTCGAATGCGCTGTGCTACGGCGGCGAAATGCTGCCCCTGCGCGAGCCCCTGGAGTCGATCTCCCCGCCGACTGTGGCCTGGCGGGTCCCCCACGGGCGACGCGTGGGAAAGGTCAACGAAGAAGAGGCGCGTCATCTGGTCTCGCTGCTGGTGGCCTGCACGCGACACCCAGCCTACGCCCGGAAGACCTTCGGCGTGATCAGCCTGCTGGGCGACGACCAGACGCGCCTGGTTCAAAACATCCTCAGGGAGCGACTGGATCCCGAGGAGTATGCCCGCCGCCGCATCGTGTGCGGCAACTCCGCTCAGTTCCAGGGCGACGAACGCGACATCATGTTTCTGTCGATGGTGGACTCCCCGGATTCTGGCCCGCTCCGGCTGATGGCACGGGACGATTCGGTCCAGCGCTACAACGTGGCGGCCAGTCGCGCTCGAGACCAGATGTGGGTCCTGCATTCGGTGAACCCTGCCGTGGACCTCAAGCCTGACGACCTCCGTCGCACCCTCCTGGAGTATTGCGCCAGCGCCTCGGGACAGGAACTCGCCCAACGCGAGGCAGCCGAATCAACGGAGTCGGTCTTTGAGAAGCTCGTTTGCGAGCGCCTGCTCCGGGCGGGGCATCGAGTTCATCCGCAGCTTCCGGTCGGCGTATACCGGGTGGACCTGGTGGTCGAGGGCGCCTCCGGTCGGGTCGCCATCGAATGCGATGGAGACCAGTATCATCCTCCCGAGCAGTTGGAGAAGGACCTGGCCCGACAGGCACTCTTGGAACGGGTTGCCAATCTGCGCTTCATCCGCATCCGGGGCAGCGAGTATTTCCAGGACCCGGAAGGAGTGATGGCAGAGGTCCTGGGACGCCTTGAGGCTCTGGGAATCCAGCCACTCGGGCCCGAGACCGATGGGACCGTGCCCGATGACGGCGAGGGTCTGCGTCAGGAGATCGCCAGGGTCGCGGACTCGCTTCGCCGGGAATGGTGGCCCCCGGAAGAGCCTTCGGCGGCCACGCCCGGTATCCCCGACTGGGAGCCCCTGCTCAGTCGACTCTCCGAATTCCCAGAACTGATCGTCGAACTGGAGCACGAACTCAGAGCCGGCCTGAGGGTGCCAATCGTCCGATGCCTGGGACAGCACCTCGCACTGGTGGACCCGGCCACTCCTGGCGTCCAAGAAGCCTGCGAGCTGGATCTTCTGGAGACCCTGGCCCTGGACCCCCGGCAAGTCCATTACGGCGTCGAAGCGGTCCAGCAATTCTTCGGGTTGTCAGGTCAGCCGGATGCCCCCCAGTCCTCTCCGCCAACGGTGCCCTTTGCACCTGAGCGTGTCGCCCCCCCCGAGGCTCCCTGCCCGGAACCTGGTCCCGCCCCTGAGACAGCCGATGTGACCTATGCCCTGGTCCACCTCCTCATGAACGTGGCCAAGGCGGATGGCGTAATTCTGGATGAAGAGACCAAGGCCATCGTCGATTTCTTCAGGGATCGTCTTGCCTACCAGGACTGTCGCCTGGACCAAGTTTGCTCATTGATCGACGCAGCCAGGAACCAGCCTCCGGATCCTCGGGTCCTGAGCGAGTCTCTTCGCCCCCTCGAGCCTGCTGCCAGGGAACTTCTGGTGCAAACGGCCACGGAGGTCGCATGCGCCGACGGCGAATTTCATCCTCAGGAACGCCAGGTCATCCAGCAGATGTGCCTGCTCCTGGACGTTCCGATCAGCCAGATCGAGGCGATCGTCGCCGAATTCCAGGAACCGACTGCGGAGGGTCTTCTGGAAGTCCTGGATCTCCCCCCCATGGCCTCTCCCTCGGAGGTCGAGCGCCAGATGGCCTGCCTCCGCGAACGCTTTGATCCGGTGGTCATGGGGAGATTGGGAGAAGATTTCGAGCAACTGGCTCGCCGCCGCCTGGACCGACTGGAGAGCGCCTACGCTCGGCTCAATGCCTTGCCAGACTTCTGGGATGAAGCCCCGGATCCGGAAGCACCCACGGCACTTTGCCCCTGGTGCGCGGGGGAAATTCCCACCAGCGGTTCGCAGATTCCAGAGTTCTCCACCTGCCATTTGTGCCGGGGTGCCCTGCTGTGGAACCCGACCGCCGAGACCCATGAACCTGCGGCTTGCTGCGCACATTGCCAAGCGCCCCAGGAAGGGAAACACACAGGCTGGATCCATTGCGAGAGCTGCGGGGAGAGCTTCTTCTGGACCTCCCCGAAGAGACAGGTTCGCACTGCATCCTGCCAAGAAGCAGAAGCACCGCGTGATCTTGAGATTCTGGAACGGCTCTCGCCCTGGACGCGAAAATGCTTGGAGGGCAACGGCCTGGAAACGGTCGGAAAAGTACTGAGCAAGACGCGTTCCGAACTGCTGGAGATTCACGGCTTCGGCAGCGGATGTTGGTGGGACCTGTACAAGCAACTCCGTCGAACAGTTCCTTTCGGGCATCCCTGGCGAGAGCGAGTCGAGACCCTCACCACTCTGAAGCACGGCAACGAAGAGCGTGACAGGCAATCGAGGGACGAATTCGTCCGCTTGTTCCAACGTTCGGGTGGGCAAAGCCTGCTTGAACTGGTCTCGACCCGGACCCGAAACAGCCTGGTGCGCAGCGGCCTGGACACCGTCGGCAAAGTGTTATCCAAGACGCGCTTCGAGCTGTTGCAGATTCGCAACTTCGGAAGCAGTTGTTGGCAGGACCTGTGCGACCAGCTCATGATGGTGGTCCCACCCGGGCACCCCTGGCGCAACCGGGTCGAGACCATGGCGACACTGGGCGAAGAGGACCGGGCTCGCGACGAGCAGTCCCGCGAGGCCTTTCTCCGACTGTGTCAAGGGCAACCCGAGGCCACGCCCGAAACCAAGGGGACAAACCCCTGCCCTTTCTGCCAGTCGCCGCAGGGAATGGCCGGTCGCGGGTGGCTCCGTTGTGACGCCTGCAACAGGGAGTTCCACAGGGAGACGAAGGCGCCCATCGAGTCAGCCTCGGCTGGGGTCCCAACCCAGACGATGGACCCGGGAGCCGTTTCCATACACCAGATGGGCCTGTCCACCAGACTGAGGAATTGCCTCGTGCGCGGCCGTGCGGACACTGTCGGAAAGATCCTGTGCCTGACCCGGGCCGAGATGATGGAGATTCGCAACTTCGGGATCGGCTGTTGGCAGGAAATCTGTCAAGCCCTGCCGCGCTGGGTCCCCGACAGGCATCCCTGGAGTGATCGAGTCAAGACCATGGTCAACCTGGGCGACGAAGACCAGGAATGGGACCGGCTATCCAGGGCCCGCTTCGTCCAGCAATTCCACGGCTTGCCCCAGTCGCTGGAGAAATTGGAGACCGCGACGACGAACCGGCATGCCTTCGCCCCGCGCCCACTTGGGACGGGCACGGATCCGGAGCAAGAGCAGGATAAGCGGGAGCCTGCGCCGCCAGAGACAACCAGGGCCCCCAAGCCGCCCCCTCCAGACACCCCGGAGGCCATTCTCGAGCAGGTGCGCGAAGCATTGTGGAGCCCAGGATACGGACAACCTCCGGACCGGCGATGGTCCATTTTGATGGACCGACTCGGCCTGGATGGACGACCGCCCAAAACCCTGGCTGAGATCGGCGAGATCCTGAACCTGACCCGCGAACGCATTCGGCAACTGGAGAGCAAGGCACTCAAAATCCTGACCCGTCAACAAGGGCTGCGTCGGGTCTGGGGCTGGCTTCGCGAAGCAAGGTCTCTGCGCCTTGGATTTGCCACCACGGATGAACTGGTCGATGAACTGGGCTGGTCGGACTCAAGGGAGCCGGGTCGGGTCGTCCTGGCCCTGGTGGCCCTGACGACACACAACGTCGAGTTGGCCCCGGATGAAGACCTCTTCTTCAGCAACACCGTGCTCGTTGAACAATTGCGCAGGCTGCACACCAAGGCGATGACTGCCCTCCCCCGGCAGGTTGGGTCCCACGAAATCGCCGAGTTCCTCAGCCGTCACCTGGGCGAGAACCTTCCGGACCGGGATGCCGAGCGCATAGCCCAGCTCCTGTGGGGAGTCACCGTCACGGACACGCCCCAGGGTCGCCTCTTCCACCTTGCGCCGCAAGCCGCGTTCTTTCATGCCGACGCCGCAGAAACCATCCTTCGGGCCGAAGGTCGGCCCCTGCAACTGGAAGAGTTCCGCACCTTGTTCCAGAAGTATTTTCCAGGCAGAGAGATCAGCCACCAGAGCCTCGGCAACGTCCTGGGAGCCGACGAGCGGTTCTTCCTGGTTCGGATGGGAACCTGGGCCCTGACAGAGACCATCCCGACCACAGACCCGGAAGTTCAGTCCTGGAAGGAGACCCTGCTCAAGAGGCTCTGGTCCCTGGGCCAGGTCACGAACACCCGCCTGTTGCTGGGGCACCTGGGAGACCAGGTGCAACTCCCGGAATGGCTGAACGAATTCAGCCTCTACTGGCTTCTGCGCCGGGATCCCCGGTTCCGGACGCACCGCCGACTGGAGGTCTCACCCGCCGACGCCGACTGGCAGAGAGTGGACCTGCGCGAGGATCTCAAGGAGATCCTGCGCACCTCCGCAGGCCCCCTGCACGAGACAGAGATTGAAGAGAGACTGTCGGTCAGACGTCCGATGCCCCGGTTCTCGATCGGTATGTGCCTGGCCCGGGGTGAGGAGGACGGCACCTTCTTCCGCCTGTCCGGTTCGACCTGGACCCTGCCCCAGAACCTGGAGCTGCCCGAGTTCCATGCCGCCCGCCTGCGCGCCCAGGCCCTCGAACACATCAAGGGGACCCAGACCCGTGTGAATTGCCGGGAGACCTCCTGGCGGCCAGGCTTGGAGCACCTGCCGACTGAGCGCGTCGATTACGCGCTCTCCCAGGAGTCGAGGCTCTTCCGCTGCGCTTATGGGGTGTATGCCGACGCCACGCAGGAGGCCGATTGGGGTAGCCTGACCGAGGCGATGACCCGGATCCTGATCCAAGCTGATAAGCCGCTGACCACCTCGGAGCTTCGCGAACGCCTGGACGCCCAGGGTCGCCCAGTGGCTCCAGCAACCTCCTACGCGGCCGTTCGGCGCTGCGACGACCTGGTCCGCTACCCCTACGGCTATCGTGCCCTGGTGGGCTTGCAGGAATGGGGCCTGAAGGGCTACATGAATGCTGCGACCGCCGACTGGGAAAGCGTGCGCCGGTCCGTGCTGGACGCGGCGGGCTCGGACGAGGAGTTGCCTTACGAAGGCCTGGCCATGGCGGCGGTATGGGCCGTAGCCGAGCGCGCAGGCGACCGGGAGGTGCTGGAGGCCCTGCGGGAAGAGCCCGAGTGGCCGGATTCCGAGACCACCTGACCAGCAGGTCCGCCCACCCCTACCCCGCCACCGTCCGCCACCCCGCCCGCACGGGCACCCGCGGGGCGGGGAACTGCGCCTTGCGCACCGCCGAGGCCAGGGCTGCGGACAGGCTGAGCGCCTCGGCCGGGGCCAGCACGGCCACGATCGGCGCGACCCCGTTCTTGTCGATGGTGCGCAGGATCACCTCGCCGGCGTCGGTGACGGCCACCCGCACCGTACAGCGGTTGCGGCTCCGCCCCTTGCGGACGCCCTCGACCTCGCACAGGATCCTCTCGTCCTCAGAACCCGCCACGGCTGCTCCTCCCTCCTGACACCCTACGTCACCGGAGCCTTCTAGACTTCCAGGAAGGGTTGCAGGCTCCTGGAGAAGGGCTTTCAACCCGCCAGGGAAGTCCCGCGACGGCGTGGAAGCCCCGGCCCAACCTGCGACCCGGAGGGAAGGAGTGCCAGGTCCCAAGCAATCCGACGGAATCCCGCGCCTGGGCATGCTGGCCAGGGCGCGCAACCGGCGTGGCCTGATCAGCTCGGTGGTTCCCTTCGACGGGGGGCTGGAGGGGCGGGTCCACCTGGTGACCCTGGAGTATCTGGACCCCAACAGCCCCCAGGAAGAGACGCTTCTGTGGGAGCGGGAGGTGGCCACCGACCTGCTGGCACCCACGAACCTGCCCGAGGTGGAGCGCACCGGCCCCATGGTGCCCGGCGACTTCGACGCCCTGGTGCGGGCCACGCGCTGGACGGCCCTGTCCCCCTTCCTGGACCCCGCCGACGGCACCCGCCCGATGGACCGGATGCCCCTGGCCGCCCCCTTCCACGGGGCCATCCAGGTGGAGGACTTCCAACTGGTGCCCCTGCTGAAGGCCCTGCGGATGCCCCGGGTGGCCCTGCTGCTGGCCGACGACGTGGGCCTGGGCAAGACCGTCGAGGCCGGCCTGGTGCTTTCGGAGCTGATCCTGCGCCGGCGCATCCGCCGCGTGCTGATCCTCTGCCCGGCTTCGCTGCGCACCCAGTGGCGCCAGGAGATGCGCGAGAAGTTCTCGCTGTCCTTCGACCTGGTGGACCGCCCGGCCACCCACGCGCTGCGCCGGCGCCTGGGCCTGGACGCCAACCCCTGGCGCCTGTTCCCGCGGATCATCACCTCGTATGACTACCTCAAGCAGCCCGACGTCTTCGAGGAGTTCCGCGCCGCCTGCCGGGTGCCCGAGGACTCGCCCCACCTGCCCTGGGACCTTCTGATCGCCGACGAGGCCCACAACCTGGCGCCGGCGCCCTTCGGGGAGGAGAGCGAGGCCTCGAAGATGCTGAAGCTCCTGGCCCCCCGCTTCGAGCACCGGGTCTTCCTGACCGCCACCCCCCACAACGGCCACACGCGCAGCTTCACGGGCCTTCTGGAGTCCCTGGATCCCGTGCGCTTCTCGCGCACCGCCGAGAACCTCACCGACGGGGTGAAGCGCCGCATCCAGGAGGTGGTGGTGCGGCGCCTCAAGACGGAGATCAACCGGCACGGCGACCGGCCGCGCTTCGCCGAGCGCCGCCTGGAGGCCCTGAGCCTGACCCTGTCGTCCGAGGAACAGCGGCTCTCCCAGGCCTTCGGGGCCTTCCGGGCCAAGGTGCGCAGCCTCATGGCCCGCCAGGGACGCAAGGAGAACCTGGCCGGCGGCTTCGCGGTCGAGGTCCTGGGCAAGCGCCTGCTCTCCTGCCCGGTGGCCTTCGCCGACTCCTGGCGGCGCTACCTGGCGGGTCTGGAGGCGGACGAGGAGGCCCGGGTGGAGGAGGTCCACTCGGCCCGCCGCGCGGTGGTCGAGGAGATCGCCGACGACCGCGAGGCCGAAGGCCGCACCGCCCACGCGGCCCGGACGGTGGGCGCCTGGCTCAAACCCCTGGAAGCCTCGCTGCGCCCCGAGATGGAGGCCCTGGACCGGGCCCTGGAGGCCCTGGGCCTGAGCGCGCCGGGCAGGCCTCCGCGCCGGGATGCCCGCTTCGACGCCCTGCTGAGACTGCTGGACCAACGCCTGCGGACGCCCGAGGGCGCCTTCCGCGCGGACGAGCGACTGGTGGTCTTCACGGAGTACAAGGCCACCCTGGACGACCTGGTGGGCCGCCTGCGCGCGCGCTTCCCCCAGCCCGGGGTCCTCCTGGAACTGTACGGAGGGATGGGCGAGCCCGAGCGCGAGGCCATCAAGGCCGCCTTCAACGACCCGGCCGACCCCGTGCGGATCCTGGTGGCCACAGACGCCGCCTCGGAGGGCCTGAACCTGCAGGAGTCGGCCCGCTACCTGCTGCACTACGACATCCCCTGGAACCCGACCCGCCTCGAGCAGCGCAACGGCCGACTGGACCGCCACGGCCAGGCCCGCGACGTCACCGTCTTCCACTTCCACACCGAGGCCGACGACGACCTGGCCTTCCTGGCCTACGTGGCCGGCAAGGTCCACACCATCCGCGAGGACCTGGGCTCGACCGCGGACGTCTTCGACCGGGCCGTGGAGCGCCGACTGGTCCAAGGCGCTTCCGCCTCGGCGGTTCGCGCCGACCTGGAGGCGGATCTGCACAGGGCCCGGGGCCGGGCCCACGTCCCCCGCCTGGAGGCCGAATGGGGCGGCCAGGAGGAACGGGAGGCCCTGCGGGACTTCGCCGCCGAGCTGGACCTGGACCCGCCGGCCCTGCGCGAGACCCTGGAGAAGGCCATGGGCATGCGCGCGGGCCTGCCCCGCCTGGCCCCCGCGGATGAGCAGGGCCGCCAGCAACTGGTGCATCCCATCCCCGGCTTGTGGGCGGGCCTGGTGGACGACACCCTGCGCCTGCCCGAGCGGCGCGGGGTCCGCGGAGTCCTGCCGGGCCTGGTCTTCGACCCCGAGCGCCTGGTGGTGGACGTGGGGGGAAGGCCGGTCTTCCGCCCACGGCGCGACACGGCCCTGCTGCACCTGGGGCATCCCCTCTTCCACGCCGCCCTGGCCGCCTTCGCCCGCGAGCGCTTCCCGGGCGAGAGCTCGGCCAGCCGCTGGTCGGTCCGCCGCGGCCCCCTGCCCGAAGGCGCCGAGGCCCTGGTGCTGCTGACCCTGGAGGAGCTGGCCGTCAACGACCTGCGCGAGGGCTTCCACCACTGGATCCGCACGGTGGCCCTGCCCGTGCGGCGGGGTGACCTGGCCCCTGCCCTGCCCCACCGGGCTCCCCTGGAGTGGCGGTCGGACGATGGGGTCCCCCCGACCCCCGAGGACTTGGCCGAGGCCCGCGAGATCTGGCTGGAGATCCACCGCGAGGTGCGAGCCTTCGTGGACCAGTCACGACGCGAGCTGACCGAGCGGCTGCGGACCGTCCTCCAGGCCACGGCGGCCAGCGCCCGCAAGAACGAGGAGGCCCGTTTCAAGACCCGCCACGGCGAGGTCTCGTCCCTGATCGAGAACGCCACCATGCAGCGGCTGGAGCGCGAACTTGCAGAGCTGCGTTCGCAGGCCGGCCAGGGCCTGCTCTTCGACGAGGACGTGGCCGATCTGGAGCGCAGCACTGCCGAGAAGGAGGCCGAGCTGCGCCGCCGCCGCGAGCACTACGTGGAGCTGCGCGACCAACTGGAAAGGGAGCGCACCCGGGTGCTGACGCACCTGCTGCCCAGGCGCTACGAAATGCGCGGGGAGGCTCAGGTCTTCCCGGTGGCCCTCGAGATCCGCCTGCCGGAGGTCAGGCGATGAGGGGCGGGCGACTCCCGGAGGCTGGGGCCCCCTCAGAGAATTTCGACGATCTGTTCGCCCGCCTGCAAGGCCCTGACAGCCGCCAGCAGCACACACTCGAAGGCACGGATCAACTCCGCCCGTGTGCAGTTGCCGATCCGAATCCACAGCACCTGAGGCCCCTGGGCTCGCCAGGCGGCCAACTCGAAGAAGTCCTGGTCCTTGGTGACCACGACGGCGCGGCGGGATTCGGCAAAGGCCCAGACCTCACTGTCCGGCGACGAAAGCAGTCCGACATCGGCGACGTGCCAGGCTTCATGCCCGGCCTGCTCAAGCCAGCGAGCCAGGGCGGGGGGCAACCAGGCGTCGACGAGGAACCGCACGGATCAGGCGCTGCGCAGGATCGGGTGATCGGCCTGCCGGGCGGCAAACTGAAGTGCGGCCACGAGGTCTCCCGGTTCGAGGTACGGATAATCCTCCAAGATCGACTCGTGCGAGTTTCCCGCCGCCAGCATCTCGAGGATGTCGCTGACGCGGACCCGCAGCCCCCGCAGGCATGGCCTGCCGCCGCAGACCTCGGGGTCCACGGTGATCCGGTGGA
>Ga0334886_1003162_pt1 | contig 14987 bp, 10 predicted proteins | sample GraSluR1_MG_9_FD_207232 | JGI IMG/M metagenome (GOLD analysis project Ga0334886, IMG submission 207232) | Sludge microbial communities from methane-producing bioreactor in Wageningen University, Netherlands - Granular Sludge_27_06-R1 | ecosystem: Engineered > Bioreactor > Anaerobic >...
GCGGCGGGGGTACACCCGGCTCCATCCCGAACCCGGAAGTTAAGCCCGCCAGCGCCGATGGTAGTATGCGGGCAACTGCATGCGAGAGTAGGCCATCGCCAACCCATCCCTCTCGCCGTTTTTTCGTCCCGCACCTCACCCACTCAAACATGCCGAACGCCGTCGTCTGCTGGTCAGTGATATCGCTTTATAGCGATTCAACGCAAAAAGCGACCGGGCCGGCGCGGCGTTATACTATTTGGCTTTTTGTACTCGAGCAGGTTGCGCTGCCTCGTGCAGCATGTTAGAATCGAGTACTGGAGTTGCCGGCACGCTTTTCATCGGTTGGTGAATGGACGACGATAAACCGCCCAGTTTGTGCGGGCGCCGGGTCGAAGACCGGACGGTAAACAGAATATACGGAACGAATAGACAACCAGACCGCATGCTGGACGGCGTGCGCGTCTGGTTTTTCGATTGGCGGGGAGGGGCGTTTTGCGAACGGCGAACGTAATTCTGGCGGCCGGTTCGGGTACGCGCATGAAGTCCGATCTGCCCAAGGTGCTGCATCCGCTGCTGGGCAGACCCATGATCGTCTGGGCCGTCGGGATGGCGGAGGCGGTCAGCGACCGGCCGCCCGTGCTGGTTGTAGGGCATGGCAAGGAACAGGTCGAAGCGTTGCTGCACGGCCGCGTGGAGTTCGTAGAGCAGAAGGAATTGCTCGGCACCGGCCATGCCGTGCAGCAGGCGGTGCCGGTCTTGCAGGGCCAGGCGGATGCCGTAGTCGTGACTTACGGCGATATGCCGCTGCTGCGCGCCGAGACGGTGCGTTCGCTCGTCGAGTTGTTCGCGCGCGAGCGGCAGGCTTGTGCGCAGACGGCGCTGGCGATGCTCACGGTGGTGCGCGACGATCCGCAGGGGTTCGGCCGGGTGGTGCGCGACGCTCAGGGCGAGGTCGTGCGTATTGTGGAGGAGGCGGACTGCACGCCGCAGCAGCGCGCGCTGCGTGAGCTGAATCCCGGCATCTACTGCTTCGACGCCGAGTGGCTGTGGCAGAATCTCGGCCAGATTCCGTTGAGCGCCAAGGGCGAGTATTACCTGACCGATATGGTCGGCATGGCTGTGGAGCAGGGGCGGCGGGTGGTCGCCACGCCGGCGCCGCTGGACGAGGTCAACGGCATCAACACGCGCGTGCATTTGGCCGAGGCCGCGCAGATCTTGCGTTACCGCGTTCTGGAAGCGCACATGCTGGCCGGCGTGACCGTCGTCGACCCTGCCGCCACGTATGTGGACGCAGAGGTGCGCATCGGCCGGGACAGCGTTTTGCTGCCGGGCGCGATGTTGGAAGGAGATACGGAGATCGGCGAACACGCCCAGATCGGACCGTACAGCCGCATCGTCAACAGCCGGATCGGCAGCCGGTGCCGTGTACAGAATTCCGTCGTCGAAGACGCGATCATGGAGGATGACTGCCAGATCGGCCCGTTCGGCCATTTACGCAAGGGCGCCCATCTGGCCCAGGGCGTACACATGGGCAATTTCGGCGAGGTGAAGAATAGCTATTTGGCGCCGGGCGTGAAGATGGGCCATTTCAGCTACCTGGGCGATGCACAGGTCGGCGAGAACGTGAACATCGGCGCGGGGACGATCACGTGCAATTACGATGGCGCGCGCAAGCATCGCACGGTAATTGGAGAGGGCGTCTTTATCGGCAGCGATACGCTGCTGGTGGCGCCGGTGGAAGTGGGCGAAGGGGCTAAGACCGGCGCCGGCGCAGTTGTGACGCACGATGTGCCGCCGCATACGGTGGTGGTCGGCGTGCCCGCACGCCCAATGAACCCGAAACCACATACAGGGGAGCGGCCGAAATCCGCCTAGTTTGGGCGACGGCCGGCAGTATAGGAGTAAACCAGAGGAGTAACTTGTGGAACCTGAGCCGCTTTCTTATATCGTCTTGGCATTATCATTGCTGGCGGTGGGCTTTGCCGTAGTGATGGAGCTTGCCTTGACGATGGCGAGCCGCAGCGAAATTCGCAAACTGAGTGATGAGGACGACAGCCGTGCGGCGATAGCCGATCGGCTCTTGCGCGAGCCGGATCAGCTATTCGTCACGGCGATGCTGCTCAAGACCGTGGGGCTGGTCGCAGCGGGGGCGGCGATTGTGCGCATGTTGCCGGATGCGGCGGCGACATCCCAGGTGGTGACGGCTGTGGGCGGCGCGTGGATCGGCTTTGCCGTGGTGCAGGTGTTGGGCCGCGCCCTGGTCGCACGACGTCCGCTAGCGATTGCGCTGCGGACCGCGCCGGTGACGCAGGCGTTGAGCCGCGTGCTGTGGCCGTTCTACCTGCTGTTGCGTCGCATCGGACTCTCGGCAGCCAGCGAGGAAGCTGTGGAAAACGGCGAGAACGTATTCCTCTCGGAGGAAGGGCTCCGTCTTCTGATCAATATGGGTGAGGAAGAGGAGACCATTCTAGAGAGCGAAAAGCAGATGATCGCCAGCATCCTGGAGATGGACGAGACCGCGGCGCGCGAGGTCATGGTGCCGCGCATCGACGTGGTTGGCCTGGACATTCGCACCACGCTGCGCGAGGCGCTGAACGTTGCTATCGAGGCGGGACACAGCCGCATCCCGGTGTACGAAGACAACATCGACCGGGTGGTGGGCTTCCTATATGCCAAGGATTTGCTGCGCTGCTTCCAGGAAAACCGCGACGATATGCCGATCAGTACGCTGTTGCGACCGGCCTTTTTTGTGCCGGCGAGCAAGAAGGTCAACGCTCTGTTGAAGGAGATGCAGAAACGCCGCGTCCACGCCGCTATGATTGTGGACGAGTACGGCGGCACGGCGGGCTTGGTCACAATCGAGGACATCATCGAAGAGATCGTCGGCGAGATCCAGGACGAGTACGATGAGGAAGAGGAAGCATCCGTCCAGACGTTGGGCGGCAACGTCTATTTGCTCAACGGGCGGCTGGACATCGTCGAAGTCTCTAAATTGATCGGTGCGGACGTGCCTGAGGAGGATGCTGACACGCTGGGCGGGCTGATTTACAGCAAACTGGGGCATGTGCCCGTCCAGGGTGAAACCGCAGAGGTCGCCGGTTGGCGCTTCACGGTTCTTTCGTTGGAAGGGCGCCGCATCGACGAGGTGCGCGCCGAACCTGTGGCGCAGGCGGAGGCCAACGACGAGCACGCTGTCGCCAATGACGACAATGATGTGTCGGCGGCTAACGGCAAGTCCGTTTTCAACTATTCCATGTCCGATTAGGCGCTATTCGCCGGGAAAGGTCTCGCCTTGTGATCACGCCGGAGCAATTGGTCGAGCAGGCGCTGCAAGCCCGCATGCGTGCGTATGCGCCCTATAGCGGCTACCAGGTGGGCGCGGCTGTGCTGACGGCCGGCGGCCAGGTGGCGTTGGGCTGCAATGTAGAAAACGCGTCGTATCCGGCTACGATCTGCGCTGAGCGGGTGGCGTTGACCGCGGCCGTAGCGCAAGGTCTGTCGGCGCCGGTCGCCATTGCGGTAGCAACGAAAAACGGCGGCTCACCGTGCGGCATCTGTCGCCAGGTGATGGCGGAACTGGGACCGGAAATGACGGTCTATATTGCAGACGAGCGCGGCGAGTATCGCACGACCTCGGTCGCGGAGTTGCTGCCCGATTCATTTTCGGGCCGGAATTTGGCGCGCTAGACGTTTCCCGCCTGTTCGGGCGCCCGCTTATTCGTTTGCATCCTCTCCTCGCTAGGCTATAATCCGGACTATGAACGTACCCGCTTTGATGGCGACGTACCAGTTGCGCCAGCGCGAGTATCTGCTGCGCATCACACGCGCCATGACCTCTCGCCTCGACTTGCCGAGTTTGCTGCGGCTGATCTTGAGCAGCGCGGCAGAGATGGTCGGCTGTCGCGCCGGCCTGATCGCGTTGGAAGATGAACGCTCCGAACTGGGACGCCCGCATATAGGACGGGGCGGGCTGCAGATGCGCGCCGTCTATAACATTCCCCCAAAGTATGCCTCTGCGTTTGAGCCGTTGCTGGACGTGCTGCCGCCGGATTGGGAGGAGGGCGCAGACGAGGCGGAACGGTTTGAACCCTACTACCTGAATTTGCAGGCGCGGGTGCGTCTGGTGGAAGAAGAGCTTGGCATCACCCTGGGTCAGGTCGTCGGGCTGCCGCTGCTCTTCGAGCGGGAGCTGCTGGGCATCATCTATCTGTTCCGCAGCGAATATGCTTTCACCCAGATGGATTGGCAGTTCTTGCAGGGTTTTGCCGACCAGGCCGCCATTGCGGTGCGCAACGCCCGGCTCTATCATCAACTAGAGACCGAGCGCAGCCGGCTGGCTACGATCATCGAGAACAGCGCTGACGGCATCATGATCCTGGATATGGACCGCCGCGTGACGGTCATCAACCAGGCGCTGGCTGCCATGATCGGCATTACCGAGTGGGAGGCGTTGGGCAGGCCTTGCCACGAGGTGTTGCAGATCGAGAACGTGCAAGGCGAGGACTTGTGCCAGCCTGACGTTATGCCGGAGATTCTGGGCGACACGGGCATGCACTGCGAAGGCGAACTGGTGCGGCCGGGCGGAGGTCGCATCACCGTGTCGATTACCTATACGCCCCTGCACGACGACGAGACCGGCAACCTGGTGAGCATCATCGCTAACGTGCATGACATCACGCGCTTTCGCGAGGAAGAGGAAATCAAGTCGACCTTTACATCGATCATCAGCCATGAGTTGAAGACGCCAGTAGCGCTGATCAAGGGCTATGCGCAGACGCTTGCCAGACCCGACGCAGACTGGGACGCGGAGACAGCCAGCCAGGGCTTGCAGGTGATTGAAGAGGAGGCCGACCGCCTGGAAGCCCTGATCAACAATCTGCTGGACGTCAGCCGCATTCAGGCGAGCGGGTTAAGCCTGGACTACGCCGACGTAGACGTCGAGAGCCTCGCCCGGCGCGTGGCGGAGGCTTACCGTACGCAGACAGACCGGCATCGCATCGAGGTGGACTTTCCCCACCAACTGCCCTTGATCTGGGGCGACGAGGAGCGGCTGCGCCAGGTGTTGACCAACCTGGTAAGCAATGCCCTCAAGTATTCGCCGGACGGCGGGCTGATCCGCATCGGCGGATGGGCGGAGCGCAGTACGGAACCGGCGGACGGCGAGCGGGTTGTGCTTTATGTGGCCGACCAAGGGATCGGCATTCCGCGTTACGAGCTGGACCACATCTTCGAGCGGTTCTACCGTGCGGATAGCAGCTTGCGGCGCAGCACGACCGGCAGCGGGCTGGGATTGTTTTTAACCAAGGCGATCGTAGAGGCGCACGGCGGGCAAATCTGGGTGCGCAGCGAGTCCGGCAGCGGTACGACATTCTTCGTGGCGCTGCCCGCAAATCAGGAAGTTCGAGCGGCGGAGCAGGAAATTGTCGCTTCGGCTGAATAGCCGTTTGCCGCCATACATATATATATCTGGAGGGGGTGGAGAGATCCATGCGAAAGTATGCTTGGCTTAGGTATTTGCTTGCGCTGGCGGTGATCGCCGGCATGGCAGGGCCGGCGACGTCTATGGCTGCGGGCTTTGACGCCAGTCCCATGTTCCAGGCCGGTCCATCCGACCCAGGGACAGCGGCCGCGACCACGGGTTTGGCGGAGGTGGCGCGGATTGTGCGGGCGACGAAGGGCGGCGCCGCTGTGCCGCGTGCCGCACAGGGCCCCGCGCTTACGGTCGAGGAGTTGGCGCCTACGCCCGAACCTCAGGTCGAAGAACTGACGCCTACGCCCGAATCGGCTGTCGTCATATTGGTTCCTACGCCTACGCCCGAGACGGTTGAGCCGGTTGAGGAGGAGATGGCGGAGACAGTGGAAGAAGCCGGTCCGACGCCGACGGATGTGGAACCGATCCAATACATCAATGCCGGCGTCAGCCTCTTGGCGCCGAACGGGTGGCTTGTGGAGCCCGGCGAATTCGGCACGATCTTCGATATCGAGATCCCTGAGACCGAGTTCGTCGGCGTCGTACAGCCGCTGGGCATCGACGAGTTCCCTGGTTTGATGGCAGTCGTCCTATTCAAGACGCAGCCGGGGATTTTTGTGGCGGCGATTGATCCCGGCGCACAATTGACGGATGTCGCCTTCTTCTTCACCGGGCAGCAGTTGCCGGTCGCCAAGATTTCGTTGAGCAGCGAAGACGGCTTTGGCGAGGCCGGTTCCGGCGCTATCTACCTGGTTTCGCCCGGCCTAGAGTCGTATGCGCTGTATGCGTTTGCCGCCCCCGATGTATGGCCGGAGGTGGAAGCCGCGACAGATTTGATGGCTGAGAGTCTGTTCTTCGATCCCGCGTTGATCGAGGTGGTAACCGCCGAAGGCGGCCCGCTCGACTATGTGGACGCGGAGAGCGGGCTGCGCCTGGTATTGCCGGAGGGCTGGCAGATTACGCCCACCGGCGACGCGGACATGCCCGCCATCATTGCCGACCCTCATTTTGAAGGGGCTGGGCTGCTGGGCGTCGCCCCCGGCACGCCGGAGGAAGAGGGGCTTGATGCGGGCGCGCTGGTGCAGAGCCTGGAGAGCGGGGAAGGTCTGGCCGAAGCTGCCAGCATGACTCAGGCCATCTTGGAGTTGATGGACTTTTCTTCCGAGGAGTTTGCCTTCGATGAAACTCTGTCGGAAGCCTTTTTGGTCGACGGCATAGCAGTGTTGCGCATCGGCGGGCTTGCCGGCTTTGACGAGATGCTGGACATTCCGATGATGCTCTATGTGGCAATGGATGAGGAGCAACTGGCTCTGTTGATCCTATTCGGCGCCGAGGAGCAGATATTGATTATGGAGCCGGAGATTTTGGAGATCATGGCTTCGGTCGAGCGAATCGAGTAGAGCGACCGGCCAGAGCCTTGGGGCGAATGGGTCTGGGCGTCTGCATCACAGATCGGATTTACCGATCAGATGCGGATGGGCCAGGCCCGTTTTGTTGTGCCGCCAGAGAAGGCAGCCATAAGGTGAAGACGCTGCCGCGTTGCGGTTCGCTGTCGACGGTGATTTTGGCATTGTGCGCCTGGGCGATGGAGAGAACGATGCTCAGGCCCAGGCCGCTGCCGCCCATCTCCCGGCTGCGCGCTTTGTCGGAGCGGTAGAAGCGGTCAAAGATGTGCTGTTGGTTTTCCTTGCTGATGCCGATGCCGGTGTCAGCCACGGAGACCTTTACCCAGTCGCCTGCGTTTTCCAGGCTGAAGGTGATGACGCCGCCGGCGGGCGTGTATTTGACGGCGTTATCGGCCAGGTTGAGCAGGAGTTGGCGCAGCCGCTCTGCATCGCCGAAGACCAGGGCTTGGTCTTCGCTGCCGAGACGGATGTCGAGCGCTCCGGGGCCTTTGGTGCGCTCGGCGATGCGGCGCGCCTGTCGAAAGACGTCGAGCAGCACCGTGTCCAATTCCACCGGTCCCATCTGGAACTGAAGTGCGCCGCTGTCGGCTTGGGCGAGGAGCAGCAGATCGTTGATCATGGCGCCCATGCGTGCGGTTTCGCTTTCCACTTCGTTGAGCGATTCCTGCACCAGCGGAGAGGCAAGGTCGGCGCGTGTCGCGCCGGCGGCCGCGGCGCGGCGCAGCAGCTCGATGTTGCCCTGCACGGTGGTGAGCGGCGTGCGCAGTTCGTGGCTGACGTCCGCGATCAGGCGCTGCTGCGTCTTGAACAACTGCTGGATGCGGTCGAGCATCTCGTTGAAGGTGGCTGCCAGCCGGCCTACTTCGCTCGAATCGGCGATGATGTGCAGGCGACGGCTGAGGTCTTTGGTGCGACTGATGGCGCTCGCCGTGTTGGTGATGGTGTCGATCGGGAACAGGGCGCGGCGAGCCAGGAAGGCCCCGACGATGGCGGCGACGATGAGGCTAAGCGCGGTGCCCAGGATGAGATAACGGCTGACCTGGCTGAGCGTATCTTCCACGCTTCCGACCGGCTTGATGATCTGGACGGCCCCAAGGATGGTTCTATTTGCCACGACCGGCACGCTGTAGACGAGTAAAGGTGTGCCGGTCTCATTCGTGGTGTAGAAGCGATGGTTTTGACCGTTGCGGATGTCATCGAGCGCGTCGCTATAGTTTTGGACGGCCATGGGACCGAGGTTGCTGCTGCGCTTGAGGATCATGCCGTTGAGGTCGACGATCTGGACGCCGACCGAACTGGCGAAGAACTCCAGGTCGGGGAACTGGATGCGCGTCGGGTTGTTGCGGATGATCAGAATGTCGCCCTGGAGTTGTTGGGTGAGGGCATTGGCGACTTCGCCGGCTTGGCGCGCGGCGTCCTGCTGGGTCTGCATGCGCAGGTTGGCGGCTAGCGCGGTATAAAAGACGAAGCTGAAAAGAATGAGGGTTGCACCCAGGAGAGCGGTATACCACAGGGTGAGGCGCAGGCGAATCGTCATCGGATAGGCGACGCGCGGAAGGCGCATCTCCGCGCCGCGCTGGCTTTGATCCGCGGGCAGGGGGCGGGCCTTTGCAGAGTTCTGGCGAACAGCGGTCCATGCCATGTCATGAATCTACCGCGGGGAGGTGAAAGCAAGGTGAAGCGCCTATTAGAAGTGGATGAGGCAGGCGGCGTTTGCGTCGGGTTATGCCTCGCGCAGAGCATAGCCCACGCCGCGCACGGTTTGAATGAGTCGCGAGGCGTCGCCTGCTTCGAGCTTGGTGCGCAGGTAGCGTACGTAGACCTCGATGATGTTGCTTTCGCCTCCGAAGTCATAGTTCCAAATATGTTCGTAGATCATCTCTCGCGTCAGCACTTGGTTGGGGTGGCGCATGAAAAGCTCCAGCAGGTCGAACTCTTTGGCGGTGAGCTGGATTTCGCGTCCGCTGCGAAAGACTTGGCGCGTGCGCGGGTTCAAGGTCAGGTCCGTGAACTGGAGGACGTCCGGCGCCATTTCCATGCGATGGCGTCGGAAAAGGGCGCGCAGGCGGGCCAGTAATTCGTCGAAGGCGAAAGGCTTGACCATGTAGTCGTCGGCGCCGGCATCCAGCCCGGTCACCCGGTCGGGCACGGTGTCTCTGGCCGTGAGGACGAGGATGGGCAAGTGGGACACGCTGCGCAGCCGGCGGCAAACTTCCAAGCCGTCGATGCCCGGCAGCATGAGGTCGAGGATCACGGCGTCGGGCAGTTTGTCGCGGATAGCGCGCAGCGCGGTTTCGCCGTCTTCGGCTGTGATAACTTCATATCCTTCAAAGGCGAGGCCTCTGCGCAGCAGGTCGCGAATTCTGCGGTCGTCTTCGACTACCAGAATGGTTTCGGTCATGGTCTTTTGTTCGCCGCGTTGGATAGAGGACGGTGCGCTGTGTGAGCAGGTTGCCGTATGCCGCGTATAGGATGGATTGTAGGCGAGCCTGGACGAAGTGTCAAGGAAAACGCGGCCATCCTTGCCGGTCGCCTCAGGAAGCCGGCTCTCAGCCGGCGCGCTCGGTTACGGGCGTTATTGCGCCCTATGCGAACGGCGTGCAATCGTCCGGCAGGGATGATACAATGACGCACGCTTTTCCGCATAGATACGGATCGGCGCAAGCGCCGGTCGGTCCGGCGGCTGTGCGGAGTCGTATGCGTCCTATGCATCGTCGTTAGCCGTCATTGCCACAAAAGGGGCGGCCAGCCAGTAGAGGAGCAGCAGATGTCTGAGCAGGAATTGCGAATAGAGCGTGACAGCATGGGTGAGGTTCGCGTGCCGGCGGATGCGTTGTATGGGGCGCAGACGCAGCGGGCTGTCGAGAATTTTCCGATCAGCGAGCTGCGCTTTCCACGCAGCATGATCCGCGCGCTGGGTATGATTAAGGCCGCGGCTGCTGCGGTCAATGAGGATTTGGGCCTGATGGATGCCAAGATGAGCGCCGCCATTCAGGAGGTCGCTCTCGCCGTGGCGGAAGGCCGCTATGACGGTCATTTCCCCCTGGACATCTTCCAGACCGGGTCCGGCACCAGTTCGAACATGAATGCCAACGAGGTGATCGCTGCGCTGGCGAGCAGCCGCCTGGGCGCCAAGGTGCATCCTAACGACCATGTGAACATGGGGCAGAGCAGCAACGACGTCATTCCCACCGCCATCCATGTGGCGGCGTATTTACAGGTGACGGAATCGCTGATCCCCGCACTGCGGCATTTGCAGGCTGTGCTGGAGAGCAAGGCGGCAGAGGTCGATCATGTGGTGACGACCGGGCGCACCCACTTGATGGACGCGATGCCGGTGCGGCTGGGCCAGGAGTTGGGCGGCTGGGCCAGCCAGGTGCGTCACGGCATCGAGCGTGTGGAGGCGACGCTGCCGCGACTGGCCGAATTGGCGCAGGGCGCGACCGCGGTAGGCACAGGCATCAACGCACACCCCGAGTTCGGCGCACGCATTGCGGCCAAGCTGGCGGAGATGACGGGCGGGGATTTTGTCACCAGCCCCAACTATTTTGAGAGCCTCAGCGCCCAAGACGCTGCGGTCGAGTTGAGCGGGCAGTTGAAGACGGTTGCAACCAGCCTGATGAAGATCGCCAACGACCTGCGCTGGATGAACAGCGGGCCGATTGCAGGCTTCGCCGAGATCGTGCTGCCCGCGTTACAGCCCGGCAGCAGTATCATGCCCGGCAAGATCAACCCCGTGATCCCCGAAGCGGTGACGATGGTCTGCGCACAGGTGATCGGCAATGACGTCACCATCACCATCGGCGGCCAGTCGGGCAGTTTCCAACTGAACGTGATGCTGCCGGTCATTGCCTATAACTTGATACAGAGCATCGATCTGCTGGCGAGTGCGAGCAGGGTGTTGTCCGACAAGGCGGTGCAGGGCTTCACCGTCAACGAGGAGCGCATCGCCGGGCTAGTGGGGCGGAACCCAATATTGGTGACGGCGCTCAATCCGGTAATTGGCTATGAACTGGGGGCCAAGATCGCCAAGACGGCCTATGCGCAGGGGCGTTCGCTCAAAGAAGTGGCGCTGGAAATGACGGACCTCTCGGCCGAGGAGTTGGACCGGCTGCTGGACCCGCGCCAGTTGACCGAGGGCGGCATCCAGCAGTAAGCGCGTTGAACGCTTCACCGTACAACTTGGAAAAGAATAGCCAATGACAACGCCCCGGTCACGAACGGCCGGGGCGTTGATGTGTGCGGATGTATGCAGCGCTGCTAGGGCAGGTAGCTCAATGGGTTGCGCGGCACGCCCTGATAGCGAATCTCCAAGTGGAGGTGAGGGCCGGTGCTGTTGCCCGTATTGCCCAGGCTGCCGATCTGCTGGCCTCTGGTTACGCTTTCCCCGGCTTGCACGTAGATGCTGTTGAGATGAGCGTAGAGCGTGACGAAGCCGTTGCCGTGATCGATGATGACGTGATTGCCGTAGCCGCCGCTCCAGCCGCCGGTCGCCAACGCCACGTAGCCCGAGTCCGCCGCTTTGACCGGGGCGCCGGTCCACCCGGCGATGTCGATGGCGGGATGGCCGCCCCAGTAGCCCTGGCTGATGGAGCCGCTGGCCGGCCAGACAAACGAGCCGGAGCCAAGCTTGGCCGTGGAGGGAACGACGCCGGTATAGGCGAAGACCTGTTGCTGGACAAAAGGCTTCGTGCCGCCGGGGATGACCAATTCTCGTCCCACTACCAAAGGAGACGAGACGTCTTCCAGCCCGTTCGTCCTGTAGTTGACGATATCTTCGATGGCGACCTTGTATTTGGCGGCGAGAGATGACAAGGTGTCGCCCGGCGCGACGACGTGGATGGCGCCGTTGACCGGCAGGATGCGCAACTGGTCGCCTGGGCGAATCATGTCGGCGTTCACTTCGAGGCCGGCGTTCGACCACTGGACTGTCTCAGGGCGCAGGCCGAACCTCTGCGCGATGCCCAGGACGGTGTCGCCGGGCTGGACGGTGTAGTACTGCACTTCTTTTTGCGGCTCTTCACCGACAATGGTGAAGGGGATGGCGGCGCGCTGCAGGGATTCGCTATTCGAGACGAGGACGCCGGACGAATTGCCGGTCAGGATGCTGGCGCCCGCATAGCCGCCTCCGACATTGTTGGACGTCAGCATGGCGCTGCTGGGCAGCACTCGCAGCGAGAAATCCCAGTTGGGTATGTTGACTTGGCTCAGGATAAGGATCAGCGCGGCTACGCCTAGGACAGAGAGGTGGCTGGCTAGACGGACCGGCGTCACCGGGTCGGCCAGCAAGCGTCGCACCTGATTCTGCGCCAGCTCGACGGCAGTGTCGAAGAGCGGGAACGAGCGTGCATTGCGGTCATTCCATGCGCCGGAGGGAAGGGCGCTGCTCTTGACTATGCCTTGGCTGGGGAGTGAACTGCCGAACGGCAGGCGATCTGTTTGAGAGGCAGTAAAGCTTGCTGTCTCTAACGTACCAGACGTTGCGCTCCGTGACGGGAACAACTGCGTCCTGTCAGGGCGGAGACTCCGCAGCCAATCCGAGGCAGTCGTGTCTCCGAACGCCGAGTCACCGTTTGATGACATATATGTTGGTCTCCATGTTGTCAGCTTCCGCTGGGGTAGGTGAAAGCCTTTTGGGATTTGACGTTCACCTGCATACGAAACCGCTGCATGCGACCCAATTAGTTGCAGATTATACCACTATGATCCGCGGCTGCAAAGACCTCATAGCGCAAAAAGCCTACGTCAAATCGACTAATGATGCGCGTTGGCGGGCAATCGTCGGCTTGACGTAGGCTTGGCGTAGGTCAGAGCGGTTGATTCGGCGGGTAAGGCGCGGCGACAGGCGCCGCCTATCCGCTTCGGTTTAGCGCTTGGTCAGGGTTTCGAGGAACTCGCGGTTGTCGCGGGTGCGGCTCAGGCGTTCGATGATAGGCAGGATGGCTTCGCTGCCGCCGCCCATGGCGTCGATCATGCGGCGCAGGGTATAGACCTTGGCGAGGGTCTCGGGGTCGAGAAGTTTCTCCTCGGCGCGGGTGCCGCTGCGCTCGATGTCGAAGGCGGGGAAGATGCGGCGTTCGGCCAACTTGCGGTTGAGGTGAAGCTCCATGTTGCCGGTGCCTTTGAACTCCTCGTAAATGACGTCATCCATGCGGCTGCCCGTGTCTACCAGCGTGGTGGCGATGATCGTCAGGCTGCCGCCTTCTTCGATCTTGCGGGCGGCGCCGAAGAAGCGCTTGGGCGGGTAGAGAGCGGCCGGGTCGATGCCGCCGGAGAGCGTGCGGCCAGAGGGGGGAACCGTCAGGTTATAGGCGCGTGAGAGGCGCGTGATGCTGTCGAGCAGGATGACGACGTCTTTCTCGCTTTCTACAAGGCGTTTGGCGCGTTCCAGGGCCATTTCGGCGACGCGCACATGGTTCTGCACCGGCTCGTCGAAGGTGCTGCTGATGACCTCGGCTTCTACGGAGCGATCCATGTCGGTCACCTCTTCGGGGCGCTCACCGATGAGCACCACCATCAGGTGAATGTCCTTGTAGTTGGCGGTGATGCCGTTGGCGACCCGTTTGAGGATGGTCGTCTTGCCGGCCTTGGGCGGGCTGACGATGAGGCCGCGCTGGCCGCGACCGATGGGAGCCAGCAGATCGATCATGCGGGTCGAGATGATATTGGAGCGCGTCTCCAGCACGAGTTGTTGGTTGGGAAAGATCGGCGTGAGCTTCTCGAAATTGGGGCGCCGCTTGGCCTCCTCGGGGTCCAGGCTGTTGACGGCTTCCACCTTGAGCAGGCCGTGGTACTTTTCGGTTTCCTTCGGCGGGCGCACCTGTCCCACGACGAAGTCGCCGGTGCGCAGGCCGAAGCGGCGAATCTGGCTCTGGCTGACATAGACGTCTTCGTCGCCAGGGAGCAAGTATTCGCTGCGCAGGAAACCGATGCCGTCCTGCACGATTTCAAGCGTCCCGCCGCCGAAGATATAGCCCTGGCTTTCGGCGCTGGCGCGCAACAGCCGCATGACCAAGTCGTATTTTTTTAGGCGGGTGTAGCCCGTGATGCCCATAGACCGAGCAATTTCGCGCAACTCGTCCAAGTTCATGGCATCCAGTTGCGAAATTGTCATCGTGCCGATCTGTTGGTCTGTCATTTGGATTCTTCCTTCACGGTATCGTTTCCCATATGAGGAAATGAATGCAGGCTTTCGCCAAGAATGGTGTGGTAGTAAATTTTGTTAGGAAAATGACCGAGTCTTCGGTTGGAGTCAAGTAATGGGCCAGTTGAGCCGCTTATCATTTGTGTGTGGTGCGCTGTGGCCTGGCAATCATGTGCAGCGAAACAGACGGCGATGTTCCAAACAGGGTTTGGACGCGCTTGGGCGAGTGAAGAGGGTCCACTGATACCTTGTTGCCAACGGATGCGGGCTGCTGGAGGTTTTCTACTCTGCTTATATAGGTAGGAACGCCGGCTGAATTGCAGACAGCGCAGATCGTTCAGTTTGATGACGGCGAGCGCACATCGCTGCTATGGCGGTTGCGGCGCATGACGCCCAAGGGCGACCGGAACCGGCAGGATGCGAGCGATGATGCATAGGAAGGCGCCGAAAGCGGCCGGCGCGAGGACTGCGGTATCACATTCGACAAGAGGTCGGCCACGCTGCTGTCAACTCGTTTCATGCCGCCATCCGCAACAAGTTCGCCTCTCCGATGCGCCGCTCAATGGGGCGCACGGTGTTACAGGCAAACCTTGGCGGTTGAAGATCGCTGTGGGTAACGGGCATGAACTGAGGTCTCTTGCGCTTGACTTCATTATAGCAATGCTTCAACCTAGCGTCAACTAGGAATAAATCGCAAATGAACCGCACCTAGAACGCATTCGGGCGGGCATCGGTTCCACACCGCTTTTCGCAGACGGCCCGCCAATTGAGGCGAGGGACGCGCCGTAGACAGCGCGTCCCTCGCGACCTTGCTCTTAGTCCCAGATGCCCGCGATATCCTTGAGCGATTCGGCGTCGAGAATTGTGATGCGCCGGTAGCCTAACTCGACCAACTCCTGACGCTTGAAATCGCGCAGGATAGCGCTTACCGTCTCGCGATAGGTGCCGAGATGATCGGCCAGAGCCTGATGGCTGACGCCCTTGA
>Ga0334886_1003165_pt1 | contig 14977 bp, 19 predicted proteins | sample GraSluR1_MG_9_FD_207232 | JGI IMG/M metagenome (GOLD analysis project Ga0334886, IMG submission 207232) | Sludge microbial communities from methane-producing bioreactor in Wageningen University, Netherlands - Granular Sludge_27_06-R1 | ecosystem: Engineered > Bioreactor > Anaerobic >...
CATTCACCGAACCACCAGCGGCCGGAAAGCAAAGGAGCTAAGAAAAGAGGCGAGGACCTGGAAGGGCGAGGCCCGAAAGATCCGGGACGCGGCCCCGGAGCTGGAGCCGGCGGCGAGGGAAAGGGAGCGCGAAGCCGAGCGGCTGGAGGGCGAGGCCCTGGAGGCCCTGGAGGAGGCCAGGCTGGAGGCGGTGACGGTCTACCTCGGCGACGTGGTGAAGACCACCGCGAAGGGGGAGAAGAAATACCGCTACTATTTCGCGTCCTGGAAGGTGGGGGATAAGGTCGTTAACAAGTACATCGGCTCCCCTCGAAAGATGACCCAGGAGGAGGCGGAGGAGAAGGCGCGGGAATTAAAGAGGCGGTCCCTTTCCCTTCGCCCTTAGTTATGTGACTGTCACCACCTTTTAATTTACCAGATAGTCACATAACCGTATGCCGTGACGAGGTGACACGGCGACGAGAGGATGACGGCGACGAGAACGAAAGCATATAGAGATGAATATAAAATTGACGAATAAACAGACTATCGACTACATACGACGACTACGACATACGACGACCGGGAAAGCGTGTTACTTTTTACCTACAAATCTTGATCGCCTACGCTACGGGCCGGGGATCGCTCCCCTAATCTCCTCCATCCCACGGGACTCTATCCCTCCGAGGGCGTGACGGGCCGACACGCGACTCCTCCCCCTCATCGAGGACCGCCCCCCGGATCTGATGAGCCGGGACCACAAGAGGGCCGTCCAAGAGGAGGCGGCCAATCCCTCCGACCTTATCCACCGAAGCTCGTAAGAAGCCCTGAGCGAAGCGTAGAGCCCTCCAGACGATCTTTCTATCCAGCTTCCGGCCTTCATGGGTCTCCAGGACGGCGCGGGCTTCTGGCATCTTTAGAACGCTTTTCCCGGTATGTTTCAGGTGATCGACGAGGGCGAGCCCCCGGTTCTCGGTCCGGGTCCGGGTGTTGTAATGGTATTGCCCTCCCCCCATCGACACCGACACCGCCGGCGGCGCGTTCCTGATCATGGCGGCGGCGGCTTTGATCCTGGCGTTTATGATGAAGGGCCGATCTTCCGGGGCGGCGGCGAGGATCCTCTCTTCTGAGTCCTTCAAAAAACGGGCCGTCTCTTTTCCCGGCTGAATGGTCCGGAGGGCTTCGGTTACGACGTTCAAGGTCTCGATGCCATCACGGGTGAGGGTGTTCTCCCTCTCTCGCAGAATAGCGTTCTCGGTTTCTAGCTGGCGGTTCCGGTCTTTGAGGAGGGCGAGCTCCTCTTCGACAGAAAGATTTATCTTCGCAGCGACGTTACTACTATCTTGAGCGGTATCGGCAACCTCCGGTAGTCTTGGCCGGCGACCGGAGGCTGCTTTGGCCTCTTCTTTCATTTCAGCCTCAGCCTCCATTGTTTCTTACGATCATTGCTTTATGACGCTCGTTATATTAAAGATGACCCTCTGCAGGGTTCAATCTGCAGTGGAATTGCACCACAAACTTTTTCGTGGATCATTACATCTTATTATCAGGAGGTAAAGGGAATGAGATTGGGTGTGGTTTTGTGCGTGCTAGTGCTTATGGCGCTGGCAGTGTCGGTATCAATAGCGCAAGATATTCCAGTGACAAACATCACAGTGGTTCAAGCAATAGAAGATATAACACTGGATATGGAAAATGCCAGGATCTTTAACACGGATAACCTCTCATGCGAAGTTGACGCAAGCTATTCAGGCAAAGACGAACTGCTCAGTTCGTCGTATATTCAATTCGATATATCTGATCTTCAGATTAGCGATAATGACGTTTGTGTTTTGTTGCTAAAAGCAACGTCTGTTGAGAAACGTGCCTCCGATGAATCAGCCGAAATAATACTTAGTTTTATGAGTTCGGAATGGACTGAGGATTCTAGCTTTACTGATTTAGCAAACGCATTTTATGCGACTGGCTTAAGCTCTGACGCTATGTTGCAGGCAGCAACATATGATACAGGTAGTATCTTCGCTTTTGATGTCTCAAACCGCGTGAAAGAGGTATCGTCAGCCGATGATTATATATCTTTTATATTAATGGCATCAGGCAATACTGACTATCGAGTAGATTTTAAGTCTAGGGAAACTGGAGAGGGTCCGTGCTTATTGATAATGCCATATCCACTTCCGATCACAACTGTTGAGGGATGAGAATGAGGGAGCTAATTAAGTTCGCGTCATTCTTGGCTTTATTGATTCTGGTTTTATCGCCAAGTGTGTCTGGTAAGACTGTGGACCTAGGGCCGTATAGGTTGGACTTTGATGCGCCAGTAGATATGCGAAACGATCAATACGATAAAACGATTGCTACAGATTACGACACACTCTACAGTTACACCTTTTGGAATCCGTCCCCAGAACGAGTGTGCGTACTTTATCTACACGATGCATTTGTGTCTTATACACCCGAAATGCTGAACGACACTTTGAATTTTTGGTTAAGCTATGGGACAGTTAGAGTAAAAACGTGGAACGTCAGTGCGGAGGGAATTATCGCATATCGTGGCGAAGGTGTAACAAAAGAGGGGGCTTTACAAGCATATGGATATGCAAAAGCTTTCAACGTCACGCAAGACGGATCCGACGTTAATATGTTCGTTGTTACAAAAACGGTGGGCTTAACGAAGGACGAGGCCGAAAGGATCTTTTACTCTATGGAAGTTACTTGAAGGCGATGTAGGATTAGATCCTCCATCGGCGGGGCTGAGGAGGTGGGGGTATCGGCGGGGGGCAATCTCCTCCTCCGGCTCCCTCCCCCCGCCTCCCGTTCTGTGACCATCTCCTCCAGGGGGCCGGAAACGAGGTCCTGAGCGTCGAAACATTTTTCGCCTATAGCTACAGTCACTAACGCCAAAGGAGGAGATGATAACGAGACCGAGACCGATTTTGGCCCTGCTGCTGCTGGCTTCTCTTATGCCTATCCTGGCGGCGGCGGCCCCCGACGAGGCGAGCGGGACGGTTACCAACGTCGTAGACGGCGACACCTTCGACCTCAGAATCGATAAGACCGATCCCCGGATTCTCTACGAGATCGAGCGGGTGAGGCTGGCGGATGTGGACTCCCCGGAGATGAGCACGCCAGAAGGCCCCCTGGCGAAGGCCTACACTGCCGAGATCCTATTGGGCCAAAAGGTCTGGCTGGATATTGATGACCGATCCAAGGATGGAAGGGACCCCTACGAGAGGCTCCTTGCTGTGGTCTATCTGGAGGACCTAAATGAGACCACAAACGGAACAATCAACATTACTCACCCCTTCAACCGACTTCTGGTGGATGCTGGCCATGCCGTTATTAAGAATTTCACAGATAACGAGTTTAATCCTGATGAATGGTGGATGGTTGGAGAAACGGACGGCATTCCTGCTGAAATTTCGGGAAATCAACGTCCCTCGATCATCAGCCTTGATCCCAACAAGGTCAGCCCCCAGAGGGCGGGGGAATCAATAATCTTCACTGCGAGGGCCAATGATGCCGATGGGGATCTCATTTATTATCAGTTCTGGCAGAACGGCCCCGCAACAGGCGGAGTCTGGCGTATTGTTAGGCCATGGGGCGTCACCGACATTTGGATGAAGTCAACCTCGTCATCCGACATAGGGAGCAATCAATTTCGAGTTTGGGTGAGGGATGGCCAACCGGGACATGCTGACGAGAATAATTTTGATGATGAGGAGGTTATAAGCTTCCTGATTACATCTTCTGCTATAACGACCGGATTCGGCTCATCGGGCGGGGGCGGTCCATCCGCAACCCCGGCATCTTCGGTATCGGGAGGGCCTTTTGTTGGATCGAGAAACAGCGACGTTTATCATTATCCGTCGTGCTCAAGTGCGAAGCAGATAAAGTCGTCGAACCAGGTGTGGTTCTCGTCGTCTGCGGATGCTAGGGCCCATGGGTATCGTCCATGCAGTAAATGCCGCCCACCATGAAGATTAGAGTCGTCAACTCCAGGGACGAGATAGCGGAACTTGATCCAAGGGAGAGGGTCGTCCATCTGGCTTTCCCCCTCCCCGCCGTCGCCCTCTTCGAGCTGATGAAAAGATGCCCCCGGTTGAAGGCTATCGAGGTCCCTCCGTCGCGGTACGCAATGCTTTCCAAGCCTACCAGGTGCCTCCTGGAGGTCCAGGGGGTGAAGGTCTTTGCGGGGCTGGTGTGGGGTCATAGGACCGACATAGACGAGTACATCACCATCGACGACGCCCTGATCCTCAAGAGGGCGGGGGAACTCCGGGCCGAGGGGCTGGACTCCGGGGAGATCGTGGCGAAGGTGGCGGCGGAGGCGGGGGTATCGGCGGGGCTGGTGGGGTTCATCTTAGATTCGGGGCTCAGGCCGTCGCCTCTTCGATGATCCTGATCTCCTCTTCAGTCAGCCCGTAAAGGTCGTAGACGAGGGCGTCGATCTGCTTATCGGTGGCGTCTATTTGGAGAGAAGCTGAAGGGGGAAGACCTAGTGGTCTTAAAAAGAAACCGATAGGATTTACAATGTTCTTTGGAGAGGAGACCGATTACAGCTCTTGGAAGACCGCTCTTCATCAAAGCTATTTAGAACATCGATCAAGTCCTTTTTCCAAGGATTGGTGATCTTGGTAGGCACTCTCTGCATTATTTTGAGTAATTCAGGGTTGTCTTTCACTATTTCAAGGTCATCCGTCCTGATGAACATGAAATCCCATTTGTCGGTTTGATTAAAGGTACAAACCGCCAGTATGTCAAAGTAATCAGCACGGTAGCTTCGGGTATTGCTTCCATCCTTTGAATTCCTGGTTCTTTGAATCTCTACCTTGTAGCTAAATTCCGGTTTCTTGTAAACCTCATTCCTTAGATTCTTACACTCCATTTGGTAGCTCTTTCCTTTAGACTCAAAGGCGAAGTCGGGGTGGCCGTCTTTATCTCTCCATTCCAAGCTCTGAATGGCCCCTTGATTCTCTAAACCTTCCAAATAGCGGTATAGGTATAACTCTGCAAGCTTACCCTTAACATCTACCTGTGCCCTAAAACCCTTCAGTATTGCTTCCATTATGTCGCTAGCGGGGGCGTTTAGAAGATCCTCTAATTCATGAACCAATGCAACCACTTCAGTAATTGCCAATGGAAAAGTGCTAATATAATGCCGACCTATCTTGATTGTGTCTTAAAAGAGCCTTTAAAGATACAGAGGGAGTAAATGTCTCTGAAGCGAAAGAGAGTGCAGGTTGTATTCACGGTGGAGCAATGGGCCCTCATTGAGAAATTCCGGGGCGATCTCGGAGATGGGGATGCTGAGATCGTAAGGAATATAGTTCTAGCGTGGCTTTCAGAGAAATCGATCATCTCTACCAATGCGAAGGCCAAAATGAGCAATCCTCCGCCTTCGAGGTAACTGCAATGCCCACATATGACACCATGCCGCTATTGGACTTAGGACTTGAGAACCCGTTTAAGAGCCTCATATCAGCTAAGCCCTACTATTTCACGGAATATGGTTCGGCTTATCTAGGAGAGGCCCTAGACATAATGAGTGAAATACCGGACTCCACACTTAATTTGATAGTTACTTCCCCGCCCTATGCCCTTGTATTCAAAAAGGAGTATGGGAACGTTGATGCTCAAGATTATGTAAAATGGTTCATGGGCTTTGCTCAAGAATTCCACAGGGTCTTAAAAGACGACGGAAGTCTCGTAATTAATATCGGCGGGTCATGGAATAAGGGAGTACCTACCCGGTCTACATATCATTTTGAATTGATTATAGAGTTAGCTAAAGTCTTCCACCTGGCTCAAGAATTCTACTGGTATAATCCTGCAAAGCTCCCATCACCGGCTGAATGGGTTACAGTCAGGCGGATCAGAGTTAAGGACTCGGTAGAATTGGTGCTTTGGTTCTCCAAGAGCCCCTATCCTAAAGCTGATAATCGAAGTGTCCTTCAGCCATATAGTAAGGACATGCAGAGGATCATTGAAAAGGGGTATGTAGCCAAAAAGAGACCATCCGGTCATAACATCACATCCAAATTCAGAAGGGACAATAACGGGGCAATCCCCCCCAATGTGTTACAAGTAGGGAACACCGATTCTAGCAGTCCCTATTTGAAGAAATGCAAAGAATGTGGCATGAAGCCTCATCCTGCCAGGTTTCCAAAGGATCTACCTCAATTCTTCGTTGACTTCCTAACGGAACCAGGGGATATAGTTATGGACCCCTTCTGTGGTAGCAACGTAACTGGGTTCGTGGCGGAGAATAGTAAGCGAAAATGGATTGCCATAGATACTGTCGAAGAGTACCTTATGGGGTCGGAATTTAGGTTCCCTAGAGTCTACAAATGACTCTACAATCCTAATCGATCGAGATCTAAAATATTCAGCCCTCCTCCCTACCATTCCTCTTTTTTATTCGACCTCGATTTAAAAAACTCTACGTGGCTTTTAGGGCTCTCCCCTCCGGGAGGTCCTGGACTATGGGCCGGTTCCAGATCCTCGCCGGCGTGGCTGTGGCGGGGTGGCGGTCTGGAGGTAGAGGGGATCTCTCGTCTCTCCCTCTTCCCTCCTCGCTAGTTATGTTACTATCGCATATCTAAAGAGGCCGGAGAGTCACATAACTACTTTTGAAAGAGGTTTTGTTTTTCGATGCATAATATACATGAAAATAGGCCCTACAGATTCAAAAAGATGATAATGGTATATATGGATTTTCGGCTTTCCCGGCCCCCGTCACAACGGCGCTAGATGCTGTTTTTGCGGCAATTATTATAAGCATTATCTTATGAATAGATTATTTTCCCGTGAAGTATACGGTTACGCGACGAGGGGCGGCTATTCACATAGTGCATGGAATAGCCGAGTTTTCAAAATGATACCCTCCCTCTCGGAGGGGCGGAGGGTTACAGTCTAAATAGAATTAGTTTAGTACATTATAAAATAAATATAGGAGATGGGCGCGTTTTTGTCATGGTTTTGTCACTTTGTCATGGCGAGGAGTGAGACAAATCTGCGACGATGAGACACGAGGAGTTTTTTGTAACGATTTTGTAAACCTGGTGTAAAGGATGTAAATTCCGTCTATGACTTTGTCATATTTCAACGTTCGCGATCGTCGGAGCGATAAGCTCTCTTCCAAAGAGGCGATGATAGAACTTCGCGGGGCATAATTGGATCATGATTCGACATTAATAGAGGTAAAACCCCTTATATTTAGGTATTTTTATTAGACTTTAAATAGGATGATTTGTTTTGAGAAATGGATTATAGCCGAATTTGTATTATTGATGAACATATGATATATTTTTAGGCCATATCGGGCGAAGGGGTTATAACTTTCGGGCCCCATCCATGTCCATAAGGGCCGTGTGTTCCAGCGCGGCCCCCACAGGTGCAAAAATGAATCGCAAGGAAAAACGAATAGCTGTAAACTTTCCGCCAGATGTCGCGGATCGTTACATCAAGAGCGCCAGCAGACTCAATTTGCCCGTATCGTCTTTTGCTGGTCTTTTAATGTCCATAGGATACGACCGCCTTATCGAGAACCCGGAAATCATAGCAAAGGTGATGCAAGAATGAGTAAGAAGTTTGCGGCGAGGGGTTCCAGACCCTCGCCAAGACCAATTGAGTGTCTCTCTCTCGCCCATCCGTTAGCGATATGGCCGCCGACGGCCCCCACAGGTGATGGTTTCGGGCCGAAAACAACGCACATCAAGGACGGTGGTCTTCGGTGACTCCGTTCTTTTATGACGATTTAAGTCTTGCCCATGATATGAGGCAGCCTTGACCTCCACCGATCCCAGAACGAAGGCGGCAGCGGCGATCCTGGAGGCCGTCGGGTCCGGGGCGGTTGCCGTCTCCAAGCCGATCAGGGCCGGGCTCACAACCTCGTCGGTCCTGGCGGCGAGGGAGATGGGAAAGCGGATCATCTGCATAGCACCGACGACGAGGATTCTAAACGAGACGGTGGCGAGGGCGAGCGGCGGCCGGGCGGTGCGGGTTCCGGGAAACCATGAATGCCCGATACTGGCTGAGGAGATCGCCGAGTTCCCGATCTTGAAGGACCTGCCACTATCTCTCCCCGATTGTGAGAAATGCCCTGGTAACGGGGGCTGCGCCATCACTGAGATATTGAGGCGGCCCGACTTCGGCGAGGCGGCCCTCACTTATGCGAAGGTTCAAGCCCTGATGCTGTCGGAGTCGAAGCTCGCCAGAAGGATACGGGCGACCCTCCAAAAGGCTGATTCCGTCCTACTTGATGAGTGCCATACTCTCGGCTTTGGTGGGGTCCCGTCGGTCCCTGTCGGCCCTCTCCCCGAAGTCCCGGGGGGGTTCCGGGCTCTGGAGAAGGTCCGGGGGCTCTGGGTGGATGTTCTAACCCGCCATGGTGAGAAGGTCGAAGAGGTAGCGGAGGCGGCGGCCAGTGGGGGGCCGTCGTCCCGTCATCTATCCCGCCATGCCGACGTACCGGACCCCCTGACCTGGAAGGCAATAAGCGCGGCGTGGTCGGAGCTTCGAAAGCTGGCGAAGAGCGGCGAGATGGAACGGGCCGACCTCCTCCGGCTGAGGGATGCAATCGAGATCTTATCGTTCCCTTGGGCCGTCGTCCATTTCGTCACTGAGGACGAGGGGCGCGGCGGCCGGGTCTGGATATCAGGGAGTCGGGGCCGTGGCGAGAGGGCGATATCGAGGTTCCTGCAGAGGGTCTTACCTTATGCCGGTCACATTTACGCTTCGGGAACCCTGATCGAGCCCCACGGCGGCTATTTTGCTGAGTTATCCGGCAAGCCCGTATCGAGGGCGATCTTTCCTGATGTAAAGAGGGCTTCGGAGCGGGTGACTCTGATCCCCGATACCTGGAAGTTGGGCTCCAGGGGCTTCAAGCGGGCTCTACCTTCGATCATCGATCAGATCCGCCAGATATCAGAACGGGAACGAGAGCCGATCTACTGCTTATGTCAGAGCGTGGCGAAGGCCGGGGTTTTGCGGTCGAAGCTTCGAGAGGCCGGGGTCTCCGGCGTCCTGGTGGACTATTACAGATCCGATATGTCCATTGGCGTGGCGAGGTCAGAACGGATCTGCATAGCCGTTGGTTTGGCTGAGATACCGGCCAATGCCCTGGATCCTCTCGCCAGGGGGGAGGACGAGATCGCCAGGTGGACGGATTCCAAGAGGTTGCGAGAGCTGGCCGTCCATGCCGCTACATGGCAAAGCATCAACCGGGTACGTGATCCGGAGGGCGTCACTCCGAGCCGGGTCTATTTGATCGGGGTGAGGGCCGATGACGTTCGAGAGCTGGCGAGGTGGGGGCCGGGCCGAGATGTGATAGTCGGCAACGTCGAGGAGAAGACTACCAACAGCGGCCGGCCGTATCGGTCTGCATCACTCCGGGTGGTGGTGGACAAGGAGGTAGAACATTGCAACATTTTGGGGGAGGATGTGAAGGGGAGGCGATCCGATCTGAGGCGGTTGCCTGAAATGGTGGAGAAAATCGAATTATATGACGAGAATTCTATAAAACGTAAAAATCACTACATTTTACCTATATATTATAATAGGTTAAATGTAGCGAAATTTACGTTTTATAATTTTCCATCTAATAAAAGTGAATTTGAGTCTAACGCAACTTCACTTTACAACCTGTTCGTCTCTCGTGATGACACTTACGGGCAACAGTTGAAAGAAGGTGGATATGCCAGAATCCGGGGGTATCTTCGCTTCGATGCGTTGATGGATCATGTAGAGGGTCGAAAAACGGCCGGATGCTACGTGATCAACCCGGATGATGTCGTTCTATGGGGCTGTTTCGATGTAGATTCTCATGAGGCTGGAGACGACGGGACGGCGGCGAGGGAGAAGGTCCGGTCCCTGGTGGACGTGCTGGAGGTCTACGGGGTCCCGTCCGTGCTGGAAGCTTCGGGGAGTCCTGGATCGTATCATTTATGGGTCCTGTTCAAGAGGACGAGGACATACAACGCTTATCGCTTCATGCGCCAGGTGGCGAGCGAAGCGAAGGTTAAGGGTATCGAGATTTTCCCAAAACAAAAGAAGGTATCTGGCGACAGATACGGGAACCTGGTTAAGCTCCCTGTCGGGATCAACCAGAAGAACGGGGCGAGGTCGGCGTTTATTGATGCTGAGACCTTCGAGCCTCTGGAGGGGTTGATCCTGGTTCCGGGCCGGGTCTGCCTTCTTGATCTCCCTGATCCCGCCGGCGAGGTCAAAGCCATGCCGAAGGCGAGGCGGGTCACTGCCGAGGAGCCCGGGGCGATTTCTGGCGGGCTCGATCACTGCATGGTTCAAGCTCTGGCGGCCGGGGCCGATCTCTCCGAGACTCCGGGCCATCTGCTGAGGGTGGCGATCGCCACGAAAGCAGCGTTTATCGGGATGTCTCCGGCTGAGACCGCCGAGTTGTTCTCGGGTCTGCCTGGCTTTGATCGGGAACTGAGTTTAGAGAAGGCCGAGGAGATCGGCGGCCGTGGCTATTCGCCGTGGTCCTGTGAGAAGTTGCGGGATAGTTGCGGCGAGGTCGTGACTAGGTGGTGTTCTTCATGCCCTTTCGCGGGCGCGGCGCTCCGGGGGGTGAGTAGCGGATGATCCGCCAGAGCGATCTTTCCGTTTTTGCTGAGGGCCGGGATCCTCGAGCTCGGCCTCTCGCCGACGACGACGAAGGCGAGGCCGTCTCTCCACCTCTTGCTGAGTACCGTGGCCGTCGTTGTGCGAGGTGTGGGCATCCTCTCGGGCGTGGGGGGCTTTGGGCGTCGGGGTGGGGGTTGCTTTGTTGGTCCTGCTTTACTGACCGAGGTCTAGGGCGACGAGACGGGCGGGGCGACCTCTCCAGCGATGCAAGCGGCGAGAGAAACACGGGCTACAACTGGAGGCGGTGAAGGTGGCGGCAAAAACGACGGCTGAGGAGTTAGAGCGGCTTTGGTCCTGGTCCGGGGCGATCATCGAAGAAATGGAGGCGTTACAGGATGCAATCGCCAGATTAGCGGCTGAGGACCCCCCCGATGAGGGCGACGATGAGGAGGCTATCACGTGATGTTTACAACGACAGGCGGTGAGCCCCCCTGGGGGTTAGGTGCAAAAACGATATCGGGGGTTAGATAATTGTCTGAGAATAAAAATTCCAAGACCAGGGGCGTGAGCATCAATAAGCCCTCGGATGTGAGACGGATAGCCCGGCGGGTGATCTCCGACATCTTCCAAGAAAATAGCCAGATAGAGCACGCTGGCAAAGTTAACCAGCTACTTCAAACCTGGTTAAAAGGCTGGGAAGCGGAAAAAATCGAGGACTTAGAGAGGCGTATTAAGGAGATTGAAGCGGATACGAAGAGGTGGCGGGGGCGGTGAGCCGGGTTCATGAGATTCGAGGGCATGAGCGGGCGCGTCGAAAAGCTTGAGGCGGTAGTCTACGGGGGCCGAATAGCCACCACCGACGGGACGGGGCGGCGCGTGTGGGTGACGGGGAGCGGGCTTCGTACGGCGTTCCAAATCTTGAAAATCCAGCATGATTCGGGCGAGGAGAACCTTTCCCCCGACGCCCTCCCCCCCGCTCTCCGGGAAGAGGCCTTCCTGTGGTCCAGAGCTGAGGCTGAGGGGCATGACCAGGCGGCGGCGATGGCGAAAGGGTTGTGCATCCAGATCATGATGGCGCGGGGTGGGATGATCGATGAAGGCGGGCATTGAACGGCGTATTCTAGCCCTTGAAGCTGAGAGGGGGCCGGCGACGATCCGGACCCTAAGGGATTACGTGGTCTGGGTGGCAAACCGCGAAGAGGGCGAGGAGAGGCCGCCGATGGATCCAGAACTTGAAGAACGGTTATACAACTTTACGGAAGGTTGCAAGCTAAAGGAGCGAAGGGGGCGTGCGGAGGGATGATAGCTAACCTGGAGCGGAGGCTTGCGGGCCTGGAGGCGGCGACTCCCTGCCCCCCACCGAAGGCGCGAGCGATCATGACCGAAGAGGACTTGCTGAGTTTGGAGCCCGACGAATTGCCCGATTTTAGCAACACGCCAGAGCCGTTGCTGAGACAAATTCATGAGGCGTTGATGGAAGAGAAGAGGGCGCCGAGGGATGATATCTAACCTGGAGCGGCGCCTAACCGGATTAGAGATGGAGAAAAGAGCATGACACGAAGGGATATCGAGCGCCGAATTCGAGCCCTAGAACCCCCCACCAGGAGCGACGATGGGGGGCTATACGTCCGGGACTTGGATGCAGAGATCGAAAAGGACACGCGGCGGCTACTGGAGGCCGACGATCCGGTTGCTGAATATGCCTGGATGATCCAGGAGGCTGCGACTCTCCGGGGCGGCGAAATGAGCCTTGAAGCGGCTTTAGACGAGGCGAGAGAGATCACGGAAGCCGTCTCCGAGCCGTGGCTCTCACAAGAGCGGGCTCCGGCCGGGGGGAGGTGGAGGTAAACTTTACCAGATGCGATTTCAAGCCGTTAAACTATTGGTTAAATCAATAGTTTAACACAACCATAGATATTTAACCCATCGTTTAACAATAGGTTAAACATGGCATACTTGGGGGTCAAGATCCCGGTGGAGCTGGAGACCCTGATTGACGAGGAGGTTAAACGCTCCGAGAAGTCCAAAAGCGATATCGTGAGGGATGCGTTAAACCGATATTTTAACGTCGCAACCCTTGAAGGTACGACCTTAATCGTATTAGATAAAAATGAGCTTATAGATCTTATTGATAGCAGGCTGAGTGTAAAACCAGACGTTAAACGAGAAATTAAACAGATTAAAGTTGTTAAACCCGAAGTTAAACCAAAAGTTGAACCAATTCTGCTTAATGTAATAGAAGTTAAACCGAAGGTTAAACCTGAGGTTAAACCAACGCCCTCAGAGGATCCTGTAACCGCCGCGAAGAGGTTCATCCTCGCAGAGCTGGAGGCGGGAAGGGAGCCGACGGCGGCGGAGGTGGCAGAGGCGGTGGGGATGGACCCAAAGCGGCTGGGGACTCTGCTAGGGAAAGCGGGGATCAAGGCCCGGAGCGTCCATAGGGGAGGCAAAAAAGCCCGGCGCTACACCTCCGACATGATCGAGGAGATCCGGGGGATGCTGGCGGCGGGGGAGCTCCCGGAGGAGGAGGGAGCGGGATAGGTCCCCACCCCTCTCCGTTAGTTATGTGACCATCTCCGAAAGATATATATGGGATAGTCACATAACTACATACCATGAAGAGCATTCACCGAACCACCAGCGGCCGGAAAGCAAAGGAGCTAAGAAAAGAGGCGAGGACCTGGAAGGGCGAGGCCCGAAAGATCCGGGACGCGGCCCCGGAGCTGGAGCCGGCGGCGAGGGAAAGGGAGAAGGAAGCCGAGCGACTGGAGGGCGAAGCCCTGGAGGCCCTGGAGAGGGCGAGGCTGGAGGCGGTGACGGTCTACCTCGGCGACGTGGTGAAGACCACGGCGAAGGGGGAGAAGAAATACCGCTACTATTTCGCGTCCTGGAAGGTGGGGGATAAGGTCGTCAACAAGTACATCGGCTCCCCCCGAAAGATGAGCCTGGAAGAGGCGACGGCGAAGGCGCGGGACTTGAAGGCCCGGTCCCTCCGCCTCCGGTGTTAGTTATGTGACCATCTCCACCCTTTAATTTACAGGATAGTCACATAACCGGCTAGCGTGGCGGGCCGTCACGGCTCCGGGAGGACGACGACGACGAGATGTAAAGCATAAAGAGATGAATATAAAATCGACGAATAAACGGACTAACGACTACATACGACGACTACGACATACGACGACCGGGAAAGCGTGTTATTTTTCGTCTACAAATCTTGATCGCACTCGATACGGGCCGGGGATCGCCCCCCTAATCTCCTCCATCCCACGGGACCCTATCTCTCCGGGGGCGTGACAGGCCGACACGCGACTCCTCCCCTTCATCGAGGACCGCCCCCCGGATCTGGTGAGCCGGGACCGCAAGAGGGCCGTCCAAGAGGAGGCGGCCGATCCCTCCGACCGTATCCACCGAAGCCCGTAAGAAGCCCTGAGCGAAGCGTAGAGCCCTCCAGACGATCTTTCTGTCCAGCTTCCGGCTTTCATGGGTCTCCAGGACGGCGCGGGCTTCGGGCATCTTTAGAACGCTTTTCCCGGTATGTTTCAGGTGATCGACGAGGGCGAGCCCCCGGTTCTCGGTCCGGGTCCGGGTGTTGTAATGGTATTGCCCTCCCCCCATCGACACCGAAACCGCCGGCGGCGCGTTCCTGATCATGGCGGCGGCGGCTTTGATCCTGGCGTTTATGATGAAGGGCCGATCTTCCGGGGCGGCGGCGAGGATCCTCTCTTCTGAGTCCTTCAAAAAACGGGCCGTCTCTTTTCCCGGCTGAATGGTCCGGAGGGCTTCGGTTACGGCGTTCAACGTCTCGATGCCATCACGGGCGAGGGTGTTCTCCCTCTCTCGCAGAATAGCGTTCTCGGCTTCTAGCTGGCGGTTCCGGTCCCTGAGGAGGGCGTTCTCCTCCTCGACAGAAAGATTTATCTCTGTAGTGGCGCTACTACTATCTTGTAGGGTTACGGCAACCTCCGGTAGTCTTGGCGGGCACCGGGGGCTGTTTTCCTCTTTCTCCATTCTCAGCCTCCCATGTTTCTTACGATCTCTGCTTTATGACGCGGGATATATTAAAGATGACCCCCTGGGCTTCATACGTGATCTTTCGATTCTTGGATGAGAAATAATCAATCTCCAGGCCCTTCATTTATTATCCCACAAATTTCTGCTTTCTTCCTGGGGTTCAAAGAAACATGTAGTTCTTTAGTAGACGGTTTCCTCAACAAGAAGCCCTCAGTAATCAAATCTTTTGCTATGTCTTTAGCATTACCTATTTGGTGGCTAGGCAATCCTTTTGATACCAGGTCGATGCTGGTATGCGATGCCCCCCATTTATTGCGCAGATAGAGCTTGTTTAGAATATGAAATCGTATCTTTTGATAGTCAGAATCATTCATAATATGGGGATAAGGCGTCTGATATT
>Ga0334886_1003175_pt1 | contig 14944 bp, 10 predicted proteins | sample GraSluR1_MG_9_FD_207232 | JGI IMG/M metagenome (GOLD analysis project Ga0334886, IMG submission 207232) | Sludge microbial communities from methane-producing bioreactor in Wageningen University, Netherlands - Granular Sludge_27_06-R1 | ecosystem: Engineered > Bioreactor > Anaerobic >...
CCAGCGGTACACATTCTCCCATCTGCCGTAGGGTATGTAGAAATCCTTGGCTTCCGCCAGAACCTGACCGATCCGGGTGTTTCTGTCCTGGTAGAGCCTGAGGAAGAAATATCTGTCCAGGATGTCGGAATAGCCGTAGGCGGGGTTCCCCGGGGAGCCCCAGCCGTAGCTGGAGTTGCCGATGAAGGAAACACCGCATCCGTCGGGACTGGTGAGGAAGTGCTCGCCCACCGCGTCGAAGTCGAAAGCGCCGGGCCAGCAGCCTATGGAGTAGAACACCGCGGAGAATCGCCCGTCCGAATCAACCATGTTGAGGAAAGCGGCGTTTATGTTTCCCCCGGGCCCGATGCTCATGCCGTTGTACCACGCGTGTCCGTTGTGGTTCAGGAGATTCTGTCCTTCCATCATGGCCATCATCGTGTTGTAGGCGCTGAGGTTGCCCAGGGTCTGGTACAGCTTTGTCACATTCATGAAGCCGGGAAGGCACAGGCTCTGAATCAGGTTCTTGCTCACACCGCCGTCGGTGAATGGATTGTGCCAGAGAACCTCTGCCAGGAAAAGCACATCCTGAAGGTGTTCGTGCTCAAAAGCGTCTTCGTAGGCCACAAGTTTGCTGAACCACGCCCCGGCTTCCTCCAGGTCGTTCACCGTTACCCTGCCGACCCAGACATCGGGGTAAAGGTCGACCTCATCGTCAACCTCTCCGAAAATGCCGTTTCCATTCGCATCCCAGTTTCCGTCGAGGTCGGAATAGTAAAGGTCACAGGGCAGGCTGTCCTCCCTGGGATGGAAACCGGCCTCGCTGGCCATGGCGAAGGCGTACCGCACCGGAACATGCTCGGTATCGCCGCCCAGAAGAACGAAATCCAGCCCCCAGGATTGCTTGTAGGCAATGATGTAGTTCCTCAGGGCTTCCGCGTCGTCCCGACCGCCGGACGCGGAGAGAACTTCATCCATGGTGACCACTTCCGTGAGAATTCCTTCGCTGTGCCTTCTCTGCGCCAGTTCATCGAATACCCCGGCAAGCTCTTCAACGGTGACTATGAGCATTCTCCGGGTGCTGGAATCGGAAGCGGGCAGGGGGGTTCTGTCTGAAGCCGCGGTGGTCACCGAAAGCTCGATATCCGAAATCCTCTGAAGAACTCCGGAGGCGGGATTCCAGCGATAGGGGAAGACCAGCACCTCGCCGGTGGGGATATCGTTTCTGAGGGAAGTACCGGAGAGGAGCACCGGTGACCGGGGCCAGAAGCCGGAAGCGTTGTAGACAGCAGGGTCTTCCGGCACCGCCATCCCTTCCGGGGGCATGAGGGAGAGGGGGGTCGGCGGGGGCATGGGCCGAACATGGAATGCTCCGGGAACATCCTCCCAGACCACCCGTGAAACCTCCAGGGAGGCCACGGAACTCCGCGCCGGAAGAGCGAAGGTCCATGGAACCCCGGGAAGATCCGGAACACCGGCGACAACCCCGGGAAGACCTCCGGCCACCCTGACCGAGACACCCTGGTCCATGATGGCGAACAACTCGTCGGAAACAAGGGCTTCCACCGGCACAGGCACCCGGATAACCGATGAAAACAGGCAGAACACCAGGAAACAGCTCATGTGAAAAACTCCTTCTCTTTGCATATTCAGATATCGGTATTCTATGCCTCTTTGGTTCATGAAGAAAGACGGGAAGAGATGAGACGGGCTGACAGAGAGATTACTGACCCCCTTGAGATCCATGCCGCCCTGAAACGATTCAAGGTATGCAGGCTGGGTCTGGCCTCGGAAGGAAAGATGCGGATAGTCTCCATGTGCTTCGGGCACCGGGACGGGTTTCTCTATCTTCACAGCGCCACCGAAGGTGAGAAGATTGACATGCTGAAGGGCAACCCGGGGGTTGTCTTTGAAATGGGCCGAATTCTGGAACTGGTTGGAAGGGACGACATTCATTACGAAAGCCTGATGGGGGAGGGAACGGTTACATTTCTTGAATCCATCGAGGAGAAGAGAAAGGGAATGGCCATTCTGCAGGAGTGCTTCTCCGGTGTCGCCGATGAGCTTTCCGACCGGGCCCTGAACGGAACCTGCGTTCTCATGGTGAAAATCACCGCTCTGTCCATGAAAAGGAACCCGGCCTCGTGGAACAAGCCTGTTCTCGAGACGGAGCGGCTGATACTGCGAACCCTGGAGAGGGGGGATGAAGAGGTTTTGCGCAGGGCCGCGGACTACCGGGATATCGCCCAGGGTACTCTGTGCCTTCCCCATCCCTATACGCTCAGAGACGCTGAGAACTTCATCGAGGGCCGCTTCAACGATTTCCTCGGGAAAACAGGAGGTGTGTTCGGGGTGCTGGAGAAGGAAACCGGGGAGTTCATCGGCTGTATCGGGATAGCTCCGACAATTCGGAATTCAGCGGAGATCGGCTACTGGATAACCCCGTCGAGGTGGAACAGGGGCTACTGCACCGAAGCGGTAAAACGACTGCTGGTTTTCGGCTTTCAGGAAATGGGGCTCGAGAGGATTTGCGCCCTGCACTTTCCGGAGAACCCCGGAAGCGGCCAGGTGCTGGAAAAGGCCGGCATGGTCAGGGAAGGCGTTCTTCGAGGGTATCTGAAAAAGGACGGCGTCCGACGCGATGCGGTGCTGTGGGGCATTCTTCGAAACGATTAGCTGTCCCGCTTCGACCTCTTCACAATCTCATCCGCAACGCTTAGGGGAACCGGCTCATAGTGTTCGAACTGCATGGAGAATACCGCCCTGCCCTGGGTTGCGTTTCGAAGGTCGGTGGCGTAGCCGAACATCTCGCTCAGGGGAACCATGGCCATGATTTCCTTTGAGGTTCCCCTGGAGTCCATGCCGGTAATCACTCCCCGCTTTTCGTAGATGCCTCCGCTGACTCCTCCGGCGTATTCCTCGGGCGTAATCACGGTAACCCCCATGACAGGCTCCAGAATCTGTGGAGCGCACTTCATGAATGCCTTTGAGAAAGCCATGGAGGCGCAGGTCCGGAAGGCCATTTCCGAAGAATCCACGGTATGGAATGAGCCATCCACCAGGGTGAACTTCACATCCACCACAGGGCACCGGGCAAGAACCCCACGCTTCATGGAGTCAATCACGCCCTTCTCTATGGCGGGAATGTACTCCCTTGGAATATTGCCCCCAACCACGCGGTTTTCGAATTCGAAGCCGCTTCCCGCCGGAACCGGGGATAAACGGAAGATGATATGGGCATACTGACCCTTGCCCCCGGTCTGCTTGACGAACTTTTCATTCCAGTCCGTGCTTCCCGTGATGGTTTCCCGGTAGGCAACCCGGGGGGGGGATGAAACCGTCTCGACGCTGAACTCTCTCTTGATCCTGTCCATGATGATCTCGAGGTGCAGTTCCCCCATGCCGCTCACCAGGGTTTCCCCGGTTTCCTCATGGGTTTCCACCACGAAAGTGGGATCCTCCTCGGAGAGCCTGGACAGGGCGTCTGTTAGCCTGTCCCGGTCCTGCCTTTTTTCGGTGGTCAGGGCTATGCTCAGCACCGGTGCTGGAAACTCAATGGCTTCCAGAACAATCGGGTTTTCAGGGCAGGACAGGGTGTCGCCGGTTACGGTGTCCGAAAGGCCGATGACAGCCCCGATTTCTCCGGTGTGGAGGCAGTCGACCACCTCCCGGCGGTTGGCGTGCATTCTGAGAATGCGGCCCACCCTCTGCTTCACCTTTCGGGTTGAGTTCAGCACATAGCTTCCCGCCTCGAGGGTACCGCTGTAGACCCTGACAAACACCAGTTTGCCCGTGTGCTTGTCTGAAACCAGTTTGAAGGCCAGGGCCGCCAGCCTGCCGTCATCCCTGGCTTCCCTTGAAGCTTCCCCGCCGCTTTTTGGATGAATGCCTATCACCGGCGGCAGATCCAGGGGGCTGGGAAGGTAGGCGACCACCGCGTCGAGAAGCCGTTGAATCCCTTTGTTCTTGTAAGCGCTGCCGCACAGAACCGGGCAGACCAGCTGGGCGTGAGTGGCTTTCCGAATCGCCCGGGAGAGTTCCTCCCTGCCGATGGGAACCCCCTCGCAGTACTTCTCGAGAAGGCTTTCATCCACCTCGCTGACCTTTTCCACAAGGATGAGCCTCTGTCTTTCCGCGGAGTCACGCATGTTGTCCGGTATCGGCGCTTCGCGCCACTTCATGCCGCTGGTGTGTTCATCGTAGAACACCGCGACATTGTCCACAAGGTCTATAACACCCTCCAGCCCCGAGTCGCCGATGATGGGAATGGTTACCGGAATCGCGTTGGCTCCAAGCCGGGTATGGAGCGAACGGAGAACCCCGTAGAAGTCTGCGCCGGCCCGGTCCATCTTGTTCACGAAGGCGATTCTGGGTACTCCGTACCTGTCCGCCTGGCGCCAGACCGTCTCACTCTGCGGTTCCACGCCCCCCACGCCACAGAACAGGGCGATGGCCCCGTCCAGCACGCGAAGGCTTCGCTCAACTTCCACGGTGAAGTCCACATGCCCCGGAGTGTCGATAAGGTTGATCTGGTGATTGTTCCATACGGTGGTGGTGGCAGCGCTGGTTATGGTGATTCCCCGTTCCTGCTCCTGCTCCATCCAGTCCATGGTGGCGGCGCCATCGTGCACTTCCCCCATTCGGTTGGATCTGCCGGTATAGAAGAGGATCCGCTCGGAAACAGTGGTCTTGCCCGCGTCGATGTGGGCCATGATTCCTATGTTCCGAAGCCTTTCCAGGGGGAACTGCCTGCTCATTGGATCTCCAAAGGGTGTGGGGAAACAGGGCAAATGTGAAACGGTCCGTAATATACATGCCCGGCAAGCCCCCCGACACACCCGCCATGTATATTGCGGCCATGCTTACTCTACTGGCAGGAACCCTTGGTTTGCCCGAAAAGGCCGTCGGCGCCGTACTTGGTCTTCTGGATCAAGGCGCGACTGTACCCTTCATCGCCAGGTACCGGAAGGAACTATCCGGGGGGCTGGACGAAGTGGCGGTTGCCGCCATAAGGGACCAGGCCGCCTCCCTCAGGGCACTGGAAGCCAGGCGGGAAGCGATTCTAAGATCCCTGGAGGAGCGGAATCTTCTCACCGACGGGCTGAGAAGGAATGTGGAGGAAGCCCAAACCCTGACCCGACTTGAGGATGTTTATCTGCCGTTCCGGCCGAAAAGGAGAAACCGGGCCACCATCGCCGGGGAAAAGGGCCTCTCTCCATTGGCGGAGAGGCTTCTGCTTCAGGGGGGCGGCGACCCGCTTGAATATGCAGGGGAGTTCATCGACCCGGAGAAGGGGGTGAACACCGTTGAAGAAGCTCTGGAAGGCGCCCGGGACATCATAGCCGCAAAGGTGTGCGAAGACCTTCCCTCGAGGGAATCGATCAGACATCTCTATAGACGGGAAGCCGTGTACCGGTGCCGGGTGATCCCCGGAAAAGAGGATGAGGGAAGAAAGTACAGGGACTGGTTCGACTGGAACGAACCGGTGTCCGGAGCCCCGTCCCACAGGGTGCTTGCCATGCGCCGGGGAGAGCGGGAGCTTTTTTTGAACCTGTCGGTAACCGTACTCCTGGAAAAGGCAATGGCCATCCTTGAAAGAAGATTTCTCAAGAGGAAAGAGACACCGGAGGGTTCCCAGATATCCGAAGCCCTGGAGGACGGCTTCAAAAGGCTTCTTGGCCCGCAGATGGAAACCGAGACCAGGGCTGACTCCAGGGATCGGGCGGACAGGGAGGCGGTGAGAGTGTTCTCGGAAAACCTTGAGCACCTGCTGATGGCGCCGCCCCTGGGAAGAAGAAGAGTGACCGGGGTGGATCCCGGCCTTCGAACCGGCTGCAAGGTGGCTGTTCTTGATGCCCAGGGAGCCCTGCTTCACCACGATTTGCTAATGCTTCACAGGAAGCCCGAAGCGGAGACGAAACTGCGAAGAATGCAGGAAACCCATGCCCCGGAGTTTATCGCGGTTGGAAACGGTACCGGAGGAAGGGAAACCGAAGCCTTCATCAGAAGCCTGAACCTTGAGGCAACGGTGGTGCTGGTTAGCGAGAGCGGCGCTTCGATCTACTCCGCCTCGAAGGAGGCCAGAGACGAGTTTCCCGACCTGGACCTCACGGTGAGAGGGGCGGTTTCAATCGGAAGAAGGCTTCAGGATCCTCTGGCGGAACTGGTCAAGATCGAACCTGAGAGCATCGGAGTAGGCCAGTACCAGCATGATGTGGATTCCGCCCTTCTGAAGAGAACCCTCGACGATACGGTCATGCGGTGTGTGAACTCCGTTGGAGTTGAGCTAAACACCGCCAGCGTCAGGCTGCTCACATATGTTTCCGGTCTTGGGCCGAAAACCGCCGCTTCAGTGGTTGAATACAGGAATGAAAAGGGCCCGTTCAAATCCAGACGGGAACTGCTTTCCGTGCCGGGTCTTGGTCCCAGGGCTTTCCAGCAGTGCGCGGGATTCCTGCGGATCCGTGATGGTGTGGAACCTCTTGACGCCGGGGCTGTTCATCCGGAGCGGTACGGCCTTGTGAAGCGGATGGCGAAGGATCTCGAAACAGATGTCACTGGGCTTATGGCGAATCCGGAACTGCGGTCCGGAATTGATCTGCAGCTTTACACCGGTGCGGATGTGGGACTGCCGACCCTGAACGACATCATGAAGGAGTTGGAAAAGCCCGGGCGAGACCCCAGGCACCGGTTCGAAGCCCGATCCTTTGCCGATGTTCACAAGCTGGAGGACTTGAGGGCGGGGATGGTTCTTCCGGGCGCGGTCACCAATGTTACCGGTTTCGGGGCTTTTGTCGATGTGGGTGTTCACACCGACGGTCTTGTTCACATCAGCGAAATGAGCCGCTCCTTCGTGAAACACCCCACCGATGTGGTAACGGTGGGCCAGTGGGTGGAGGTAAAGGTGATCGAGGTGGATCTGGCCCGACGGCGCCTCGGACTGACAATGGTGGGAACCGAATCCCCCGGAGCGGGTACATCCCCATGAGGTACAGATGAACAAAGCTGTTTTATGCCTTCTGATTGCCGCAACTGCGGCAATGTCTGCCACCGTGGAGATTCGCAACGGAACCGATCTGGAACTGTATTTCATCTGGATCACCGAAGCGGGCAGAGACAAATGGGTGGACATGCTGGGTATGACCGTACTTCGCCCGGACAGCTCTCTGGTGTTCACTGTTACCCGGGGCTGGTACGATTTCAAAATACAGGACAGCGACTGGCATGACTACACGCTCGAGCGTGTTCCGCTGTCCGAATCCAACCACTTCATCTGGGTTGTAGAACCGATCCACAGGAGCAATCCCTGAGCAACCGGATCAGATAACATTTGCTTAACCTGCAATTCCGGCCCGAAGGGCTTGGCGTGGTTTGTGCTGAGCGAAGCGGCAGCACAAACCGTGAAAACAGGAATTGTCAGGTTGAAGCAGTTGTTAGGTCTATGATTGATTATCGCTTTTTGCTTTATAATGCGTTATAATAGGGACTTATATACTTGACTCCCTCAAAAGAAGTGAGAATTGAATAGAGTGGAAGATAGATGACATGTGAAACCATTATATCAATTATAAACATCAAATTATACTATAACATCACCTGATAACGGCGAATTATTTATATATTAGAACTCTCTCATTTTCGTTTATTTTCCCCGTATCAGTAAACCCCATATTTGTGTAAAGTCTGCCTGCATGCTTGTTCTCAAGTCTATGACTTATATAAATGCATTTGTTCGGAGCTATTCTTTTCAATTCATCAATCAATAGCAATATGGTTTCTTTACCATATCCTTTATTTTGATGATTCTTATCAATTATTAATGCAATGATCCATGGATCATTTGTTTCCGGCTCAATACCATAAACACAAAAACCTACGGGGGTATCACCTGCATATATTGCTTTTTCCGTTATATCATCTTCATACTTTGCTCTTGCCATCCAACCAATTACTGGTATTGGGAATATTTTCTTTTGTTCATCAGTGCATTCAATTGATGCACACTGTAACCAATTAGCACGTGTAATTTCACATAGCAGGAGATCATGTTCCATATTATTCCTTTTCGCCGCGAATGCGGCATCATCCTAACCGGCATTCAAAGACCGGCTGGCCTCGTGTCAGTCCTCGGTCAGTTCCACCCTCACCGAATGGTGCATGGCCCTGATGTTGTTCAGGAGTTCCTGCTCCTGTTCGGGGCCGACGGCTCCGCCGCTGAACGCTACCCCGGCCAGGGCATCGTTCATAACCCTAAGCCTTCTGCATACGATTCCGGACAAAGCCCTCAGAAATGTGACGGAGGTTTCCGGGGCCTTGATGGTCATTCTGCTGAACTCCTGTTCCCCGAGCCGGAGGAGGCTGCCGTCGGTGCAGGCTTCAATGGTGGCTGACCGGGGAAGACCGTCGAGGAAGGCCATCTCACCGAAAACGCTACCCCTTTCCAGAATGGCAAGAAGAAAATCCTCATCACGGGAGTCGTCGTAAACCCTGAATTTTCCGCGGGTTATGATGTAGAGGTCGCTGGTGGCCTCCCCCCGTTCAAGCACTTTGCTTCCTTCCTTCACATCCACCGGCGTGCAGTACCAAATTATCTTCGCAGTGAGTTCCATGGGCATTGTGTAAGTCATCAAACCCCTCCAATACCTGGTTCCGGTGATTCACTGATGTAACCCGGATAGTAAAGCCCCGAACGGAGCGCCTGAACAAGAAAAGCTGCCCTGCTTTCGTAAAGCCCGCTGAATACCGGCATGGTTTCCGAAGTGGCTTCCGCGGCGATCCTGCTTGCGGAGGATTCCCTGTACGGTCCGGAATGATCGCCCTGGTCACGGCGCAGCAGCCTGTTGTAGTGGAATACCGCCCGGAATGTCTCGTCCGGGGAGCCGGCGCCGGTTTGGAAGAGAAGGAAGGCATACTCATACGCGATGTCAAGGCTGTCCGGGTTCTGAAGGAGGCCTTCCCGGGCGAATGAAAGACCTTCCTCAACCATGCCCAGATTCACAGCCAGGTGGTTCGCGGCATCGGCATACACCACTGAGAAGCCGGGATCAAGCCTGGCCACCAGCCATGCCTGGGGAAGGTAGTCTGTGATGGTGCTCCAGGATTGCCCCTGATACATCCCTATGTGGTGGTAGTCGTCCATTTGAAGATAGAGGGCCGAGGCTGCCACCCTGCGCAGCCGGTCGATTCCGGATCCGAAGGTGTCGAGGTTTCCGGAAAGGTCTACCCTGTAATGATTCCTAACGGCATTGCCGCTGATAAAAGCCAGGGCGAAGAAAAGCAGCGCAGAAAACAGGGGGTTTTTCACTTTCCCCTCCTCCTGGATGCCACTGTCACCAGCGATGCCAGCACAAGCAGAACAATGCCGTCGCGGAGCAGCTTTCCCCAGTACCATCGGGCAGCCCAGGGCTGGGTGAAAAACCACCATGTATCGCTGCAGATCTCTCCCGGCGCATGGGCGTGGTGGTCATCGTCATCGTGATCATGTTCGCATTCGACGCCGAAAGCCTCGTGAGGCGCGGATTCAATCGGGTCGTAATTCACCGCGCACCCGCACAGAAGAACAGGAACAAGCAGAAGGAGCAGGGGTTTCACTTCAGATCCCTGCTTCTGAACACCGCAAGGGCAAGACTGAGCATGAAGGCGGTATAGCACAGGCCGTAGAACACCGCCAGAAGAAAGAACTGTGGCGACACATCGAAGCCGTGCGCCAGGGGGTCTTTGATGTGGAACACATCCGCGTGGGGCAGAAGCATTCTGATACCGCGCATGAGCCCCGGGCTTTCCGGCGCCAGGGCTACGAAGTCCCTCACACTCATCTGGCTCAGCACGAAAAGTATGGTGGTAAGGGGCCAGTTCAGGGGCGGGGATGTGAAGAAGCTGAAGAAGAAAACCGTGGCCAGAAGAAACCAGCCCTCCACAACTATCAGCAGAGTGGCGGGAAACAGGTCTCCCGGAACCGGAATTCCCCGGAGAAGAAGAATCACCATCAGACCAATGCAGCTCACCACCAGAGCCGTTGCCTGAACCATGGCAGCGCCCAGGAAGCGGCCGAGAAGGTACTGCCATCGCGCAAGTGGAACAGCCACAAGCGGCATTACCGTTCTTTGTTCCCTGTCCCGGGGGAAGAGGTTGGCCGCCAGGCCCAGGGCGAGAACCAGCGCTCCCAGCTCAATGCCGAACAGGCCGAAATCCAGCACGAACCTGCCCTGGTTTTCCACGGAGAAGCCTGGCACCTGGGCGATAGCAGCCAGGGCGATAAGAACACCCACCAGGATGCCCCAGGGGGTTCTCCTTCGAAACAGCATGCGAAGGGTCATGATGCTGAATATGAGAACCGCCTTCATTCCCGCACCTCCGTCGCCGCGAGAAAAACCTCTTCAAGGCTTTTCCAGCTTCTTTCAACGCCGATAACGGAGAAGCCACGCCCCCTGAGCATGTCAATGCTTTCCTGAAGATCCTGCGAGGGAACCGTCATCTCCCTGTGGTTGTCTTCTTCGAGATAGGTGATTCTGTGGGTTTCCTCTCCGCCGAGAAGCTGATCCAGAGTTCCGGTTCGAACCGCTTTTCCCCGGTTGAGGATGACCACCCTGTGAACCACGCTTTCAACCTCGCTTAGAAGATGGGATGAGAGAAGTATCGAGGCCCCCCGGGCGTTTTCCTCGAGAATGATGTCGCGGAATTCTTTCCTGGCTATGGGGTCGAGGCCGCCGGTGGGCTCGTCCATCACCAGAAGGTCGGGCTGGGATTGAAGGGCAAGGGCAAGACTCAGCCTTTGTTTCATGCCCTTGGAAAACTGCCGCAACCTGACATTCTCCCACCCCTGAAGCCCCACCCGGCCCAGCAGCCTGCGCCAGTCCGGATCGGTTCCGGAAAGCCCCCGCATGGCGCCGAAAGCCCGAAGCAGCTCGAGGCTGGAGAAACTGTCATCGTAGTCGGGGTTTTCCGGCACATAACCCATTCTGGCCCGGGCGCAGGCACTTCCAGGCGCAAGCCCCCACAGCCTCACTCTGCCGGAGGTGGGCCGTAGAAGCCCCAGAACGCATTTCATGGTGGTGGTTTTGCCGGCGCCGTTGTGGCCCAGGAAGCCCAGGATTTCTCCGAACTCCACGGTGAAATCCACATCCTTCACCGCTTCAACCTTTTTCAGCCCCGCCTTTGTTTGAAAATTTCTGGAAAGGTGTTCAACGGAAACAGGTGAATCGGAACCCATGATTCCTCCCGGATTTGATTTCGGCGTAATTATAGAACAGCATGGGATCCGTTACAAGAGAAGAGCGGTTTTACGCATATTCCAAAGGTGAGGAGGTAATGATGGAGAAAAGAAGACTGACAATTCCCGTGGGTGGCATGACCTGTGGCGCCTGCGCGGCCCATGTCCGAAGGGCTCTGGAGGGCAACGAAGGTGTTTCCGATGTTTCCGTGAACCTCGCGGCTGAATCGGCGGGGTTCACAACTTCCGACAGAGTAAATGCCAGCGAGCTGGTGAAGTCGGTGGAGCATGCCGGTTACACGATTCCAGCTGAGGACTTGAGATTGAGAATCTCTGGGATGTCGTGCATCGCCTGCGCGAACTCTGTAACCAGGGCACTGAAGGAAACGGAAGGTGTTCTTGACGCGGGGGTTGACCCGATTTCGGGAACCGCCGCGGTAAAGGTGATTTCATCCCTGCTGGCGCCCGGTTCTCTTGAGGCCGCGGTGGAGCGCGCAGGGTTTCACATTGGTGAAGCCGCGGGTCTGCCGGGCGCCGATGAGGATCAGGACCGGGCGAGGCTGAGGGACGGGAAGAGAAGGCTGATTCTGGCCTGGATCCCCACTGGAATCGTCATGCTGTGGATGGTGCCCCACATGTTCTTCCACACCGCATGGCCAAGCCACGACATGTTCAACTGGGGCATGATCGCCCTGGCGATACCCGTGCTGTTCATCGCAGGCGGTCCCACCCTGAAAGGGGGCGCAAAAGCCCTCTTCAGGGGAAACGCCAACATGGATTCCCTGATAACCCTGGGTTCCGGCGCATCGCTTCTGACAGGGCCCGCATCGTTCCTGTACCCGGTGGCGAACTACGCCGGGATAGCAGCGATGATCATGGCGTTTCACCTCACTGGAAGGTACATAGAGGCCAGAGCCAGGGGCAGGGCATCCGAGGCAATCCGGCGCCTGCTGGCTCTTGGCGCGAAGACCGCCCGGGTGGAACGGCACGGGACCGTGGTGGAGATATCCGCGGAAGAAATCGTACTGGGCGACATAATGGTGGTCAGGCCCGGGGAGAAGTATCCCACCGACGGCGCGGTTCTGGAGGGTGAGGGAAGCGCCGACGAATCCATGGCCACCGGAGAAAGCATGCCGGTTAGAAAAAAGCCGGGAGATGAAGCGATTGGCGCCACGGTGAATCTGGACGGCCTGCTGAAGGTTCGGGCCACCCGGATAGGAAGGGACACATTTCTGGCTCAGGTGGCCTCCATGGTGGAGAGGGCCCAGGGAACCAGGGTTCCGGTGCAGGAGTTCGCCGACAGGGTGACCAGAGTGTTTGTTCCGGCGGTGATGGTTACCGCTGCGGTAACGCTGCTTCTTCACCTGCTTCTGCCCGGGGTTTCCCGCTGGCTCTTCGACACCGGAGCTTTCCTCCCCTGGGTGACCGGTGCCCGGGGTGTCACCGGCGCCCTGTTCGCGATGGTGGCGGTGCTGGTCATCGCCTGTCCCTGCGCCCTCGGGCTTGCGACCCCCACCGCCCTGATGGTGGGAAGCGGAATGGGGGCCGAGAGGGGAATTCTGTTCAGAAGCGGCTCGGCGATCCAGCAGCTGCGGGGTGTGAAGGTAATGGCCTTCGACAAGACCGGAACCCTCACCGCCGGAAGGCCCGTGATAGTTTCGGTGCACCCCCTGGGCGGCTCTGCCATTCCCGAAGTGCTGGCTGTGGCTGCCTCTGTGGAATCCGCCTCGACTCACCCGCTGGCCACGGCGGTGGTGGAGTCGGCCCGCGGTATGAACCTGCCGCTTTCAGAACCAAGTGATGTGAGAAACGAAAGCGGGATGGGGATATCGGCCACAGTTGACGGAATTGCCTGTGCCGTTGGTTCTCCCCGGCTTGCGGAAATGATGAACGCCCCTCTGTCCCCGGAAGTGAAACTCGGTTTATCGGAGATAGAGGGCCGGGGCTCCACCGGCTTCCTGCTGGTGCACGGGGGAGAGGTTAAAGCCCTTTTCGAGGCCCGGGACGAGTTGAAACCCTCGGCGGTGAGCACCATAGAAAAATTGAGAGCCATGGGAATCGAAACCGTGATGATCACCGGAGACAACCACAGAACCGCGGCGGCGGTGGCCAGGCAGGCGGGGATAGATCATGTGACCTCTGAAGTTTTGCCTGACCGCAAACTGGAAGAGGTTGAGAAGCTCAGGAAGCGTTACGGCACTGTGGCCTTCGTTGGTGACGGCATCAACGACGCGCCGGCGCTGGCCGGGGCGGATGTGGGAATTGCCCTGGGAACCGGAACCGATGTCGCCCTGGAAGCCGCCGATGTGGCCCTGGTGCGGGAAGACCTCGAAGGCATAGTTCAGGCGGTGAACCTGAGCCGGGAGACCTTCAGGAAAATCCGGCAGAACCTGTTCTGGGCCTTTGCCTACAACACGGTGATGATACCCCTGGCCATGGCGGGCTGGATGCATCCGGTGCTGGCGGAGATGGCCATGGCAACCAGTTCCATCACCGTGGTCACCAACTCCAATCTGCTGAGAAGGAAGAGGCTGTAGAATGCTTATCTCTGAACCGCGGCCTCGATCAGCTCCACCGCCCTGCCTGTCCCATCCCCGGTTCTCATCCTTTCGCCGAGGAACGCGGCGCTTTCAGCCATCGCATTCGAGCCAAGCATGCGGCCCAGGGCTGCCGACAGGTTGCCTTCCGTGAGATTCCGGCGACTTATGGGATGCGGCGCCGCACCCAGGCTGTGAAGCCTCCCACTACTCAAGCCGGGAAACCGGAAATCATGAAGTTGCCTGAGTTTAACGCATACCGACCCGCGAGTTGTCTACAGAAGTGGGACCACTTCAGTTCTTGTTGGCCCTCAAACAGGCCACAATGTCCCTGAGGCTGTTCCTGTTGGTGAGTTGGCCGAAGGCCATGCAATAGAACTGGCTCTTGCAGGTGAAATGGTGGCACCTGTAATCGCCGGAGTACTTGCTCACGCATCGGTCAAATGCCTCTCTGGGAACATGATCCATAATCTGCGAGAACACGTATTACCCCGAATGCATGCCTCCTCCATCCGTATGTTGAAGCGGAAAGATACGGTGGAAGGGTGTTGAAATTGTGTACGGGTAGTTGTGCTCCTAAATACAAACATGCCATCATGCTACGAAGACGCTCTCATGCGACATTGGGACAGCAGTGACTAAAATACTATTCTTCACAAAATATATTAATACTTGAGTCATCTGCATTCACGGCGATAAGCCCGATGCTGTCACTGTATAAAACATGCCTGCAATGACTTACCGGAATTACATAGCTATCAAGGTAGTGTCCGTCCCAATCATACCGATCAATAACTGAAACAGGCGCAAGTGCGGTTGAGTCGAAACGCCAGAACTCATGATCAACTGTTAGTGGCATTAACCTGAGATTGAGTTCCCCGCACGATCCCACAAATGCATTGCCAACGAAGGGTATCATTCGAATTGCGCCTTCACCTTGCATGTTGCGAACAACTTCAGGTTGAGGGTACTCCGTCGGAAAATCTCTCAGTGTGTACTCCTCGTACTCAAGTAGGTCTTCATCCAAAATAGCGAATCTGTCTCCCATAGTCGAAAATACTGCCAGTCTTCCAGTGTCATTTGCTGTTCCTTTAAGAAATACACAATCATCACCATCCCACGTCGATAGACTGATCGATCTAAGTAGATCACCAGAGGAAGAAAAAACCAATACATTACCTCTGGAATCGAACGACGTTAACACGGCAAAACTAGTATC
>Ga0334886_1003197_pt1 | contig 14867 bp, 20 predicted proteins | sample GraSluR1_MG_9_FD_207232 | JGI IMG/M metagenome (GOLD analysis project Ga0334886, IMG submission 207232) | Sludge microbial communities from methane-producing bioreactor in Wageningen University, Netherlands - Granular Sludge_27_06-R1 | ecosystem: Engineered > Bioreactor > Anaerobic >...
TGCTTCCTACAAGAATAGCCAGGAACGGAACTGCACTTACTTCCGGTGGACAGATAAATATCAAAAACGCAAAATTTGAAAGAGATTTCACGCCCCTTGATGCCAAGTGTGACTGTTATACATGCAGTAACTACACCAGAGCATACTTAAGGCATCTTTATAAGAGTGATGAAATACTTTCATCGATGCTTCTTTCCAACCATAATCTTCATTTTCTTGTAAATATAATGAAAAATATAAGAAGATCCATAGAAGAAGAAAGATTTTCGGAGTACAAAAATGAATTTTACAGAGAATATGGATATATGCAGGCATAGCGGATCTTGCGGAGGATGCAAATATCAGGGAGTTCCCTATGAGCAGCAGCTGGCAGAAAAAGAAGAAGCTGTTCTTGAATTTCTTGAGGACAAGCACATAGAATGCGAAAACATCCAAAAAATAGAGCCAAGTCCCGTGAAGTACAGATACAGAAACAAGATGGAGTACACCTTCGGGGATCTTCATAAGGATGGTGAACTGACGCTGGGACTTCATATGAAAGGCCGTTTCATGTCGGTTGTAACAGCCAACGAATGTCAGCTGGTATGCAGAGATTTCAATACCATACTTGATGCTGTACTTGAATTTTGCCGGAAGAAAGCATATCCAAAGTATCACAAAAAAGCCCACAGGGGACTGCTGCGCCATCTGGTATTGAGAAGGGGCGAGAGGACAGGAGAGATACTGGTCAATATAGTTACAGCTTCCGGGGATTTTGACGGGCAGGGATTTGCAAAAATGCTGAAGGAACTTGTGCTTGACAATAACAGCATTATTGGTATCTTAAGAACAGTAAATGACAACCTTTCCGATGCGGTCATATGCGACAGAATGGAGATCCTGTTCGGGAGAGACTACTATATGGAAAGGGTAATGGGTCTTGACTTCAAAGTCAGCGCCTTTTCTTTTTTTCAGACAAACGTTACCGCAGCAGAAAAGCTCTATGAGGAAGCAGTTTCTTTTCTGGACAAGAAGGAGCATGGCACTGTTTTCGATCTTTTTTGCGGAACCGGAACGATCACCCAGGCTGCAGCAAAAAAAGGCGGAGAAGTAATAGGAATTGAGCTGGACCCCGCATCTGTATCAGCCGCTGCTGAGAATGCAGAACTTAACGGACTTAAAAACTGCAGATTTATCGCCGGGGATGTTTTTGATGTGCTTTCGGGGAACTCCCCCGAAAAGATCAGGGAAAAACCGGACATCATTATCCTGGATCCGCCCAGACCCGGTGTGGGCGGCAAGGCCCTCGAAAAAATAATAAATCTGGATCCAGCGGATATAATATATATTTCCTGTAATCCCAAAACCATGGCAAACGATCTTTATTACTTGCAGTATTATGGATATAAGACTGTTTATTTTAAACCCTATGATAATTTTCCTTTCACCGGACACGTGGAGACGGTAGTTCTGCTGTCAAGAGTGGACAAGTAATTGGGCGAAAAAGGTTGAAATCAAGGGGTTTGAGGGTAATGTGAAAGTATACAGCCTCTTTGTAGTCAATGAAATATTAGCATGATATAATCGTATAAATACAGAAAACAGGAAATTGTGGCAATAGAACTGCTTTTTGAGAGGGCGAGTGCATAGGACTGTTATTTTGAAGGTTTTTTAGTTGCAACGATAGAACTCCTTTTATAATAAAAACAAAATGCATGCTTAAGATAATGGTAATTGCAGTACTGATAAAGATATTTGAGGAAAGGAAAAAAGATTATGGCAAACACTAAAGTGCAATCAATTGAGCCTAATATCGCTGATATGGCTAATGGGTGGCTCAAATCATATGGGCTGAATTACAAATTAGAGCAAGAATCTTTGAATGATGCTATTGATACGGCTCTTGATGACTATTACAATAAAGTAACTGACTTGCCAATTTATTCGTATAAAAATAAATTAGGTGGTTGGAATATTGTGCAAAATAAGTGAATTAAATTACCTGTTGAAAATGAAAAACCGGACTATGAATATATGAAAACACTCATTTCTGCAATTCAAAAGCTTGTTATTAAAGATGTGGTGCAGTATGCTGACAACAAAATTGAAGCTACAAAAAGCGTTGTATATGATGAAGTAGTATACGATGATGTTGAAGCTATGACTTTCTCTATGGCAGCGGAAACACCGACATCATTTGGAGATGATAATTGTTAGCGGAGATTACACAAAGGGAAAAATGATAGATTTGGAGGCCCATTATGCCTAAAAAGAAAGATGAAATAACAATTCATAGTTCGGCCGCGGAATACTTGACCTATGTGGCAGCTGTCGGGGACAATGCAGATAGTATTGAATTGCGCTATGAAAATGAAAATATATGGCTGACACAAAAGATGATGGCCGAGCTTTATGATGTGAGTTTGTCGACCATAAATGAACATATTAAAAAGATTTATTTTGATAGAGAACTAACAGAAGAAGCAACTATTCGGAAATTCCGAATAGTTCAATTAGAAGGCCCACGTAAAGTGAATCGTGAAGTTATCCATTACAATCTCCAGATGATTATTGCGGTTGGGTTCAAAGTCAATAACGACCGTGCTGTTCGTTTCCGTAAGTGGTCAGGACAAATAGTAAAGGATTATACCATTCAAGGTTGGACAATGGATAAGGAACGTTTGAAGAAAGGTCATATGTTCACGGATGAATACTTCGAGCGTCAGTTGGAGAACATCCGTGAGATTCGCCTTTCCGAGCGGAAATTTTATCAAAAAATTACCGATCTTTATGTCACAGCATTTGACTATGATAAAGATGCCAAGACATGGAACGAATTGTCTCTCTGTATCTTGATTATGCGGAACTGCAAGCAGAACGTCAAATCCCTATGAGTATGGAGGATTGGGCAAAGCGTTTAGATGGCTTCCTGGAATTTAACGGAAATGAAATTCTCATTGATGCAGGAAAAATCAGTGCTGAGCAGACAAAGCTCCATGCAGAAACAGAATTTGAGAAATATCGTATTGTTCAAGACAGAAAATTCATGTCAGATTATGATAAATACTTGTTGGAATTGGAAAAAATGCCGAGGAATGATTAGATTGAACAGACATAATCTTTGACAATTTCCCGATGACAGACAACATCAGTGTTGGTGTCTCGTGCCACGTGGAGACTTGCTGTTTACTGGAAAAACGAGGCAGAGGCCAAGTCTGAACAGTCGATACTCTGTATGCCGGAGTGAAGGTACAAATGTATGGGAGACCCTTATGGAGATAAGAAAAGTAACAGAGAACAAAAAGCAATATATTGACTTGCTGCTTTTGGCGGATGAGCAGGAAAGTATGGTTGACAAATATCTTGATCACGGCGATATGTTCGTATTGGAGGACAATGGCGTAAAAGCAGAGTGTGTTGTGACCAAAGAATCGGACGGAGTCTATGAGCTCAAAAATATTGCCGTAGACCCCTATCATCAGCGAGAGGGTCATGGGAAAAAGTTGATAGAATTCGTGCTATTCCATTACACTGACTGTAAGGTCATGTTTGTGGGAACGGGGGACAGTGAAGGCATATTAAACTTTTATAGAAATTGCGGTTTTACAGAGTCCCACAGAATAAGAAATTTTTTTACGGACAATTACGATCATCCCATGTATGAAAAAGGAAAACAGTTGATAGATATGATATACCTGAAATTTGAGCATTCCCAAGAACCGGATATATAAGGAGAAAGTGAAGGGATATATGATACGCCCCATAAAAACCAGTGAGATAATGCTGCTTACAGATTTTCTGTATGAATCGATTTTTCAGCCCGACACAGAAAACAAACTGCCCAGAACCATAATACAGGAGCCATCAATATGGATATACATTGATGGATTCGGTTCAAAAAAAGATGATCACTGCTTTGTGGCGGAGATAGACGGCAGGATAGTGGGAGCAGTCTGGGTCCGCTGCATTAGGGCATTTGGGCATATCGATGATTCGGTCCCGGAGTTTGCCATGGCCGTTTATCCGGAGCACAGAAGAAAGGGCATCGGAAACAAACTGATGAGACGAATGTTGGCCCACCTGAAAAACCGGGGTTATTCAAGAACCTCGCTTTCAGTCCAAAAGAACAATTATGCATTAAAAATGTACAGCAAAGTCGGTTTTAAAATAATCGGTGAAAATGAGCACGACTACATAATGGCTTGTGATCTTGACTCCATAGAGTTATGATTTGGGAGTGGGGATAAAGACCTAAGCAGGGGGATACAGCCTAAAAAGTATTTTTTATAATTTGGGGAGGTAAAAAAATGAATGTTGGTATTATAGTTTATTCAAAGACAGGAAACACTTTATCGGTGGCAGAAAAACTTCAGGAGGCCATCAGATCGGCGGGGCATACAGTAAACATCGAAAGAATCGAAACCGAAAGAGATGATCCCAATTCTCCGTTAAAAAAAGCTCCGGATACAGAGCCTTATGAAGTCCTGATTTTTGCATCTCCGGTGCATGCCTTTTCTCTTGCAAAGCCCATGGACGCCTATTTGTCGCAGATCACGGATATTAAGAACAAAAAAGTATATTGTTTCATAACGCAGCAATTAAAAAAATCATGGATGGGTGGAGACCGTGCCGTGAAACAGATCATATCCAAATGCAAAAAAAAGGGAGCAGATGTTATTTTGAGTGGAGGAGTGAATTGGTCTTCTGCGAAAAGGGAAACGCAGATAGAAGATATCGTAACTAAAATGAGCTCCCTGTGAGCCTGTTATGGGAGGAGTGACAGTGGAAGATAAACTTATTGCGCCATGCGGTATGAACTGTCGGCTGTGTATCTCATATCAATTCAGAGAAAAAGACCTGAACAAAAAAGGGTTTCACAGAAAATATTGCCCCGGATGTATACCAAGGGGAGAAAACTGCAAACATATGGCTCGCATATGCAGTCTGGTGGGAGAAGGCAAAGTCAGATTCTGCTATGAGTGTGAGGATTATCCCTGCAAGAGACTGAAATCCCTGGATAAGCGATATCGTACAAAATACAACATGAGCATGATCGAAAACCTGGATGTGATCAAAGATAAAGGGATGAAAGCTTTTCTTGAAAAAGAAGAAAAGAAATGGACGTGCCCCACATGCGGCGGCATAAAATGCTGCCATGCCGGATTTTGTCTTGATTGTGATATCGACAAACTGATCCGCAAAAAGAAGTGATTACACAAATACATTTTTTGAAACGGGGGGATATTTCTGTGAAAAAAATGAATGATCATTTAAAAGAATATACGTTACAGCTTCAAAAAGGTGATATCCAAAAGGCATATAAGGGCATAATGGTTTTTATGTCAGGACTCAAAAAATATATGGAAAGCAGACATCCGGGGTACAAAACAAGTGCAGTATATCCGGGATATATGGATATGACATATTTCGCCTTTACACCTTTTGAACTAAGGGGTAAAAACCTTAAGATAGCCGTTGTCTATCTTCATGAACAAAACAGGTTCGAAGTATGGCTTGGCGGAGTTAATAGAAGTATACAGAAACAGTATATCGAAATATTCAAGGATAAAAATATAGGTGAAGCAAAGCTTTCAAAGGCGGCTTCCGGAGTTGATTCCATCCTGGAACTGGAAATTGTTTCAGACCCCGACCTTGACGATACAGAAAAAACTATGATACTTATTGAAAAAATGACAATTGGATTTTCAGAGGATATCCTCTCATTTTTTAAGTAAAAAAAAAGGTGAAGGGTGGTATGGTAATAAGACGATATTTAAAATCTGAAGATGAACAAAAGCTTTTTGAGCTGCTAAAAAAAGAAGGGGAAGAACGAGCCTACTACTGGCCGGATCATAAAATATATGTAATGTCCGACGTGGATGAATATTACGAAAAACAGGGATACAGAAGAGAAGGCTCAATTTATGAAGTGACAAAAGATAGCTAGGATATTCCTGCCTCGTATTTTTTTTTGCAAAAAACTGTTGACCGAATCGGTTATCAGTGCTATTATTGAAATGACCGAATCGGTTATAGTTTATTGATTTTTGGAGGCGATATTACGTATAGTTTTGAAAAAATATCAGTAGCAAAACAGAAGGCAGTCCTTTCAGCAGGATATATATGTTTCGGTAAAAACGGATACAGGAAGACATCTATGATGGACATAGCTCAGCAGGCAGGTATTTCAAAAGCCTCGCTTTTTCAGTATTTCGGAACGAAAAGACAGATGTATCGTTATCTTTATCAGTACGCGGTGGACTTGATAATAAAAAAACTTCCTGAAGGGACAGACGATCTTTTTGAATGCATAAAAAAAATCACAGAGGCAAAAATGCGAATAGTTTCAGAATATCCGGGGATGTATGATTTTATCGCGTCATCCATAAGCGAGAGCGATGCCGAGATCGCAGATGATCTCGAGAAAATGAATAATGAAAACACCACCATGGGGATGGATATGCTTTTTGCAAAAGTAGACTTTGGAAAATTCAAGCCGGGTGTCGACATAAAAATCGTAAATAATCTGCTCATATGGATAAGCGAGGGTCTTATACGCTCATCAGTAGGATCAATAAGTGCAGAAAATATAATTAAAGAACTTGAAATATACATGGAACTGCTCAAAAAAACTTTATACAGGGAGGAGTATCTTTAATGAATGTGATCGAGATCAAAGAACTTACAAGGAATTACGGCAATGACCGTGGGGTATTTGATGTTTCATTTTCGGTAAAGGAAGGTGAAGTATTCGGATTTTTGGGACCAAATGGAGCGGGAAAAACAACCACTATAAGACATCTGATGGGATTTTTGAAACCGCAGAAGGGCAGTTGCACCATAGCAGGGAGGGATTGCTGGAAGGAAAGTGCCCGGATACAGGAACAGCTGGGATACATTCCGGGCGAAATGGAATTTTTCAGTGATATGACCGGGCAGGAATTCTTGATTTTCCTGGAGAAATACAGAGGAATAAAAGCAAACGGCCGCAAAAATGAGCTGCTTGAAAGATTTGAACTTGATGCAAAAGGCAAGCTCAAAAAAATGAGCAAAGGAATGAAACAAAAAGTGGGTATAGTGGCGGCCTTTATGCATGACCCGCAGGTACTGATCCTGGATGAACCCACCAGCGGTCTTGACCCTCTCATGCAGAATCGCTTTATAAATCTGATACTCGAAGAAAAGAAGAGAGACAAGACTATACTTATGTCATCACATATGTTCGAAGAAGTGGAACGCACCTGTCACAGAGTTTGCATAATAAAAAACGGTCGGCTTGCAGCCGTGGATTCAGTGGACGCCCTTAAGGCGACTCAGGTCAGGAAGTATATCATAACCCTGGACAGTCCGGATTCGGCGGTGGCTTTTGCAAAAGAAGAGCTGCGAGAAACGGTTGTTTCAGGCAGCAGTGTGACCGTGGGCATAAAAGGCGACATAAAAGATTTGATCGCAGTGATGGCTCGTTACCCTGTAACCAACATAAAAACACCGGGTCAGAGTCTGGAAGAAGTATTTATGCAGTATTACGGAGGTGATAAATAATGTTCAGTCCAATACTATTCAAACAGGGAATGAAGGAGAGCTGGAGACTGCTTTTTATCTTCGGTGCTGTACTGGCAATGTACTTTATAATAATCATTTATATGTTTGATCCTAAATTAAGCCATGTATTTGATGAGTATGCCAAAGCCATGCCTCAGATGATGTCTATGTTCGGTATGAAATCCACATCCGGATCACTTATTGAATTCCTGGCATCCTATCTTTACGGTTTCATTATACCGGTGCTTCCAATGGTGTTTGCCATACTTTGTGCAAACCGGCTTATTGCCCGCCATGTGGATCGGGGATCCATGTCATATCTGCTGTCGGCTCCTGTAAAGCGCGTGTCAGTGGCAGTTACACAGGCCATGGTTCTTGTGACGGGAATAGTCCTCCTTGTTGCTTTTTCCACAGTGCTGGGAATAGTAACAAGCGAGTTTTTATTCAAAGGAGATCTGGATAAAGAAGGTTTTATAATGATAAATATAGGAGCCCTTTCCATGCTGCTTTTCATCGCAGGTATATGTTTTATCTGTTCCTGTATTTTCAGTGATGCAAAAAAGGCAGCTGCTTTAGGAGCCGGGATACCGTCCCTTATGTACATAATACAAATGCTGGCAAATGCAGGCGAAAAATTTGAAGACCTGAAGTATGCCACCTTCTTCACTCTTTTTGATCCCGATGGCATAATCAAAGAAGATACTTTCGCATATGTTCAGATAGTTATACTTTTTGCGGGAGCCTTGCTCCTGTTCGCCGCTGCAGTAATTGTTTTCAGAAAAAAAGATCTTCACATATAGGAACAAAAATCTGTCATCCCACGGCAAACAAAAAAGACAAATAAAAAAAGATAAAGTTCGGCAAAAATTGCCGGGCTTTTTATCCAATGATATGCATTATTTTTTTCTCAATGAACTTAGATTTATCAGCTGTTTCTGTGTATTGAAGAAGCATTTATAACCCAGCTGAAGAAACATGATAACTGTCAAAGCCACACTTCCTAATATGCCCAGCATTATGGCGATCTGATATTCGATTGCAGTCAAAGGAGAGACGCCCGAAAGTATCTGGCCGGTCATCATTCCCGGAAGAAAAACGATTCCCATGCCTAACATGGAATTTATTGTTGGCAGTATGGCTGAATCAAAAGCATTATCTATGATCTGCTTTGATGCTGCTTTGGGAGTTGCACCCAGCATTAGAGCCCCTTCAATAAGATCTTTCCGCGACTGCATCCCTTCTGTGAGCTGGCTTACTCCCAGCGATATGCCGGTCATGGAATTTCCTATAAGCATGCCTGCGATAGGGATGAAATACTGAGGATCATACCATCTGGAAATATTTATCAGTACAAACACAAAATAAAAAAGGCATGATACTGTACCGGTTATCATTGAAGCTGCAATTATGACTTTCAATTTTGAGGGAAGTTTTGCTTTTGTTCTTTTTATTATGTTGAAAATTGAAAAGCCTTCCATTGCCACAAGAATAATTATCGTGAAAAGCGGGGAAGGGTTATCGAAAATATATACAAGTATATAACCTGTAAGTATGAGCTGCAAAGTCATTCTCACAGAAGATATCAGGATTTCTTTTTCTCTGGATATTCCCTTTAACTTTACTATTATCAGAAGGACCAAAACAAATACATATGCTGCGGCCATTTGCCATAAGTGCAGATCTATAACGCCATTCATACGAATACCTCCTTTGGAGCAACTATCCTGCCTTTGCTGATTTCTATTATTTTTTCGGAATATTCTCGGGCTATACTCTTAGAATGTGTAACCATGATCAGTGTTTTGTCAGTGGCCTTTGTATAGCTGACGATTTTTTCTATGACGATTTTTTCAGTTTCGTCATCCAAAGCAGAAGAAGGTTCATCCAATAAAAAAACTTCCGGATCAAGAAGGATCACCCTTCCAAGAGCAAGACGCTGTTTTTCGCCCCCTGAAAGATCTTCACTTTCTGTGTCCGGATCTTTTTCCAGTTTTACAGTAGCTAAAATTTCATGAAGCTTTTCGTCATCAACCATGGGTTTTTCTGCAAATTTCAAACCTATAAGCAGGTTTTCCCTTACTGTGCCGGGAAAAATCGCAGGAATCTGAGGAAGCATTGCTATCTGTCTTCTCAATTCCACTGAATCTATGCCTCCGATATTTTCTTCGTTATAAAATATCTCACCGCTTTCACAGCTTATCATTTTGTTCAGAAGCCTTAGCAGAGTTGTTTTACCGCTTCCGCTTTCACCCACAATACATGTTATCTTGTTTTTTTCGATGGAAAGATAATCTATTTCAAGAATATCCTTATATCTCATATTTTTTATAACAAACATAAAAATTTTACCTTCCTTTTGCTACTCATTGATTTCTCTTATCAATTCGGCAGCTTTTTCACGGGCATCTTTTAAGACCTTTTCTCCCAGCTGGGTTGTTTTGTAGTATTTACGGATCTTACCGTTTACCGTTTTTTCTTCTTTTTCAAGAAGGCCGCCGGTCTGCATGTGATGAAGGATAGGATATAGTGTCCCGGGGCTCATTTCATAACCGTGAGTCTTAAGCTCTTCAAGCAGGAAGGAACCATATACGGATCCCTTTTTTGCGTGATGAAGTATATGGACCTGGATAAATCCCAGAAAAATCTTTCGTAAAACCTTATCATGCATTTTGACCTCTCCTTTATTAGCAGTATAACGAAAACCGATATTGAAGTTAGATAACAATATAACATCTTTTCTTTTTCAGTGCAAGTTCTTTTTATAAAAATTATATGTTTGACCCAAATTAAAATGGGTAAAAATTTAACAATAAATTTAATGCAGATAAGGACCCAATAAGAAGAAAACATAAATCCCGGGGTCAAATGATATTAAAAAGGAGAAGATCATGAAATTAAAAGGAAAAACAGCTATAGTGACCGGAGCAAGTTCCGGAATGGGAAGGGATATAGCATTTTATTTTGCAAAAGAAGGGGCAAACGTGCTGGCTGTGGCCAGAAGAGCTGAAAGACTAAAAGATCTTGAGGAGCAGACAAAAGATCTGGAAGGAAAAGTAGTCGCATTTTCTGCGGACGTTTCCGATAAGAGCAAGGCTGAGGCCATGATAGATGAAGCAGTAAAAGTATTCGGCAAACTGGACATACTTGTAAATAATGCGGGAATAATGGATGACATGAGCGGCATAGGTGATGTGGGCGATGAGATGTATGATAAGGTATTTGATGTTAATGTAAAAGGCACAATGTATGCCATGCGCAAAGCAGTCAAATATTTTGAAGGCATCGGAGGCGGAAATATAATAAATATCGCATCCATAGGCGGTATCAAGGGAGGTATAGCAGGGGCAGCATATACAGCAAGCAAACATGCAGTAGTGGGACTGACAAAAAATACTGCCTATATGTATGCACCTAAAAATATAAGATGTAACGCCATATGCCCGGGAGCAATCGAGACAGAGATAGCCAGCAGCGAATACATGAAGAAAATCAACATGGAAGGGGCACAAAGGACCGGTGTTGGACTGGCACTTAATCCCAGGACCGGAAAGGGCAGTGAAATAGCAACTGTAGCCGTTTTCCTGGCCGGAGAAGACGCTTCGTTTGTAAATGGGCAGTGTCTTGCGGTAGACGGCGGCTGGACAGCATATATGTAAGTCAAAAAAGAATATAAAGCATCAAAAATCAGTTGAATAAAAAAAGAGGCAGATCGTTATTATATCGCAAATGTGATTGGTTATGATCGTGCCTCTTTTTTTACACTTTTTTGCTGTGCTGTGTTATATTTAAAATATACAAGCCAACTTTCTGAAAGGAGGACTGCATTATGGAAGAGAGAAAATGTCCCGTAACAGGGAAAACGGCAAAAGCCGTATCAGGCAGCGGTACAGCGAATAAAGACTGGTGGCCTGATAAACTCAACTTAAAGATGCTGCACCAGAACTCATCTTTGAGTGACCCCATGGGACCTGATTTTAAATATTCCGAGGAATTCAAAAAACTGGACCTGAAGGAAGTCAAGAATGACCTTTATGATCTCATGACAGATTCAAAGGACTGGTGGCCGGCCGACTATGGCCATTACGGTCCGCTTTTTATCAGGATGGCATGGCACAGCGCAGGAACTTATCGTATGGGAGACGGACGGGGAGGAGCCTCTGACGGAACTCAGCGATTTGCACCCTTAAACAGCTGGCCCGACAATGTGAACCTGGATAAGGCCCGCCGTTTGCTGTGGCCAATAAAAAAGAAATACGGCAAAAAAATATCATGGGCAGATCTTATGATCCTGGCAGGAAACTGTGCTCTTGAATCAATGGGATGCAAAACTTTCGGGTTCGCCGGCGGACGTGAAGATGTATGGGAACCGCAGGAAGATGTATACTGGGGCGCAGAAAGCGAATGGCTGGGAGAAAAAAGATATTCAGGTGAAAGAGACCTTGAAAATCCCCTGGCAGCAGTACAGATGGGTCTTATATATGTCAATCCTGAAGGACCCGGCGGTCAGCCCAGCGCTCTGGCATCGGGCAAGGATGTACGGGAGACCTTTGCAAGAATGGCTATGAATGATGAAGAGACAGTTGCCCTGATCGCAGGAGGACACACCTTCGGAAAATGCCACGGCGCGGGACCGGCAACACATGTGGGAAGGGAACCGGAGGCCGCGCCCATGGAAGAAATGGGCCTTGGATGGAAGAGCACATACAAAAGCGGAAAAGGAACCGATACCATAGGAAGCGGTATAGAAGGGGCATGGAAACCCAGACCCACCAAGTGGGATATGGGATACCTGGAAACACTTTTTAAATATGACTGGGATCTGGTGAAAAGCCCTGCGGGAGCCTGGCAATGGATACCTGCAGATCCGGAAGCAGGAAAAACAGTAGAAGATGCTCATGATCCTAAGAAGACCCATGCACCCATGATGACTACGGCAGATCTTTCACTTAAAATGGATCCCATATACAGGCCCATAGCCAAAAGATACCTGGATCATCCTGAAGAGTTTGCGGATGCCTTTGGCCGGGCATGGTTTAAACTGACCCATAGGGATATGGGCCCCAGATCCCGTTATCTGGGTCCTGAAGTCCCTGAAGAAGATCTTATATGGCAGGATCCGGTGCCTGAAGCAGATTATATGATGATAAATGAACAGGACATAATATACCTTAAAAAAATCATCATGGCTTCAGGGCTTTCAGTGTCACAACTTGTGACTGCCGCATGGGCTTCGGCATCGACTTTTCGCGGATCAGACAAACGCGGCGGGGCAAACGGAGCGCGTATAAGATTGGCTCCGCAAAAAGATTGGGAAGTCAATCAGCCGGATATCCTGAACACTATACTAAAAACATTTGAAAAAATAAAAACAGATTTCAACAATGCTCAGACGGAAAACAAAAAAGTTTCCTTGGCAGATATAATTGTATTGGGAGGATGTGCAGCCATCGAACACGCTGCGGCAAATGCGGGTATAGAAACAGAAGTTCCATTCTATCCCGGCAGGACAGATGCATCGGAGGAACACACAGACACAGTATCATTTTCTGTCCTTGAACCAAAAGCTGACGGTTTCAGGAACTACACAAAGGGCAAATTCTCAGTGCCTGCAGAAGAGTTGCTTGTGGATAAAGCCCAGTTGCTTACTCTTACAGCACCAGAGATGACAGTTCTGCTTGGCGGTATGCGTGTGCTTGATACAAATCACGGTCAGTCTTCCCATGGGGTTTTTACAGATAAAAAAGGAGTTCTCACTAATGACTTCTTTATTAACCTTCTTGATATGGATACAGAGTGGAAACCTGTTTCCGAGGACAGAGATCTGTTTGAAGGAAGAGACAGAAAAACAGGTGATCTGAAATGGACCGCCACCGGAGTGGATCTTATATTCGGATCCAACTCAGAGCTTAGAGCCATATCGGAAGTTTACGGTGCCGATGATGCAAAAGAAAAATTTGTCACTGATTTCGTATGCGCATGGAATAAAGTCATGAATGCGGATCGTTTTGATTTGCCAATATAAGAAACTAAAACATAAGAAATTCGGAGGACAGTTTTGCTGTTCTCCGGATTTCTTGAAAAATACCGGTTTTTTGGATAATGGATATTGGATATCAGTTTTCGGATGCAGGATATGATACATCAGTTTTCAGGCTTGGGATCTGAAAGATCAGTTTCTGCATTGGGATCTGAGAGATCAGTTTTCAGGAAGGGAGCAAAATGGATTTTCAGGGATTGATAATAGGAGTCATAACTTTTGTCATAATTGGAGTCTTTCATCCGATAGTGATAAAGTCCGAGTATTATATAGGCAAAAAAATATGGCCGGCTTTTCTTGTTCTGGGCATTTTTTTCATTGCACTTTCTTTATTCGTAAACAATGTTATAATTTCCGCCGTTTCCGGAATAACCGGTTTCACTTTTCTTTGGAGCATAAAAGAAATCATTGAGCAGGAAGAGCGTGTCAAAAAAGGCTGGTCGCCGGCCAATCCAAAAAAACACTATCGGTGAATATTTTTATGGATATTAATGCAAAAAAGGCATATAATCAAAACAAGAAAGAGTTCAAATAGTGAAATGTGTATATAAGACAGAAAACCCGAAAGAAATTTGCTGAAACACCGGCATAAAAAGGGAGAAGCGATGAAAAAGATCCTTATCCTTATTCTAACCGTTTCTGTCATGACCTCGGTAATTACTTCGGTAATGGCGTTGCCTTCTTATGCTGCCGAGAAAGAAATAAACTGGACCCGGGAAGAACTGCAGTTTATGAAGGAACATCCCGCCATAAAGCTGGGTGTTGACCCGGAATTCGTCCCCTTTGAGTTCATCGATGAGGACGGTGAATACAAGGGCATAGCTGCAGATTATCTTGCTATCATAAGCAAAAAAACCGGTCTGAAATTTGAAATACAAAAAGGGCTAACATGGCCCGAAGCATATGATATGGCCGTTAATGGCGAAATCGATGCCTTGCCGCTCATCGGAAAAACTCCGCAGCGGCAAGAGCATTTTGTTTTTTCGGAGCCATATTATTATTTCAAAAGAGTGATCGTAACAAGGGAAACAGAAAAAGGCATATCAAATATAGAGGATCTGGAAGGAAGAATAATAGCTGTCCAGAGAAACAGCTCCCATCACAGTTATCTTCTTGAACATCCGGAAATAAACATAAGCCTTTATGATTCCGTTGAAGCAGGCCTCACGGCAGTGGCTACAGGTAAAGAAAGAGCTTTCCTTGGCAATCTTGCCACTACTAATTACATGATCAGGACCCATGGACTGACAGGACTCAGGTACATCGCCTTTGAAGCGGAAAAAGAGCAGGCCCTGCATTTTGCCGTACG
>Ga0334886_1003206_pt1 | contig 14836 bp, 11 predicted proteins | sample GraSluR1_MG_9_FD_207232 | JGI IMG/M metagenome (GOLD analysis project Ga0334886, IMG submission 207232) | Sludge microbial communities from methane-producing bioreactor in Wageningen University, Netherlands - Granular Sludge_27_06-R1 | ecosystem: Engineered > Bioreactor > Anaerobic >...
GGCGGCAGTCCCGTCAGACGGCAATAGAGCCGGCGCAACGCGTCCTCGTCGTGGTGTTCGACCGGCGATAGATAGACCTCGGTGCGATTACAGGTGCTGAGAATCGCCGCTCCTTCGAGATTGTCCGCGCCGCTCAACTCGCGCAGCGCGCGATCGATCTGCGGCGGCGCCATCGCGGCCTGCTCGCGAATCTCCAGGGAGGCGGTGCGGTGGTTCAGGCCGATCAGTTCCAGCCTCATGCGCCTCTCCCTTGAAAGATCTCGATCACCGAGACGCACAGGAGAGTCACCATCACGCCGCACATGATCACACAGCCGACCGCCAGACCGTTGGCGGACCACCAGCGGCGCCGATCGACCACCACCAGCGCCACCAGCAACGCCGCTAGCAGCAGCATCGGATGCAAATGGCTGATCACGGTCGCTTCCTCGCCCGGCCGCAGCGAGGTCCAGATCATCGCGGTCGCCACGCTGGCCACCACCAGCGCGGTTCCCGTCACCAGGGTCAAGCGCCGCAGGCGGTCGAGGTCGCCAAGGCTGGGCAGGCGCTGAAACCAGGCATCGAACCGGCGCCGGCGAATCTGTTGGTGCAGGATCATGTGCCCGGTCGCAAACACGCCGCAGCCCAGCAGCAGCGCCACGCCCGCCAGGGAGAGGCTGGCGTGGACAGCGACTTCCGGCCCCACCAAAAACCGCGTGACTGTCCCGGGGTGAAGTCCTGACACCAGGCCCAGCACCATCAGGCCGACCACGCCCAGCAAAGGCAGCACAGCGAACAACCGCTGGTTGACCCAGCGTTGGGCGTAGCACTGGCCGAACCAAACCAGCGCCGCCAGGAAGAAGGCCAACTGGCCCGGGTTCAAAATCGGTAGTTGCCGCTGGCGGACCGCCAGGGCAACCATCCAGACGCCCAACACCGCCGCCGCCAGCCAGCCGAAGCGGATGGCGACGGCTTCCAGCCCCAGGTCGGTGCGCCGCAGTAGAATCGCCCAGATCCCCAGCAGAACGCCGAAGCCGACCAGCAAGAGCTGCGGCAGGACGAGATAGAGCCACTGATCCATGGCGGTAAGATAATATCGCCGGCGCGATCGTGCCGGTATCAGGCGCCAGGCGGGCGCGCGCCAAGCCTGCCGGCTGCCTGTCGCCGCCGCCGCGCCACGGCGCACGCAGTAGCGTACACAGTGGCGGCGGCCGGGGAAAACGAGGCGGCCTCCATCGCGGAGGCCGCCTCGTTCAATCCAGACCTCGCCGCCGCCGCAGCGCCGCGGGTCAGCTCTTGTCCGCCATCGCCTTGTTGTTCGTCAAAAAGGCAATGATCAGGCCGACGACGAGGATGATGGCGCCGACAGTAAACGTGGCCGGGCCGGCGCTCTCGGGCCGGGCATCCTTGATGGCGGCGGCGATCTGCGGGCCGGCGATCCCGCCCGCCGACCAGGCGGTCAGGATCGTGCCGTAGACCACGGGCATCAGCCGCGCGCCGAAGATGTCGAGCACGAACGACGGCATCGTGCCGAAGCCGCCGCCGTAGCACAAGAGAACGTAGCAGACCAGGATCCCGAAGATCCAGGGGTTGCCGACGAAGATCAACGCCGCGAAGACCAGCACCTGCGTGCCGAGGATCAAACGGAAGGTCTGCGCGCGGCCGATCTTGTCGGAAAGTCCACCCCAGAAGAAACGGCCGATCCCGTTAAAGAGCGAGCTGATGGCGATCAAGGTCGCGCCCGCGCTGGCCAGAGCAGCCACGGCCATCGTCGGGTTGATCTTGCGCAGGATGTCCTGCAACATGGGCGACTGCATGCCGATGAACATGATGCCGGCCGTCACGTTGAAGAACAGGATCAGCCACATCATCACGAATTTCCCCGACAGAAGCGCCTGGCGGGCGGTCATGCTGTCCTCGCTCGACTTGCTCGCGGCGCTCTGCGCCGGCGGCGTCCAACCAGCCGGGACGAATCCGGCCGGCGGGTTCTTCATCGCGAGCGCGGCCGGCAAGCCGATGACGAACAGGACCACGCCGATCCAGGCGAACGAAGGCACGATCTGGCCGTCGACGGCCGCCATGATCGCCGGCGCGATGACCTTGGACATGACCAGCGCGCCGAAGCCGAAGCCCATGACGACCATGCCAGTCACGAAGCCCTTCTTGTCCGGGAACCACTTCGCCGCAGTCGCCACCGGGGTCACGTAACCGAGGCCGAGGCCGATGCCGCCGACGACGCCGTAACCGAGGTAGAAGATCGGCAGACTCTTCATGGACATCGCCAACGCGCCGATCACATAGCCTGCGCCGTAGAGAATGACGCCGAGCGTCGCCAGCTTCTTGGGGCCGTGCTTGGGCAGGTTCATGCCGCCCCAGGCAGCCGCCAAACCGAGCGTACAGATCGCCAAGCTGAAGATCCACATGGCCTGGACGTTGGTCCAGCCGAACTGCGTCACGATGGGCTTCTGGAAGAAGCTCCACGCATACACGGTACCAAGGACCATCTGCAGCACGGTCCCCATGATCGCAATCAGCCAACGATTGCCTTGACTCTGCTGAGACATCGAATACCTCCGGCCGTCGGTGCCGCCGGCGCTCGCGGTTCTTACGCCGGCCCGTTCGTTTCCAAGAACCTAACAGTCGAAATTTGGTACGCTTACCGGTGAAATGTCAACGCACAAACACCCGCCGCTGCGCAGACTTGCGCGCGCTATATAGGCGGCAAACGATCCTGGATCATGCATCCGGCAGCGAGAACGTAAAAACCGAACCGACGTCTGGCGTACTGGTCACCGCCACCTGGCCGTGATAGAGTCCCGCGATCTTCTTGACCGTGGACAGGCCGAGCCCCGACCCTTCGATATGGCTGGTCTTTTCGTTGCGGATCCGCACGAAATCGCCGAACAGCCGCTCGATGTCTTTGTCGGTCATGCCGATGCCGGTATCGGCGACCTCGATCCGCGCGGCGCCGTCTTTGCGTTCGCAGCGTAAAGTCACCGAGCCCTGGTCGCGATTGTACTTCACCGCATTGGAGAGGAGGTTGTTGAGCACGATCTCGATCTCGGTGCGGTCGACCACAGCCGGCACCGGTTGCGGCGCTTCCAACGCCAGGCGGATGCCGCGCGCGGCGGCGAGCGGCTCCTGCGTCTCCATGGCGGCGCGGGCCAGGGCGACCAGATCGTGCTCCGCCAGTTTGCGCACCATGGTGCCGGATTCGATGCGGGTCATGTCGATGAGGTCGAAGATCAGTTTGCGCATCCCCTGGATGCGCACCAGCGCGCGCGCCACCGAATGCTTGAGCATTTCAGGGTCGGCGCCGGGCGGCTGTTCTTTCATCAGATTCAAATAGCTTTCCACGGCGTTGAGCGGCGCCTTGAGTTCGTGGGCCAGCACGGAAATGAACTCGAAGCGGATGCGCCGCTTCTCCTCGGCCAGGCGCTGGGCCTCCCGCAAGAGCAAAAGCTGGTTGGTAGCCTTGCGCACCGCCGCCCGCAGCTCTTGCGGCGTGAACGGCTTGGCCAGGAAATCGAACGCGCCCTGCTTGGTCGCCGTGATCGCCGTTTCGAGCGACGCGTACGCGGTGATCATCACCGTGATCATCTCCCGCACGCGATCCTGGATTTTGGCCAGGACGTCGAGGCCGCTCATCCCCGGCAACTTGTAGTCGAGCAGGAGGATATCCGGCTGTTGTTCTTCGATCAGGGCCAGCGTCTCTTCGCCGCTGGCCGCCGTCTGCACCGTATAGGACACCGCGGCGTCGAGTTCCTCGAAACGCGTCGTAAAATGAGCGAGCGCTCTGGCGGTGCCTTCGCGCATCCCCATCTCGTCGTCGGTCACCAGCACGCTCAACGTGTATTCCATGCCTACTCCAGCCGCTCGCTGCGGGCGACGCGCGGCAGAGCGATCGTGAACTTGGTGCCCGTCGGCCCCTGCGACGGATCGGCGTTCGTCTCGACAGTAATGGCGCCGCGATGCATCTTGACAATACCGTAGGATACGGCCAGACCGAGCCCCGTACCCTTGCCGATCTGCTTGGTCGTAAAGAACGGCTGGAACAAGCGCGACCTGTGCTCGGCCTTGATGCCGCAGCCCGTGTCCTGCACGTCGAACAGGATGTGATCGCCGTCGTCCCGCGTGGCGAGCGTGAGGCGGCCGCCGTTCGGCATGGCCGCATAGGCGTTGGCAATGAGGTTGGTCAGCACCTGGGTGATCTGTTCGGGATCCATCTCGCCGTGGCTGTGTTTGTGCTCGCAGGCGATTGCGACGGAAATGTTATCAGGCGCCGGCACAGCCGCAACCGCCTTACGAACGAGTTCCTCGATCACGACCGATTGCAGCAGAACCTTGTTCTCCCGCGCGAAGTTGAGCAAATCGGCGACGATCCGCTTGCAGCGGTCCGCCTGCTCCGCGATGAGCCCCAGGTCTTTCGTATAGCTGCTGCCCTCGCCCGCCTCGTCCTTGAGCAGGTGGGCGTACATCAGCACGACGCCGAGCGGATTGTTGAGTTCGTGCGCAATGCCGGCCGCGAGTTGACCCATGCTCGCGAGGCGTTCGCTGTGCATGAGCTGTTCCTGGGTGCTGCGCAACTGGTCGTTGCTGCGGGAGAGTTCGCTGACGGTCTTCTGCAATTCGCCGATGGCGTACGGCAAGCACATTTCGCTCTCGGCGAATCCCGCGAAGATCGCCGCCGCGTGTTCGCGGCAGGTATGATACCCGCAGGCGCCGCAGTTGAGTTCGTCCTGAACCTTAACCTTGCCCATGCGGTTGAGAATCGCTTCCAGCTCCGGTCGCGGCGGCGGCGGCAGAATCTGCGTTTTGGCGGTGTACCGCCGTTCGAGGTCGAGGCCGGCGAACCGATTCACCCAACCGTTCCATCGCTCTTTGTCGAAGTTGGCCAAGCGATAGCGCACATAGTTGCTGACCCGCGTTCGCCGCTGGAACAGCGGCTCCTTGGTCGTCATGCCGGCGCCCATGACGCAGCCGTTGCAGAAGAGGATCTCCAGCAGCGTGCTCTCCAGGATGCCCTGCGAAAGGTCTTCCATCGCCGCATTGAAACGCTCCTTACCGTACGCGGCGACGACGTCGTTGGTGGTCAAGTCTTCCTCGATGCCGGAGGTCTGCAGAAAACCACGGGAGAGGGAGAACAAGGCGCCGAGATTGGGCGCGGGCGGATCGAAATCCGCGGGTACGCTGTTTTGCGGCCCGATGCCGCGCGCTTCGAGCAGTGTCCGTAGTTCAGCGAAGGTGAGCACCACGTCGACTTCGCCGGCGACGTTCGCGTCTGCCGCCTCGAGCTTCTTGCCGAGGCAGGGGCCGATGAACACGATTCTGGTTTCGGGACCGTGGATATGGCGCAGCGCACGCGCCATGGCGATCATCGGCGACACGATCGGCGCGAGGGCGCCGATCATCCCCGGCACATAGCGCTCGACGAAGCCGACCACCGCCGGGCACATGGTCGCGATGTGGCTCCGCCGCTTGGACTGCGCGTAGAGCCGCTGGTAGCGCTCCGCGACCAGGTCGGCGCCGAATCCGACCTCGGTCACGAGATCGAAGCCGAGCGCTCGCACCATCCCCACCAGGACGCGGAAATCGTAGTCAGCCTGAAATTCCGCGGTGAAACTCGGGGCCAACATGGCCGCGACCTTATCGCCGCTGGCCAACAAATGCTCGGCCTCGTGAATCGTACTGACGCCCTGCTTGGCACCTTGCGAGCAGACCTGGACGCAGTTGCCGCAGCCGATGCAACGTTCGCCGATGATCTGCGCCTGCCCGTCCGTGATGCGGATCGCCTTGGCCGGACATTCGCGGACGCATGTATAGCAAACCCGGCAACGGTCCGGGACTGTCTTGACGAAGCAGCTTACCGCTCCGGTCTGCATGGCGTCTCTATTTCACCTTCCGGTCGTCGTCACGCTTCCAGCAACTTCGCCACCGCGTTGCGAAGCTCCTCCGGCCGCACGGGCTTGTCGAGCATGACGTCGGCCTCGATCCAGCGGCGAGCCCGCGCATCCTGCGTCTTGAACGACATGCCGGTAGCCGCGGTTACCCCCGTTAGCAGAATGACGGGCAGGTCGGGATAGAGCTTCTTGATCGTGTGGCAGAGGACGAACCCGGAGTCCATTTCCTCCATCATCAAATCGAGCACAGCGAGGCTCGGCTGCGTCCGCAGCAAAACCTCCTCCCCTTCGGCCTGCGACGCGGCCGTGATGACCTCATAGCCGCAACCGCGCAGGATCATCGATACTTGCTCCCGGCAGTCGATGTCGTCGTCGACGATCAGTATCTTTCGTTCGCTCGCCATCGTTCCGTCCCTCGTCTTTCGGCGCCGCAACAATCGGCGCTGCTCGTTGATCCGCCGTAACAACGCCGCGTCAGCCCGGAGCGGCGTTATGCCGGATGCGTGAAGTCGAGGTCGCAGCGCAGGCAACGCCGAGCTTCACATCGCGCCGCGCTTTCGTTGATCACCAGCTCGACCTCGTCGAAGTTGTGACTGCGCTCCGCGGCCGGCCGGTGCGGCGCCACTACCCTCACGGGCACCTCACCGCTTTCGACCGTCTCGACCGGCTCCACATAGACCGTCGGCAGCTTCACCTTGGTGATACGCTTCAGACTCTTGCCGGTCAGGAACCGATCGATCATCTCGGCCGCGTTCTTACCGTCGGCCACAGCGTCGACCACGGTGTTGGGACCGCGCACGACGTCGCCGCCCCCGAACACGCCTTCGCGGCTCGTAACGAACGACTCCGTATTCGCGCGCAGCGAACCCCACTTCGTCAGCGCGAGATCGGTCGCGCCGTCGGTGCTGGGCTCCTCGGAGATCGCCGCGATCACCGTGTCGAGTTCCACTTCGAACTCCGAACCCGGCAGCGGAACGGGCCGGCGGCGGCCGCTGTCGTCCGGCGGACCGAGTTCATTGCGCTGCAGGCGCAAACCCTTCACCGCGCCGTTCTTGGCGATCACGGCGACCGGCGCCACCAATTCGACGATCTGCACGCCCTCGTCGCGCGCCGCGTCGATCTCTTCCTGATAGGCCGGCATCTCCGCTTCGCTGCGGCGGTAGAACACGGTGACGCTCTCGACGCGCTTCTGGCGCATGCTCACGCGCGCAGCGTCGATGGCCGAGTTGCCGCCGCCGACGATGCCGACCTTGCCCCGGCCGAGTTCCTCGCCGTGCAGATTGTAGGCCTTGAGGAACTCGACGCCGGGCAGCACACCCTTCGCCTCTTCGCCGGGTACGCCAAGTTTCTTGCTGCGATGCGAGCCCATGGCGAGATAGACGGCATCATAGCCGTCGGCAAACAGCGAATCGATGGTGAAGTCGCGGCCGAGCGCTTTGCCGAGCACCAGGTCCGTGTTCTCGTTCAGCAGCGACGAGATCTCGCGGCGGAGCACCTCCCGCGGCAGCCGATACTCCGGAATCGCGCAAACCAGCATACCGCCCGGCTTGTTCTCCTTCTCGAAGAGCGTAACCCGGTGGCCCTTCACCGACAAGCAGTGCGCCGCGGTCAGGCCGGTGGGACCGGCGCCGACGACGGCGATCCGCCGCGACCGCTCCGTGGCCGGCTTGACGCTGACCTTGAACACGGCCGGGTCGACGCGATCGACGACGAAACGCTTGAGCGTGCGAATGGCGATCGGATCGCCGCCGGTCGAGCCGCAACGGCAGAGGGATTCGCAAGGATGGTTACAGACCCGCGCGCAGGCCGAGGGGAACGGATTCGCCTGGCGGATGATCTGATACGCCTGGACGTACTCGCCGCGGGCGATGTGGGCCACGTAGCGCCACACCTCGGTGCCCACCGGGCAGCCGGTCTCGCACGGCGCGCCGACGAGGTCCTTGCAGGCCCCGGCCGGGCAGTGACGATCGTACACGTGCGCCTCGTACTCGTGACGATACCAGCGCAGCGTGGCGAGCACGGGGTTCGGCGCCGTCTGCCCGAGTCCGCACAACGAGGTGTCGCGAATCACGTTGGCCAGCCGCTCTAGCTCCATGATGCCCTGGAACCGGCGGAGCGCGTCGAGTTCCGTCTCGTGCTGGCGATTGTGCGTCAGCGAATCGAGAATCTCGAGCATGCGCTTGGTGCCCTCGCGGCACGGGATGCACTTACCGCACGACTCGGACTGGATGAACTCCATGAAGAACTTCGCCAGATCGACCATGCACGTGCCCTCGTCCATGACGACGAGGCCGCCGGAACCCATGATCGCGCCGAACTTCTTGAGTTCCTCGTAGTCGGTGGGGATGTCCATGTGCTCGACCGGAATGCAGCCGCCCGAGGGTCCGCCGATCTGAACGGCCTTGCACTTCTTGGCGCCCGGCGTGCCGCCGCCGATCTGGAATACGATATCGCGGATGCTGGTGCCCATGGGGATCTCTACCAACCCCGTGCGCTTGACCATGCCGGACAGCGCGAACACCTTCGTGCCCTTGGAACCGGCGGTGCCCATGGCGGCGAACGCCGCTGCGCCCATCGACAGCACCGATGGCAGGTTGGCGAGGGTTTCCACGTTATTGATGATGGTCGGCTTGCCGAAAAGGCCGCTCTGAGCGGGGAACGGCGGCCGGGGCCGCGGCATGCCCCGCTTGCCCTCGATGGAGTGCATGAGCGCGGTTTCCTCGCCGCAGACGAACGCGCCCGCGCCCATTTTGATGATGATGTCGAGATCGAACCCGCTGCCGAGGATGTCCTTGCCCAGGAAGTTGTAGGCCTTGGCTTGGGCCATCGCCGCCTGCAGACGACGCACCGCGAGCGGATACTCGGCGCGGATGTAGATGTAGGCTTTGGTCGCGCCGATCCCGTACGCGGCGATCGCCATACCCTCGATCAGGCGATGCGGATCGCTTTCGCAGACCGCGCGGTCCATGAACGCCCCCGGATCGCCTTCATCCGCGTTGCAGATGAGGTACTTCTGCGGCGCGCGCTCGGCCAGTGCGAACTTCCACTTGCGCCCTGTCGGAAAGCCGCCGCCACCGCGGCCGCGGAGTCCGCTCGCGAGCACCTCGTCGCAGACCTCGGCAGGCGTCTTCTGGCCGAGGATGTTCACCAGCGCGCTGTATCCGCCCCAGGCGATGTACTCGTCGATCGACGCGGGGTCGATAATGCCGGAATTCTTGAGCACCAAGCGCACCTGCGGCGCCAGGAACGGATGCTCCGCCAGCCACGGTAGGCCGTTCCAGGCCTTGCCGCCGGGGATCGCCAGCTGGCCGAGGCATTCGTCGACCGGCGGCCGTCCCGCCAGGACCGCGCTCAGAATGGATTCAACCTTGTCGGCGTCGACCTTGCCGTAGGACAGACGGGCGCGTCCGGGCAGTTGCACGTCCATGATCGGTTCTTCCGAACAGATACCGACGCAACCCACCTCGACGACCTCGCCGGCCACTCCCGCGGCCGCAAGGTAGTCTTTGATCGCCGCCACGGTCTTGGCCGCGCCGGCGCCCAGGCCGCACGTCCCGGTGCCGACGAAGATCGTGGGACAGGCGACCGATTCGCGACGCAGCGTGGCGAGACGATCCTCGAGCGAGGCGCGCGCGCCGTTCTCGCCCCAGGGGCCCTGCGCCAGAATATCCAGCAAACGCGCCGACGGGCGCTGTTCTATCCGCCAGCAGCCGGCGGTCTTGATCTCAGTCGTCGACACGGCATGCCTCCTTCGCACGGCAGTCCTCGAGGACTCTGCGGAGTTTGAGCGGGGTGACCTTGGCGTGCACCTCGTCGTTCACCGACAGGGCGGGCGCCAGGCCGCAGGCTCCCATGCAGGCGACGACCTCGAGGCTGAACAACCGGTCGCGGCTGGTCTGACCGGGCGAGATGCCCAGCGCCTGGACCACAGCTTCGAGCAGCTTCTTGCTGCCCTTGACGTGGCAGGCGGTGCCGCGGCAGAGCATGAGGTGGTACTTGCCCCGCGGCGCGAACCGGAACTGGTTATAGAACGTCGCGACGCCGTAGACCTTGCTGACCGAAAGCCTCAGTTCCTTGCCGACCTTGGCCAGCGCTTCCTGAGATAAATAGCCCTCGGCTTCCTGTATCTTCTGCAGGATCGGGATCAACGCATCGCGCGAAGAACCCCGATAGCCTTCCAGGATCTGATCGACGAGCACCGCGGCCGGTGCGCTCGTTCCGCTCATTGAGCTCATGCCAAACTCCTCTGTTGCACTGCGCCTCGCGCCGGAACGCGAAGCCGCTGGCCGGTTACTGCTCGGCGCGCTCGATCCGCGCGGCACAGACCTTGAACTCGGGAATCGCGCACACCGGGTCGAGCGCGTCGTTCGTCAGTCGGTTGGCCGCCGATTCGTGAAAATGGAACGGCGCGAAGGCCGAGCCCTCGGCGACGCGCTCGACGACGTTCGCAAAAGTAACGATCGAACCGCGGCGGGTGGTCACCCGCACCCGGTCGCCGCTGCGCACGCCGAGCCGCGTCGCGTCCGCCGGACTGAGCTCGATCTGCCCCGTCGGAACCAGACTGTCGAGCACCTTGGCCCGGCGCGTCATGCTGCCGGTATGGTAATGCTGCAGCATGCGGCCAGTGCTGAGCCGAATGGGATACTCCGCGCAGGGCTCCTCGGCCGGCGCCCGGTACGTGAGCGGAGCAAGCAGCGCTTTACCGCGCGAGAACTTCTCCTTGTGCAAGATCGGCGTGCCCGGGTGATCGGGCGTCGGGCAAGGCCACTGCAGCCCGCACAAGCGCAGGCGTTCATAGGTCATCCCGGCATACTGCGGCGTAAGTTCGACGATCTCCTGCCACAGGTCGGCAACCGTGCGCGGGAAGCCCTTGGCGCCGAGACGCTCAGCGATCCCCGCGATGATCTCGCTGTCCTCGCGCGCCTCCGCGGGCGGCTCGAACGCCTTGTTCGACAGTTGCACGCGCCGTTCGGTATTGGTGATCGTGCCGATCTTCTCGGCGAAGGCTGCCGCCGGCAGCACGACATCGGCGATCTCGGCCGTCTCGGTCAGGAAGATGTCCTGCACGATGAGCAAGTCGAGCTTGGCCAGACACTTCTCCGCGTGGTTGACGTTCGGATCCGAGACCAGGGGGTTCTCGCCCATGATGTAGAGGGCCTTGATCTTGTCCCCGGCCGCCGGCACCATCGCTGTCGCCGTCAGCCCCACTTTGAGCGCGGTCGGCTGGCTGCCCCAGCGCTTGGCGAACTTCGCCTGCGCTTCCGGCGATGTGATCGGCTGGTAGCCTGTGAGCACGTTGGGCAGGCAGCCCATGTCGCAGGCGCCCTGCACGTTCGACTGGCCGCGCAGCGGATTGACCCCGCCGCCCTCGACGCCGAGGTTGCCCGTGATCAGCGACAGATTGGCGCAAGCCTTGACGTTGTCGACGCCGTGGCTGTGCTGGGTGATGCCCATGCAGTAGTAGATGGCGCCACGGCCGCTCTGGGCGAACAGTTTCGCCGCCGCGTAGAGCTTGTCCTGCGGGATGCCGGTCAGTTCCTCGACCAGCGCGGGCGTGAACTCCTCCATGCTCTTGCGGTAGTCCTCGAAACCTTCTGTGCGCTCGCGGATGTAGTCGGCCGCTTCCCAGCCCTCTCTCAGGATGATGTGTTGCAGGCCGCTGAGCAGCGCGACGTCCGAGCCGTTGCGCTGCTGCAGCCAGATGTCGGCGAACTCGACCAAATCGATGCGGCGGGGATCGCAAACGATGAGCTTGACGCCCTTCTCCCGCACCGCGCGTTTGAGCATAGAGCCGAACACCGGATGGCTCCACGTCGTGTTGGAACCGATGACGAACGCGACGCCCGTCTTGGCGATCTCCGCCATACTGTTGGTCATCGCGCCGGAACCGAGCGAAGTGACCAGACCGGCCACCGTCGCGCTGTGTCAGAGACGGGCGCAATGGTCGATGTTGTTGGTCCCAATCACCCCCCTCGCCAGGCGCATCATGGCGTAGTTTTCTTCGTTGGTCGCCTTGGCCGAGGAGAGGAACCCGATCGCGTCCGGCCCGTGCGCCGCCTTGACCGCCGCCAGCTTGCCGGCGGTGTAGTCGAGAGCTTCGTCCCAGGATACCGGTTCCAACTGGCCATTCTTACGCACCAAGGGCGAGGTGAGACGGCCCTCGTGATTCAAGAAGTCGAGGCCGAAACGGCCCTTGACGCAGAGCATGCCCTGGTTCGGCTGCAGCTCGGCGGCCTCGGCCGTGGCGGTCGAGTAGATGTATTTGCCGTCCTTGTGGTGCATGTCGATCTGGCAGCCGACGCCGCAGTAGGGGCAGGTGACGCGGGTCGTCTGCACACGGCCGTCCGGCATGCAGTTCAGTTGCTCTTTGAAGACGAGCGCGCCGACCGGGCAAGCCTCCACGCAGGCGCCGCAAAGAACACAGGTGGACAGCCCCATGGGTCGGTCTGCATCGCAGACGATCCTGGCCTTGGCTCCGCGCGCGCCGAAGTCGAGGACATCGTTGACGACAACCTGGTTGCACACCGCGACACAGCGTCCGCAGAGCACACATTTCTGCGGATCCCGGACGATCCCCGGGCTGGACACGTCTAGCCGGACGGGCTGGCTGCTGCCGCGATAGCGCCGCTTGCGAATGCCCAGGCTCTCGGCGAGGTCCTGCAGCTCGCAATCCTTGTTCTTGGCGCAGTACAGGCAGTCGTCCGGATGGTCCGCCAACAGCAGTTCGACGATCGTCTTGCGGGCCTCCAACGCCCGCGCGGAATGGGTGTGCACCTTCATGCCGGCGGCGACCGGATACGAACAAGAGGGCACCAGACCGGCAAAACCCTCGACTTCCACGACGCAGATTCGGCAGGCGCCGGTCGGCGCGAGGCCCTTCACGGCGCAGAGCGTGGGGATCTCGACCCCGGCGCGACGAGCCGCCGCGAGAATGGTCTCGCCCTCGGCCGCCTCGATGCTCCGGTCGTTGATGGTCAAGTTCAGCATCGATTCACCCTTTCTGGTCTTCCCGGCGGCCACTTACCGCCGCTACGGCACCGCCACGGCATACCTATCAGGAAACACTTCCTGTTAGTGCACGTTTTGTACCTGCAATTGCGCGCGCAGATGTTAACAGATTAACATTGCGTCTCTGGATAAACTGGTCAACCCCCATCTGATAGGCAAGGAAAATCGGGCAGAGCCCGATTTTATTAATCCAGAGCGTTTATTGTAGATATGATATTGTAGATAAAAACCGCATATAATGCGTCATCTCCCTGCGGGTCTCAACCACCCCAGGGCATGTCGGCGTACTCGGCAAATGCGCGGTCGTGCAGCGATTTGAAAAGCTTCTCATGTTCGCGCTCCCAGGCGGCCAGCTTCTGCAGCGCTTCGCGAGTCGCGCCGGTTGCCTGCGGGGCGCATCCCGCGTAGAACTCCGCGAGGTCACGTTCGATTAAAAAGGCCATGCGCAGCACCGGCAGATCCGGCACCATGGCTTCGACGGTCGTTTGTTCGATCATCTCCGACGCGGCGCGGTCGCTGAAAAAACTGCGCTGTTGATCGTCGAGCGCAGGTGCCTCGGCAGGCGCGCCGCCGGCGGCTAGATTGGCGATCAGCGCTTCGACGTAGTGAATATGCGCCTTCTCTTCGGCGGCCAGTTTCCGGAACACGCCCGCGACCGCCGCGTGCTTCGCGCTGGCTGCATGGTTGCTGAAAAAAGCGTAACCTTCGCGCTCGCGCTCGAGGGCGTACTCCAGGACTTTACGGACGTCCATGCCTGCCTCCTTTGGCCGCAGCCGCGTTCATGAGCGGGCGGCGAGCAGTTTTCCGATCGTCTCCAGGAGATCCTGCGGCGAGATCGGCTTGTTCACAAGATCGGCGACCTTGAGCGTGCTGGTGTCGAACAGGCTGTCGGCGGCATCGGCGATGCTTGACAACATCAGGACCGGCACCGCGGGGTGTTGCGCCGCGAGCCACTGCGCCGTCTGAAAGCCGGCGTCGGCTTCCTCCATCATCACGTCGAGGATCACGAGATCGGCCGGGTCGGCCGCCATCGCGGCGCGGCCGGCCGCCCCCGAAACGGCGACTGCTACCCGGTAACCCTGCGGTTCGAGGACCAGGCGGCAGATCTCGTGGATATCCGGATCGTCGTCGATCACGAGAATTGTCGCGCGGCTCTTCGCTTGGTCGGTCATCAAAGCACCTTCCTTCTTCCACCTCGGCTCCCGCCGGAGCGGCAGCGCGGTTTCAACGCACAAGCGCCTCGAATTCGTCGCGGAACTTGGTGACCATGGCCTCGATCGGCATCGCGAACGCCTCGCCGGTGGGGCAAAGCGTCGTGCCCTTGATGCTGCTGCAGAGGCTCAGCACGAGGTCGATGTCGTCGCTGGTGCCGCGGCCGGCCACCAGTTTCGCGAGCAGGGAAACCAGCGTATGGGACCCCTGGCGGCACGGCGTGCACTGGCCGCAGGATTCGTGGGCATAGAACCTGATGGCGCGCAGGGCGACGTGGGGAATGCTCGTCGTCTCGTTCATGACCATGATGCCGCCGGAACCGAGCATGGTGCCCGCCTTCAGGCAGGAATCGTAGTCCATGATCAGGTTTTCGGCTTCGGCCGCGGTCAGGATGGGCACGGACAACCCGCCCACGATCACCGCCTTGAGCCGGCCCGCGACTCCGCCGGCAGCCGCGAGCAGTTCCTTGAGCGGCGTGCCCAGGGGATACTCGTAGGCGCCGGGTCGACGTACGTGGCCCGAGATGCCGAAGATCTTGGGCCCGAAATTGTTCGGCGTGCCGAACTTCGTGAACGCGGCGGCTCCGTGTTCGATGATGTAAGGCACACTGGCCAGGGTCTCCACGTTATTGACGATGGTCGGGCACCCGTACAGTCCCACCACCGCGGGGAAAGGCGGCTTCAGGCGCGGATTGCCGCGCTTGCCCTCGAGCGACTCGATGAGCGCGGTTTCCTCGC
>Ga0334886_1003208_pt1 | contig 14826 bp, 13 predicted proteins | sample GraSluR1_MG_9_FD_207232 | JGI IMG/M metagenome (GOLD analysis project Ga0334886, IMG submission 207232) | Sludge microbial communities from methane-producing bioreactor in Wageningen University, Netherlands - Granular Sludge_27_06-R1 | ecosystem: Engineered > Bioreactor > Anaerobic >...
TGATTAACTGCAAGAAAGTCTCTCGATATCGATTCTGCGAGATTATAGATTATTAATTGCTCAACTGGATCAGATAAGAAGACTCTCGTTGAAAGATTGAAAGAAGAGCCTTTTCGAGGGCAAAAAAACCGTGGCAGGTTGTGCGTTGTAGGTTGTCGGTAAGAGCCGAGAAAGAGCATTGTCGAGAGTTCTATTAAGTACCGTGTAGAGTGGAACGTGGAGAGTTATGAGAAAGATCGGTCGTCATCCCATGTCATCCCGTTATGCTTTTACACGGGATCTCGTTCCGGCCCTTTCTGAGGAGAAAAGACCGAGATCCTGGCTAAGAAATCGCCAGGATGACGCGAGAGGGTTATCATCCCATGTCATCCCGTAATGATCTTATACGGGATCTCGCTCCGGCCCTTTCTGAGGAGAAAAGACCGAGATCCTGGCTAAGAAATCGCCAGGATGACGCGAGAGGGTTGTCATCCCGTTATGCTTTTACACGGGATCTCGTTCTTCTGCTATTTCCAAGGACGGGTCCACGGTCTGGGACGAAGTATGAGGTGGATCAGAGGTATGAGGTATGAGGATAGAGGTAAGAAGATCAAGATCCTTGCGTTCTTTCAACCTCTAACCTGTCACCTCTGAACTCTGCTCTCGCCCTTCTCGTGGCGCCTGTTTCGCTTCGAGGGCTGATCTTAACGCTCTTGATCTAATTCCCCGCTTGCGGTGGGGCGTGTGCTCTTGAGATCGGCTGTACGTTGCTCGTTGTGGGTTTTTGGTAAGAGCACTTATACGAATCTTGTTCTTACCAGACACTAGACCCCAAACCCCAAACCCGTTCCTCCGTTCTTCGCCATCCACCATTCACTAACCACTAATCACCAAACACCGATCTTCTGAACCAATAACCTGGACGCGAAGCGTCGGAACGAAGAACTTGGGCGCAACGCGCCGGAACCGCTCTTGCTGCTCTTCTCGGAGGACGAGCTTCAAAGAACCGCCAGTCGCCTTCGGCGGCCAGTATCGCTTCGCGATGCCAGTACCACTTCGTGGCGCCAGTTCCGCTTCGCGGGCTAAGAACCAAGAACCTGTACGCGGAGCGTCGGAACGAGGAACCTCTCCTCTCCCTCTTGCTCTTACGGTAAGGGGTTACGCCATATAATGGAATTCCTGTTTACTGCTTATCAGAGCAAATTCAGATTCCCCCAAAGCCAGTCATCACAATCCCCTTAACGTAGTATCGCTGCAGGAAAAGGAAGAGAAGAATAACGGGCAACACCTGAATTACCATTCCAGCAAGCACCAGGTGTTGATTCGCCAAACTTCCGAAAGACAGATTTAGCTTTGCAATTCCAACAGGTATAGTCGTCAGCGACGGCGTGAACGATGTAATGATCATCGGCCAGAGGAAGTTGTTCCATTGAGCGACAAATGTAAGCAGTACCAGGGTTGCCATTGCCGGCAATGAAAGTGGGATGATTATCTGTACGAATATCCTGAACTGCGAAGCCCCATCAATTCTTGCGCACTCTATGAGTTCCGAAGGTATGTTCATGATAAACTGCCGTAGAAGGAATATCCCGTATCCGCTAACTGCAAAGGGCATTATCAAAGCCAGGTAGGTATCGACCCAACCAATTCTAGTCAGCAGAAAGAAGTTAGGGATGAGAAAGAGGAAATTCGGGAACATCATAGTGGCCAGAATAAACCTAAAAAGCGTCTTCTTCCCCGTAAAATCCATTTTCGCAAAGACATACCCACCCAGCGCACTTGTGAAGGCTACAAGCAAAGAAATGCTAGTTGCCACGACCAAGCTATTCAAGAGATATCTGAAGAAAGGTACTCTTTGAAGAACGGCGGTATAATTTCCCCACTGAGGAACGTCCGGTACCAACTTGGGCGGAACGGAGATAAACTCCCGAACTGTCATCAGTGATGCAGACAAGAGCCAAAGGAATGGGTAGACCATAATGAACCCAATAACTGAAATGACGCTGTATTTGATTACTGATATAATCCGCTTTGAAGTTTGCCTACGCATAGTAACTCTCCATACCCCCTTTCCTGAAGGACCTGAGTGCTAAAAGGGTAGTGAATAGGGAAATAACGAACAGAACCACTGAAGCGGCTAGAGCCTTCCCCATCTGCATATATGAGAATGCGGTATTGTACATGAATATCGAAACAAGCTGTGTGCTAGCTGCGGGCGCCGCTCCACCCATAATGTATATCAGATCGAAGGTCTGCCAGGCGTTGATCATTCCAGTCACGAGAAGAAACAATGTGGTCGGTTTTAGCAGCGGTAGAGTGATACTGAAAAATGTTCGGACCTTCGAAGAACCGTCGATTCTAGCTGCGTCGTAATAAGAAGTCGGTATTGAATCAAGACCGGCGGTGAAGATCAGCATGGGTACTCCAAGCCCGCTCCAGATAGCGACTATCATTATCGAGGGCAAGGTGAGTGTCGGATCCGAAAGCCATGCTCTGGCCGGGATATTGAACCAACCAAGGACATGATTGACTACTCCATAACTCGGATTGTACAAGTACGTCCAGATCTTGCCGACCGCGACTGCGGGAGTTATCATCGGTGCGAAGAAGATAAACCTCCATATCGCCGACCCCTTGAGTTTGTAGAGCGCTATTGCCACGAAAAGCGCAAGTGTTATACTGGTGAAAGTTACAGCCAGAGCGAAGACAATTGTGTTCACAAGCCCAGCCCTGAACAGAGGATCGGTGAAAAGACCTACGTAGTTTCTCAGACCAACAAAAGGCACACTGACTGGTGAGTCGAGCATGTTCCAGTTCTTGAAGGAAACAAGTATCGAAAAACCGACAGCAAAACAGAAGAAAACTGCAAAGAAAAGAAGAATTGGACTCAGGAAGAGATATGCTGTGAGGTTTTCCTTACCCTTTCGTGTCACAGGTGCACCTCCCTAATAGTTATTAGAAACAGAGGCGGGCGTACAGCCCACCTCTGAATAAAGATCATTTCGCTGATTGTAGAATCGAGTTAATCTTTGACGCAGCGTCCTTCATGGCCTGTTCCGGGGTCTTGATGTTATTCATCGCGGCCACAATCTCATCCATTATCGTCTTCTTTATCTGGTCACCCTGAGCAATATTAGGCTCCGAAGTGGCGAAGTCAAGAAGAGATACGTATTCCTGAAGATCAACCAGCTGTGATCTGAAGTGCTCCAGATCTTTTGCGTTCGGTGGAATTACACCTATTACCTGAGCCCCAAGCTCACCGGCCCGTGTTATGTCTGGCATGTCCTTGTATTGGAGAGCAAACCAGTCAAGGAATTTCCACGCTTCCTCTTGATTCTTTGAACCGCTGTGGACTGCATAGAAGAATGTATAGGCGGAGGTAGCCGGTCTCTCGATATAAGGAATTGGGGCGATCCCTACGATGTCTTCATACTCATCTCCGAAGGCTTCCTTCAAATAGGAGGCATACCACGGTGCCTTAATAACCATAGCGATGTTCTTCTGAGTGAAATCGAAAAGACCGCCTGCTGTGTCCGTTACACCTTCCTTGAATAGCTTCGCAATTGCTTCCATCGCTAGAACTGCAGCCGGGCTATCCAGAAGAGACTTCGTCAGGCTGCTATTGAAGGGTTCCCCACCGGCGCCATAAAGAAGGGCAAAGTAGGGATGAACAATATCACTGACTGAACTCTCTTCCAGCATGGGAAAAGCAAAACCGTACTGAGTGATTACTCCTCTGGAATCCTTCTTGGTAAGAAGCTTTCCGACCTCGACCAACTCATCCCATGTTTCAGGAACCTTACTGATCCCAGCGTTTTCAAACAACTTCTTGTTGTATATGAGAGCGTAGGTGTTTACCTCTGCTGGAATTCCCATGATTAAGTCGTTAATCGTCGCGCCCTTCGCAGCGGTTGGCAAGAAATCTGACACAACCTTCGAGGCAACATACTCTGGAGCTTGGGCAAGGACACCGGAGCCAACTAGCTGCACTCCCCATAGTGAGTACAGGTTGTAAATGTCTGCTCCTCTTCCTGCCATATGTCCTACAAGAATCTGCTGGAGATAATTTCCGAAGGGAACTTCTCTGATCTCAATCTTTACTCCCGGATTCAGAGCCTCATATTCCTCAAGATAGTGCTTGAGACCAGGGTAAAGAAGATTCCCATTTCGATCGAAAATCCCATTTACGCGGAAGTCTGACCAGTGTGTCTGGAACACGAGAGTGATCTGCGAGAACGCAAGGATAGAAACCAACAAAACGAGCGGGACGAAAACAGCTTTCTTCATACTCTCTCCTCCTTATGGTAGGCTAGCGTGTACAGGAAAAAACTCACGCCTACTACTATTTAAGTGAATGAGCGGAAATCCTTTTGTTGTGTTCATCAAAAATCTCAAGATTGTGACTGACACCAAAACCTTCGACATTGGGCGACACGAAGATCTTCAGATCGAAGCCCTCTTCATTTAGTATCTCCGCGGTCTCGGAGATGACGCACATTGTTATCACCACCGATGCCACGGTCGAAATAGCACCGACCTTCGCGCGGATGCCCTTGAGCTCAACCACGGCATCTTCAGGGGGAACGCAATTGTCGATAAGAATATCCGCAACGTCTATCAGTTTCTGGCCTGAAGAATGTGTGGCCTTGGCGACCTGTTGGTTAGACTTTGAAGTCACAGCGACGATCTTCGCTCCCTTCTTCTTCCCGTAGAGAGCTGCCTCAACTGGAGCAGCATTGAGCCCTCCATGCGAATAAACGACAAGAACATCGTCTTTCTTCAGTGGCTGATAACGCAAGAATCCATCGACAACGAAATCCTCCTTACGCTCTATCAAGAGCAAACCGGGAGCGCTTGAAGGCCCCGTAATGCTACCCCACATTAGCCTGGGCTCCATCAAGGCATTAAGCCCGAGAAAACTCCCGTACCTTGGAAAGGCATCCATGACTGGAATGACAGAATGACCACTACCGAAGAAATGAACGAATCCTTCCTTCAATATTGAATCGGCCATTGCCTCTGCTGTCTTCCTTAACTCGTTCATCTGCTCCGATTCAATCTTGTCCACAAGCTTCCTTACCTCTGATAAATAAGCCGAAATCGCCATCAATATACCTCCTGAACTTTTATTTTGTGATGCATCAGAATAGCTGTTCCCAGAATTTGAGCGTCTTCTCCCAGATTGCTGAGACAGATATCCGGAAGAGAAATCATAGGACTCGTTTCTTCGATTAATGTCTCCAGAGCCCTATCTTTGAGAAGCTCCCAGCGACTCCCGATACTGCCGGACAGCACGATCCTTTCGGGATTCATACTATTGGTGAAACATGCCATCAGCTTTCCAAGATAACGAGCCGCCACATCGAGCACCTCGGCTGCCTCCTGGGAGCCACCTTCTGCGAGATCAAATATCTCGGCTGCAGAAAGCCTTGCTCCAGAGAGCTTTTCATATCTTGAAGTAACTCCAACACCTCCGACCAGATCCTCGATCCTTTCTCCATCGAACCTGAGCCATCCTACAGAGCCGGCGAAACCATTGCTCCCATCTACAACGTGACCGTCTGATACTATGCCCATCCCAACGCCGGTGCCGATCGAAATGTAAAGAAAATCCCTGACACCTCTGGCCGCGCCCATAAGCATCTCTCCCGTCGCCCCCGAGACCCTATCGTTGGTAACAAAGAGCGAGTCTCTGCCTTTCCCGAACAAATCGAAAGGGCTAACCGGAGTCTCACCGAACAGATTCGGAATCCACGCTTTGCCTTCCCTTGTCAAATAGGCTCCTGCGACCGAAAGCCCAACAGTTTTCTCGGTATCCGAAGACTCCAAATGCCGACAGCAAAACTCTTTGAGTGACTTTGAATAGGATTCAAAATCACCAGGCCAATTCATGCGATCTTTCAATACTATCGAATAGTCTTCATCTACGAGACAGATTCTTGTGTTTGTTCCTCCAATATCAACAACGAGTTGCTTCAAATGATCACTTCCTCAAATGAATCTGTACAGAATACCTGTCACCTCTTACATAGGATTCAGTGTACTCGACTGCATGACCATCGATACCTCTTGCTATCCGCTCAACATAGAAACCGGCGTGGGGCGACTCGATATCGAGAAGCTTGCACTCGGCTTCACCGAAGATTATCGAGGTATAAGTCTCATCGGCAGCGATAATCTTGAAGCCATAATAGTGTTCCACGAGATCGTACAAAGACTGCGTCAAATCGTTCGCTAGCATATCTGGAAAGAGCTTCTCGGGACAGAAGAATGTTTGGATACCGAGCGGACTTCTGTCCATAAGCCTCAATCTCCTGACTCTTATAAGCTTCTCATCGCCAGACAGAGAGAAAATCCTTGCGAATCTAGCCCCTGGTACCTCCACGCTTGTTTCAAGGACTTCAGTCTCAACCTTTGAACCACGTGCCCTGAGCTCCTGAGTGAGAGAGGTAAGCTTTCTCGGTCCTTGCCTTATTCTTGGATCCATGACGAACGTGCCCTTCCCCTGTCTCTTAACCAGAAAACCCTCAGATACGAGCTTCTCAACTGCCTGGCGAACAACAGCCAGACTGACATTGAACATCTCGCAAAGCTCCTGCTGATTCGGTATCTTCTCTCCGGGCTGCCACCTATCGCTGAGAATATAATTCTTGATTATTGTGGTCAACTGTGAATGTAGTGACTCACTCGAGTAGAGATCGATCCTATCGCCTTCATTCAAATTCATCACCACTCAATATAATCATTATAATGATTATAATACCATGGAAAGCAAAACCAATAGACGAATGCTGTCGGCTAGCTCCCTTAGAACTGAAATAGAACCCCACAAAAGCGATTAGCTTATCGTTTCTATAGAAAACTCCATAAAGGACAGGCTGGAAAGAGGAAGTCAATTTGAGAATGGACAGGTGGTGTCTCTTCCACAAAGTGACAGTCCATCGCGCGCTTTTCCAACCTCTCGGCTCTTCTGTATTCGCGCCAATACCGCTTCGCGGGCGGTAAGAGCCGTTGTGAGTTGTGCGTTGTAGGTTGTCGGTAAGAGCGCCCGAGAAAGAGCATTGTCGAGAGTTCTCTTGAGAACCGTGGAGTGTGGAGAGTTGTAAGAAAGATCATGAGAAAGTTCTTGCCAGTCGCCTTCGGCGGCCAGTATCGCTTCGCGATGCCAGTACCACTTCGTGGCGCCAGTACCGCTTCGCTCACGAGAAGATGAGAATCTTAGGATCCTACCTACCGTGTCATCCCGTAATGTTTCTATACGGGATCCACTCCTCAGCGTCAAAGCGGACGCGTGAATAAGAGGTAAGGGGTAAGAGGCGAGAGGTGTGAAGATCAAGATCTTCTCTCTCCTCTTCTCGTCCTCTCTCTTAATCTCGTACTCTCGCTGATCCTTAACTAAGAACCTGGACGCGAAGCGTCGGAACGAAGAACTTGGGCGCAACGCGCCGGAACCGCTCTTGCTGCTCTTCTCGGAGGACGAGCTTCAAAGAACCGCCAGTCGCCTTCGGCGGCCAGTATCGCTTCGCGATGCCAGTACGACTGCGTCGCGCCAGTTCCGCTTCGCGGGCTAAGAACCAAGAATCTGGACGCGGAGCGTCGGAACGAAGAACAGATCTTCCAGCTCCAGAACGCTCTTCAGACCTCTTACCTCTCTCCTCTCACCTCTGGCCTCAGGTCTTTACCAAGGACGGCTCTTCGCTCTTCCAATCTCTCTCCTCATCTCGTGTTTTCGGTGCTTTTCTGTTTCGCTCCTTTAGAACCGGCATGTGTGGTAGAATTCCGATGAGGTGATATTATGCAAGATCTAGAAAGCGTTATTCAACTATTGCGTAGAAGCCTTCCCGAGCTCAAAGATCGTTTTTCTGTTTCAAAGATAGGGGTTTTTGGTTCGTATGTAAAGGGAAACCAGAGCGACAACAGCGATTTAGACATCTACATAGAGTTTGACAGAGTACCCGGTCTGGAATTCATGGAGCTTACAGAGCTCCTTGAGAATATCGTGCAAAAGAAGGTTGATTTGCTAACTCCTTCCGGGTTGAAGAGCATACGAAACGATCGAATCAGAAACGACATCGAGCAATCAATAATATATGTCTAGGAGAGAGATTAACGAGATTCTTGAGGATATGATCGATTGCATAGAGAGAATCACAGCCTATGTGAAAAATATGTCTTATGATGAATTTATGACTGACTTGAAGACACAGGATGCAGTAATCAGAAACATAGAGATAATTGGAGAAGCAGCAAAGCAACTACCAAACAGCTTCAAAACAACTCATAGCGACATTCCATGGAGAGCTATAGCTGGTACAAGAGATCGACTAATTCATGACTACTCAGGTGTCAACTATGACATAGTGTGGGTAGTTATTGTTAACGACTTACCTTCTCTTCAACCGAGGCTGATCGAAATATTTGAGAGTGAGAAAAACTCAAAAGAATAGAACAGCTCGATCTTCTTCTGTCTATTTGTGGCGCCTGTTCCGCTTCGCGGGCTGATCTTGAAGCTCTTGATCCTAGATCCCCGCTCGAGCGGGGGGGACCGCTTGCGGTGGGGCGTGTGCTCTTGAGATCGGCTGTACGTTGCTCGTTGTGGGTTTTTGGTAAGAGCACTTATGCGAATCTTTTTCTTACCAGACACTAGACCCCAAACCCCAAACCCGTTCCTCCGTTCTTCGCCATCCACCATTCACTAACCACTAATCACCAAACACCGATCTTCCTACTGTCATCCCGTAATGTTTCTATACGGGATCTCGCTCCGGCCCTTTCTGAGGAGAAAAGACCGAGATCCTGGCTAAGAAATCGCCAGGATGACGCGAGAGGGTTGTCATCCCGTTATGCTTTTACACGGGATCTCGTTCTTCTGCTCTTTCCAAGGACGGGTCCACGATCGGGGACGCTGGTCGAAGGACGGGTTTTCATGCTCGCCACCATTCACTAACCACTAATCACCAAACACCGATCTTCTGACCAAGAACCTGGACGCGAAGCGTCGGAACGAGAAACGGCTCTTACCAAAAGTGGCGTCCCTATTTTCAAATAGAAGATCTCCCTTTCGGGAGATCTACACGAACAAAGTAACAACTTGAGTTTGAAAGAACTACGCACCTAAAGGTCTGGCAGCCCCACGGGGAATCGAACCCCGACCTTCGGACTGAGAATCCGGTGGACTAGCCGTTATCCTATGGGGCCAGACTGGAATAATATTATCATGGGCTCAGGCTTTTGTAAAGCACCCCTTCGAGGATATATAATCTATTTCATTAGGAGGTGTTTTTTGTGTTCGTCAGGAGATGGCTCTCAATTGATTCGAAGGCAAATCTGGTGATTTGTCACGGTATAGGTGAGCATTGCGGAAGGTACGATCGTTTCGCCTCTTTTATGACCCGTAACGGCTTCAATGTCTTTTCGACGGATCTTCCGGGGCACGGAATGCACAGCGGCCAACGGGGCTATGTAGGTTCTTTCGAAGAGTTCCTGGATGCTGTTGTCACCCTTGAGGAATCGGTGAAATCTGAGATGCCGGATATGCCAGTTTTTCTCTTTGGCCACAGCATGGGTGGGCTTATCAGTTCTAGAGTGGTTGAGGAGTATCCGGAAGCTTTCAAAGCGCTAGTTCTGAGCTCGCCACATCTTTTCTCGGCCAAAGAGTCTGTGAAGGGTCTCCTGCCAATTATAAGCTTCGTGAAGCGAGTCGCACCAAGGGTAACTTTCAGTAGCTCTTCACGCTTCACTCCGGCCGATCTTTCAAACAACACCAGAGCCGTCCAGAGGTATATCGAAGATCCGTATGTTCACGACAGGGTCTCTCCAAATCTCTTTCTGGGCATGGAGGAAAATATCGACCTCGCGATGGAGAAGATCGATAACGTGAAGATCCCGGTAATGGTCGTAATCGGGAGCGAGGACACGGTAGTCGATCCGGCAGGAGCGCGCAATTTCTACGAGAGGCTGAAAACAGATAAGGAGATGCTCGAGATCCCCGGTGGCAAGCACGAGATGTTTGCCGATGAAGAGAGGTATGAAATACTCTTCAACGGTGTTCTGGGCTTCTTCTCAAAGTTCGTCTGAGTGCATTTCGAGCCAGCGCCGCGCGATCTTTTCGTCATGAGTGATCTGGTTTATAAGTAACTCGAGGTTTTCAAATTTCAACTCTGGCCTTACGAATTCCATGAGTTCAAGCTCGAGGGTCATATCATAGAGGTTTCCCGAAAAGTCAAAGTAGTAGACCTCGTATTTCACTTCGCTTGCAGTACCGACTGTCGGTCTGAATCCGACGTTGAGAAGGCCGTAATATCTCCTGTCGTTTATTTCTGATCTCACTATGTAGACGCCAGATTTCGGCGTGATGAGTTTTTCTTCGCCTCTGGAGATGTTGGCGGTCGGGAACCCGATCTTCGAGCCCAGCTGCTGGTCGCGATAGACTCTGCCCATTATCGAGTATCTCTGGCCCAGAAGGGCGTTTGCGAGGCCGATTTCGCCCTTCAGAATCGACTCTCTTATCCAGCTGCTGCTGACCCTTCTGTTATCGTAGAGAGAATCGGGAACCACCTGCAAGTTAAAGCCCGTTTTGACTGCAAGCTCCTCAAGAAGCGCAACGTTTCCTCTCGCTCCGTTTCCGAAAGTGAAGTCACTGCCAACGACGATTCCCTTGACGCCCTGCTTTATGAGGTCGGTTATATACTCTTCGGGCTCCAGGTATCTGATTTCGCTCATGTTTGCCGTTACCACTTCGTCTATCCCGGCCGAGATTATCAGCTCGGTCCTCTTGGACAGAGGATAGATTATCCCCGGGAAGTTTGGGAAGTAATACGCCCAGGGATAGATTATCGAGACGGCCACGCTGCGAGTGTTCATCTCTCGCGCCAGCGAAACCGTTCTTTGCATTATGTCCCTGTGGCCCAGGTGAACGCCATCAAAGGTTCCTATACAGGCTACCGGCATCTGCTAGGCTCCGAGTACTTTCTCCAGTTTTGCTACCCTCTCCCACGAATCGCTCTTGCGTAGCGTCTGAACGAATGAAGAAGTCCTCTCAGACCTGGCAATCGCGAGGAGGGTTTCGTTGCTTCCGACTATTCTTATGATTTCGTCCTTTTCAAATTTTCCAAGTATTCCGACAACGTTCAGCGCATGAATCTGGCTTCCCAGAAGCACTCTCTGGCTTTCTGACTCGTTTAGCAGCAGACCGGGCAGAAACTCCATCGCCTCGCCGAGTCCGACGACGTTCATCCACGAAGCGCTTTCGACTGTCGTCGCTGCGTTAACGGAGAAAATCCCCTGAGACAGGCGCCTCAGTTCGGTTGTCGTCGCCCCGCAACCAAGCCTGTAACCTATGTCCATTACCAGTGAGCGGATGTAAGTACCCTTGGATACTCTCGCGGTGAAGGCGATCTTTCTTCCTTCAATTACTACATCGTCTATAGAGTAGATGCTCACCTCTTTCGGGGGAAGGTTTATAATCTTTCCCTCTCTGGCGAGCTTGTAAAGGCGCTCTCCGTTGTATTTTTTCGCAGAATATGCCGGCGCAGTCTGCAGATACTTTCCTTCGAATGATTTGAGCACATTCACTACATTTTCTGCCGTCAGGTCCGGGACTATTCTCTCTTCCATGGTCTTGCCGGTTAGGTCATAGGTGTCGGTTATTCTTCCAAGCTCCAGTTCGACCCGGTAGGTCTTGTCCATATTCAGGAAGTATTCGAGGACTCTCGTTCCCCTGCCGATACCCATAATTAGAAGACCGCTGGCAAAGGGGTCAAGTGTGCCGGCGTGACCAATCTTCCTTGTCTCGAGTTTTCTCCTCAGCGCGTTGACAAGGTCGTGAGAAGTGCCTCCACAGGGTTTGTCCAGTAGTAAGATTCCGTCAATCGGTTTCTGCATCGTCTTTTTCTTTCTCTATCTGTTCCAGCAACTGGGCTACTCTTAGTGTGGCTTCGATACCTTTGTCTTCCTTGAAACGAATCTCAGGCGCCTTAAAAAGCCTGATATTCTTCGCGATGGCCGTGCGGAAGATCCCCTTGTCTTCGTTAAGCTTTTCGACGAGTTTGTTTTTCTCCAGCTCATTGCCAATCGCGCTCACGTAGATAGTCGCGAATCGCTTATCTTTGCTCAGTTCGACTCTTACAATCGAGGCCATACCGAACGAGCCGTCGTGACTCCCATAAGATGAAAGAACTACCATGAGAACCTTCTTTATCTCCGACTCCAGCATTTCTCTCCTGTAGCTGCTCGACATAGCTCTCACCTCCCGGTTAATTATAACCCAACTGCCTGAAACCTTCACGGTATCTTTGAAGTGCGCAGATTTTCGATAGCCAAACAGTCAATATAGAAAACGTAAACGCGATGAGGTACAATTGTTTACCAGACACTGTGAAGGGGGTTTATCCGGTGCTTTTCAAACTAGACTCTTCCTACAAACCGCAGGGAGATCAGCCGCAGGCGATCGCAAAACTCACAGAGGGGCTGATGAGGGGAGACAGGTTTCAGACTATCCTCGGGGTAACAGGTTCTGGAAAGACCTTTACCATGGCCAACGTCATCGCCAATCTTCAACGGCCCGCGATAGTTATTTCGCCAAACAAAACACTTGTTGCCCAGCTTTTCCGTGAGTTCAAGACTTTCTTTCCAGAGAATAGAGTCGAGCTTTTCATAAGCTACTACGATTACTACATGCCTGAGTCGTATATTCCCGCGAAGGACATGTATATAGAAAAGGAAGCCCAGATAAACGATACGCTGGAGAGAATGCGCGTTTCGACATTGAAATCTGTATTGACGAGAAACGATACCGTCGTTCTGGCAAGTGTTTCGGCTATCTACGCGAGCGGTGATCCAAGAGACTTCGCAACGATGAACATTAGTCTGGAAAAGGGAGCGCGCTTCAACAGAAACGAGCTGGCGCTGAAACTCGCTAATATACAGTACAACAGATCCGAAGACATATCGGCAGGCGGAGTCTTTCATATTAAGGGAGAGATCTTCGAGGTCTTCCCGCCTTACGAGGACTTCGGCATAAGGATCTACTTCTTCGACGATGGGATAGAGAGAATCGCTACTTTCGAACCCTTGAACCGGAAGATCATCGACGATCTAGATATGGTCACGATCTATCCGGCAAAGGAGTTCGTCACTACTCAGGACAAGATTCTAGGAGCCATGAAGGACATTGAGAGGGAGCTCGAGCAGAGGTTCTTCCAGCTGGAGAGGGAGGGAAAGTACCTCGAAGCTCAAAGGCTCAGACAGCGGACGATCTACGATATGGAGATGCTTTCGAGCGTTGGCTACTGCTCCGGCATTGAGAACTACGCGAGATTTTTCGATGGAAGGAAGCCAGGAGAAAAGCCGTTCACTCTTCTCGATTACTTCGACAGGGAGAAGTTCATCACCTTCATAGACGAATCGCATATAGGTGTTCCTCAGTTGAGGGCGATGCACAGGGGTGACCACTCGCGCAAACAGAATCTGGTCGATTACGGTTTCAGGCTGCCTTCGGCCTTCGATAACAGGCCGTTGCAGTTCGAGGAGTTCATCGAAACCGTCGGGCAGATAATTTTCGTTTCGGCCACTCCTAACGAATACGAACTCGAGAGGTCCACTCAGGTAGTCGATCAGGTTATAAGACCGACTGGACTGATCGATCCCGAGGTCATTGTAAAGCCTACCGACAGCCAGGTAGACGATTTCATAGACAGGATGCGGGCCGTCAAGAAGAGGAAGGAACGAGCTCTCGTGACCGTCCTCACAAAGAAGGCCGCGGAGATGCTTTCGGATTACTTGAACGAGGTCGGTATCAAGTCCGAATACCTGCATTCCGAACTCGACGCGATAGAGAGAGTCGAAGTGCTGAGAAAGCTTAGAGAGGGGACGATAGATGTCGTCGTCGGAGTAAACCTCCTGCGGGAGGGGCTCGATCTTCCCGAGGTGTCGCTGGTGGCAATCATGGACGCCGACAAAGAGGGCTTCTTGAGATCGCAGACTACGCTCGTTCAGACGATCGGAAGGGCGGCAAGGAATATAAATGGACTCGTGGTGCTCTACGCCGATACGATGACCGGTTCTATGCAGCGCGCGATTGACGAGACCAACAGAAGACGCCTGAAACAGATGATATACAATAAAGAACACGGGATCACGCCCGAGAGCATTATCAAGCCGCTCTACAAGAATATCTTTGAAGAGTTCGCGGGCGAGACTCTCGATAAGGAAGAGAAGGCGAGGGCGACGTATATCGAGGGAGTCTTCGCTCTTAAGGAGAGCCTGGCAGCTGAAGATTATATGGCGCTGCTCGATGAAGAGATGATCAGAGCTGCCGGTGAGTTGAGGTTCGAAGACGCGGCGGTCATAAGGGACGAAATCTACCGCCTGAAAAAAAGGAGTACTGTATGATCGTTGCGGACAGGCTGAAGAAATACTATGGCAAAAACTGCGGAGTTGAGGACGTAAGCTTCAGCATAGCTCCCGGAGAGATATACGGCCTTATAGGACCCAACGGCGCCGGAAAGACTACTACAATAAGGATCATACTCGGGCTACTGAAGATGGATTCGGGAAGCGTCTCGATTGGGGGAGCCGGAATTCCGGAACATCTGGGCAGAGTGAAGTCGAGTATCGGTTATCTGCCCGGCGAAGTCAACTTCTACGGGGATATGCGCGTTAAGGAGTTTCTGAAGTTCAACAGGGGCTTCTACTCCGATGATCTGCAAGGGTCTGAAGACGAGCTGGTCGAATATCTGGCGATTGACCGCGAGAAGAAGTTCAAAGAGCTTTCGCAGGGAAACAAGAAGAAAGTCGGAATTTTGCAGGCGCTCGTACACCATCCGAAGTACCTTATTCTCGACGAAC
>Ga0334886_1003224_pt1 | contig 14767 bp, 10 predicted proteins | sample GraSluR1_MG_9_FD_207232 | JGI IMG/M metagenome (GOLD analysis project Ga0334886, IMG submission 207232) | Sludge microbial communities from methane-producing bioreactor in Wageningen University, Netherlands - Granular Sludge_27_06-R1 | ecosystem: Engineered > Bioreactor > Anaerobic >...
CTGAGGCCGTTGGCCATGCCGATGGCCGTGGCGCAGGCCAACAGGCCACCAAAGCTCCCAGTCAGCGGGATCGCCGCCATGGCCAAGGCCTGGATGCCAAAGCTGGGCACGAACGAGTACTTGCGGCCGCGTTTGTCCATGATCCAACCGGCCGGCAGGAACATGACCATCTCCACCGCCGAGGCGATGCCCACCAGCAAGCCTACCTGGGCCACGTCCAGGCCCAGGGCGTTGGCAGCGTACAGCGGGATCACCGTGTCTCGGCCCGAGCGGATCATCTGCACCAGAATGTGGCCGATGCCGGCCGGCGCCAGGATCGCGGCCTGCCCGCGCACCACCTGCCACAGCGAGATCGATGGCTGCCTAGAGGGTTTGCCGACGGTCGTCTGCGCACTTGCGCGGCTGTCGCTTGGGACGAAAAGCAGGATGCATACCAACGCCAACAGACTGACCAGACCCGCCACGATGAACGGCACCCGCAGCCCCGCCGCCAGGGCGATGTATCCGCCCAACAACGGCCCCAGCAACCGGTCCACGCGCATCAGCCCGCCAAAGAGCGCCATGGCGCGGCCATGGTTGGCCACCGCAGCGTTCTCAGAGATATAGGCGTGTCGGGCGACGCCAAACAGCGCCACGCCAAATCCCGCCAGCAGTCGGTAGGCAAAGGCCTCTTGCACCGACGAGGCCCAGCTCTGGGCGATGCAAAAGAGCACCATCACCGCGGTACCCAGCACCAGCGAGCGCTTTTGGCCCAGGCGGCGCAGCAGCAACCCGCAGGGCAGGTCGCTCAGCAGCATCCCCAGCGCCTGCGCCGATGCCACCGCACCCACCCAGCCATAGGAGACGCCAAAACTCTCGGCGTACAACGGCAGAACCGGGATGATGATCCCTGTGCCCAGGAACAGGATCACCGAGGGGACGTAAAAAGGCAGGATCAGCGGATCGTCAGCCAGAGCACGCAGGCGGGGATGGCGCAGCAGGCGAGATCTCATCGGTGCGCCCGCCCCGAGCGATCAGGCCGCACCGGCGCGCCTCCCACACAGACGAACAGGGCGCCCTCGCGGATCCGGGCGCCCCGGCAGAACCGTCCCTCTCTGGGGAAATGCACCGCACCGACCTCCTCGGCCACTCCAGACGGACCAGCAGCATCGCACCAGCCCGTCGTTGCGCGGTGCACCATCGCGGCCGGTTCCCATTCTAGCGAGGCAGGCGCACCGCCGCAAACCTCCATCCGTCAAGATGCGCCCATGCCGCCCCAGGGCATCCACCCAAGCCAGGGTCGGACCGCAACCGTCGGGCATAATCGGCCGCAATCTGCTTGCGTGCGCCCCACCAGCGTATACAATGCCCCCGTGCTCCCCCATGTTACGGTGCCAAGGTCGTCGGGTACGGGCAAGAGGCCCTCTGGCCGGTGATCATAGCTCGGTCCATCTCTCACCCACCAGAGGAATGACAAGCCGCGAGTGGAGGGAGGGTGCTATGGGAGATGATCAGTGGAGCGTCGCGCAGGTCGCAGCCTATCTGCAAGTCAAGGACTCGACCGTGTATAGCTGGGCACAGCAGGGCCGCATCCCGGCGCACAAAGAGGGTCGTAACTGGCGCTTTGGTCCGGGCGAGATCGAGGCCTGGTTGGCCCAGCACACCCAGCCCGCCGTAGAGCCAGAGGACGCGGCCACCGATCCGGCGTGAGAGCAGTCCCTCACGCATCCCACGCGAGAAGCGCCACCGCCCCCCAGTTGGGGCGGTGCGTCCCGTCGCACGCGCGTGGGCCGCGCGTCCCTCTCCCCGCGCATCGCCGAAAGAGACCCGGGCATCGGGGTACCCCGATGCCCTGAAACCGTCTCCGCTGGTGGCCAGGCCGCGATCAGCCGATGGCCTCCTCATCCACGATGGCGCCCTGCGCCCGAAGCTGCCCGCGTAGCACCTCGGCGTCCAGCTCGCGCGGCGCCACCTCCTCGTGCAATGAGAGCAGCGCGGCCGCACCGGCAGCCTCGCCCAGCACCATGCAGGTCGACATGATCCGGGTCGAGCCCAGCGCCACGTGATCCGTCGAGATGCAACGACCCGCCACCAGCAAGTTGTCGATCTCTTTGGGCACCATCACGCCATAGGGCATCTGGTAGCGCCACCCCTTGGGCGGATACCAGGTCTGGTCGCCCATGCCCGGCCCGGCCGGGTTGTGGATATCGATGTAAAAGCTGCCATAGCCGATGGTGTCGTCCCACTGCCGCTGCGCCATGATGTCCTCGGCCGTGAGGGTGACGACGCCCTCGATGCGGCGCGACTCGCGCAGGCCCAGGGCCGGCGCGCTGGAGATCATGTAGCACTGCTCCATGCCCGGCACCACCTGACGGAACACATCCACCAGATGATGGGCCTGCCGGCGGCCCTCGACGGTGGCCCAGGTGAGATCGCGGGCGTTGGTGGTGTCCACGTCCACCAGATGGGTCATGTTGATGCCCACCTGGTCGGGCAACACATCGGTATGCCAGAACCCCATGATCACGCTCTGGAACGGCTCCATGATCCCATCGGCCTGCGCCTTGAGCCAGACCTCATGCTTCTGATAGGTCGAGCGCCACTCGGCCACGCGGGGCCAATCCACCCCCGCGATGGTGAACATCAGCGTGCAAGGCTGGCAGCGGCCGTCCTCCGGCCGCCCCTGCCAAAAGCTGGCGCCAGCGTGGAACGCGGCATCGCCGTCGCCGGTGCAATCCACCACCCGGTGCGCCAAGATCGCCTGCCGCCCCGACTTGTTCTGGACGATGCCACCGATGACCTTGCCGTCCTCGACCAGCGTGTCGCAGTAAAAGGTATAGTAGAGGACGTTCACGCCCGCCTCGGCTGCCATGCGGTCCAGCAAGAACTTGACGCCCTCCAGATCGAAATCGATGCAGCCGTTGCGGTAGGTGCCAATGCCCTCGGCGAGGATCCGCGAGCGCATCTCTTCCGCCACCCCGCCCACGATGGGCGTGTCAAAGTCGTTCCAGGCCGTATACAGCGAAAAGTGGTTGTGCCCGCCGCTGGTGGCCACGCCGCCCAAGCAGTTGAACTGCTCGACGACCAGCGTCTTGGCGCCCAGGCGCGCGGCCGAGATGGCGGCGCCCACGCCGGCGGGGCCACCGCCCACCACCAGTACATCGACCTGGTCCAGGATCGGGATCTCACGGATAGGCTCTGGGATCGTCGTCATCGCCATGGTTCTCCTTACACGCTGAGGGTTACACGTCTATCATAGCACAGTGTCGCTAACGCCCCGACCAGCTCCCATCGGCCTCCAGCGAGGCGGGCTCAAAGATAAAGCCGGCGGGTCGGTTACGACGGGCCCCGCCGTGGTAGAACGGTTCTCGCGGGCAGCCCCAGGCGCGCTCGGCCCAGGGGTGGCCGCGGAACGGGTCACGCACGCGGTCCATCTCTGCCAGCAGCGCGGTATGCAACCGGTCGCGAGCAGCGGCATGCTCGGGATTGTCGATCTGGTTATGCAGCTCGTGCGGATCACTTCTCAGGTCATAGAGCTCGTCGCTCTCCAGCAGGTTGATGGCTAGCTTGTAGCGGCGTTCCTCGCCGCGGTCACCGACCAGGCAGCGAATCGGGTAGAACCCGCCCCAATCGTCATGGTTGATGGCGAACCGGGTATAGCTGATCAGCACCTGCTCACGCACGCGGGCGGCTGGATCCTCCAGAACGGGCCGCAGGCTCACCCCTTGCATACTCTCTGGCGGCTGGATGCCCGCCAGATCCAGCACCGTGGGCAGCAGGTCCAGATGGCTCACCAGCGAACGGCTTACCGCCCCAGCCGGGCCGCCGGGCAGCCACACGATGAACGGGACATTGCAGATCTCCTCGTACATCAGCGGCCCTTTTTCGCGGAGGCCGTGGGCGCCCATCATCTCGCCATGGTCCGAGGTATAGATCACCACCGTATCGTCGCCGTGCCACCGGTCCACCGCCTGCAGCACGCGGCCGATCTCGCGGTCGATGTAGCTGTTGCAGCCAAAGAACCGCGTCAACCCGGCTGCGCTGTCCTCCCACGGCGGGTCGCCGCGTTCGCGCCGCTGAAGCTGCTGCAACGCCGGCTTGCCCTCCAGAGGAGCGTTATAGTTGGGCGGCCTGGGAATATCCGCAGGCGCGAACGCCTCCCAGTACGTGGGGGGCGCCACGTGGGGACCGTGCGGCTCGTCGAATGAGACGACCAGTACGAACGGGTCGTCTCCTACCGATCCCAGGAAATCCACCGCCCGATCGGCCACCCGGTGGCCCCACATGGTCTCCTCGGTGAACCCAGCCTCCCGCAGCTCGGCGGGGGTATGGCTGGTGCGATAACGCGTGAACATTTCCGGGCCGATATCCTGGGCGTAGCGCACGCCATCGTACCACCAGTCAGGCTCGAATCCGCCGTCAGCGACGCCGTTCCCAAAGTAGCCGGCACCATCCAGGTGCCACTTGCCCGTGTAGGCGGCTCGGTAGCCAAAGTGCCGCATGATGGTCCCCATCAAAGGCACGTTGGCGGCCGGCGCCATGTTGTTGGCCCAAGCGCCGTTCACCGGCGGATGCAGGCCCGAGAACAGCGCGCTACGCGCCGGCGTGCACAGGGCGCACGTGGTATAGGCCCGCTCAAAGCGGATCCCCTCGGCCGCCAGGGCATCGAGGTGGGGGGTATCCACCCGTGGGTTGCCATAGGCGCCCACCATGCTCTTGTTCTGGGTGTCGGTCAAGATCACGCAAACGTTCAAAACGCCCCCCTCTTGCACAGCCAGAGGCGCTCGGCGATGCGATTCCCCGAGCGCCCTGGGCTGCCCATCGATCAGGTATAGTGCAGGTAGGCCGTGGCGCGGCAGTCGGCATCGGCCGTCACCCGCACCCAGTGCGCCGAAAAGCCCGGCGGGAAAGTGTGATAGGCATAGCCCCGCGCCGGCACGCGGATCGTCTCATAGGTCTGCCAGGCCTGCGTCCCCAGGAAATCTACCTCCACGGTGAACGCCACCCCCTGGTCGGCGTCGTGGGCCAGGTGCAGCACCTTGTGCTCGAACCCCGTCATCAGGTATGGATCCGACGGCACGCCCGCCTCCACGGGCTGTTCGCGCCACGGGCCGCCCCACCCGGTGGGCTTGCCAAACTGCCACAGGTCGTCGGTCTTGCCGAACCAAAGGTTGGCCTGCGGCTGCCCCACGAACGGGTTGGCGTCCATGATCGGCGTCGTCTGATCGCCAGCCAGCACCAGCATGCCCAGCCACGAGCAATAGTCGCCGATGATCCGCAGATGGGTCGAGATCGGCCGCACGCCCCACACCTTGCCGGCGTACTGCATGGCCGGCAGCTCATAGAACATGCCGCTGCAGTTCATCAGCCAGCGCTCCGACTCCACCTCGCGGATCCGCGGCCACTCGGTGGTCCACGAATGATCCTGCGTGTGGGTGGCCTTGGGCAGCCGGTAGGTGCTCCAGCGCCCCTCGGTGAACACCTTCAGGATGGCAGACGCGTTGTCGGCGCCCGTTGCCAGGATAGCGTCCCCGATAGAGGTGCGGCCGGTGACCTCGTTATACTGGCAGGTATCCAAGATGGTCCAGGTCTCGCCGTCCCACTCGGCCAGGCGGCCCTGGGTGGGGCCGTCCACAAAGTCGGTGTTGGTGTAGGTGTTGTTGGCCACCACCACGCGGCCGTGTCCTGTGTACCCCCCCTTGAAGTGGGGATGCTCGATACCCTGCAGCCCCAACTCCACGTTCAGGTCACACAGCAGTTCGGTCTCCAGCGTGTTCACGTCGGCCTCGAACAGCAGCGACTCCATGGTCAGGAAATAGACCTTGTTGGCCGGATCGGTCAGGTGGGTCATAGTGGCCGTCAACCGGTGAGGCACTAGTGCGTCGATGGTGCGCACGTTCCCCTGGATGTCGATCAGGTGCGGGCCGATGATCAACTGATCGGTGGGCCCGTGGATGATCCGGTTGGCATAGGTGCCCACCACGCTGGCCGGGTGCTTTTCCATGCACAGATCCTGATCGATGGTGAACAGCCCGTGCCCGCGCCCATAGCGCGGGTTGGCGGGATAGGTGATGAACCAGAGCCGGTCGGCCCAGGGCATCAGCGCGCCGATGCCGGTCTCGCTACGGGGCTTGTGCTCGGCCAGCACGGCCAGATGGGGGTACACGCCGCTCACGTGCGTGCGCTTTTGCCGACGATCAGAGCTCTTGGACATGCCTAACTCTCCCTCGTGAATGTCACCCGTCTTGCAGCGAGCCCCGCAGGCCCGCCACCCTAGCCCTTGACGCCCGTGATGGTGATACCCTGGATAAAGTGCCGCTGCGCCAGGAAGAACACCGTGATCGGCGGCACCATCGCCACCAGCGACACCGCCATCAACAGGTTCCAGGCCGGCTGCACACCGCCCTCAGAGGCGCGAAAGGCGCTCAGCCCGAGAGCCAGGGTGCGCTTTTCCGCCGAGTTCAGATAGATGAGCGGCCCCATAAAGTCGTTCCAATGGAACAGGAACGAAAAGATGGCCACGATCCCCAGGGCCTCTTTGGAGAGCGGCAGCACCACCCGCCACAGGATGCCGATCTTGCTGCAGCCGTCCAGCAGCGCTGCCTCGTCCATCTCTCGCGGGATGGTGCGAAAGAACTGGCGCAACAGGAACACATAGATCGGCGAGCCGCCCAGCACCGCCTGGGCGACCAGCGGTACGATCGTATCCACGAACCCCAGTCGGTTCCACAAGATGAACTGGGGCACCAGCGTCACCACGCCCGGGATCATCAGCGTCGAGAGCACAAAGACGAAAAGCAAGTCGCGGCCGGGCCAATCCAGCCGGGCGAAAGCGTACGCCGCCATAGAAGAGGACAGCGTCGCCGAGACCAGCGCGATGCCCGCGATGATCAGCGTATTCCGAATATAGAGCACAAACGGAAAGGCCGTCAGCGCCTTGGGATAGTTGCCCCACTCGACCGGGTCAGGGATCCAGATAGGCGGGAACACAAAGATCTGCCGAGTCTGCTTGAGCGATGTCGAGATCATCCAGGCCAAGGGCACGAACATGACAAAGGCGCCCAACAGCAACAGGCCATAGACCAGCACCCACCACAAGACCGCGCTCAGCTGTTCTGTGCGGAACCTCGGGCCCCCACGCCCCACTCTTCCTCGGCTCGTAACTTCCGCTTGGCTCATATTCGCGAGTCTCCCAACCCGCCCTCATAGTAGACCCATGCCGGGGATGACTTGAGGACAAGCAGCGTAAAGAACATGATGATCACAAACAAGATCCATGCCAGAGCGCATGAATAACCCATGCCCCCTGCGCCATGCTGGTACGAAAAGGCGCTCTGATAGAGGTAGAACACGTAAAAGTGGGTGGCATAGGCCGGGCCGCCGCCGGTCATTACATAGGCCGGCGTGAACACCTGAAACGACCCGATGATCCCCTGCACCAGGTTATAGAACAGCACCGGCGAGAGCATCGGCAGGGTGACGTTGGCAAAGCGCTGCAGCCGGCCGGCGCCATCCACCTTGGAGGCATCGTAGAGATCCGTCGGAATGCCCTGCAGCCCGCCCAGGTAGATCAACATGCCGCCGCCCACGCCCCACAGGCTCATGATCACCACCGCCGGCAGCGCCCACTGCGGGCTGGAGAGCCACGCCGGTCCCTTGACGCCCACCAAGCTCAGCAACCAGTTGAGGGCTCCATAGCGCGGGTTGAACACCCACGTCCACATCACCGCCACCGCCACCCCCGAAAGGACCGCCGGCAGGTAAAACACCGTTCGGAAAAAGCCCTGGAGCTTGACGTTCTCATTAAGCAGCAACGCCAACATGAGACCAAAGACCAAGCCCAAGGGGACCGCAGTGAAGGTATAGTAGAACGTCACAGCCAGAGAGCGCCAGAACAGCCTGTCCCCCGTAAACAGCCGCACATAGTTCTGAAAACCGATCCATCGGGGTTGGCTGAGAAGGCCGTACCGCGTCATGCTATAGTAGAGGGAAGAGAGAATCGGCCACGCCGTCAGCAACGCGAATCCCAACAACCACGGCGCCACCAGCAGGAACCCCAAAGCCGTGTCCTTGTGCTTTCGCTGTCGCGACCCACGCTTCAGGGCCGACCATGCTTCACGCTGCTCTTTGGCCAGCATGCTACCATGCCTTTCTATCACGCACGCCAGAACAGAATCCGCCAGCAGGAGCGCTCACCATCGCCTCACCGAGGCGCACTGGGGGGCAGCTTGGCGCCGCCCCCCACACCGATACGAGTGCCACCCCTCGCCTACTGCTGCGACAGCGCGTCTTGCAGCACCGGATTGATCTCGGCACAAGCCTGGTTGCAGGCCTCCTCGGCCGAGATCTCACCCAGCCACATCGCCTGCCAAAGCTGCTGCGCCGCGGTCGCGTTGGCGCCCCAGACGGGCGTCCGCCAGTAGACGCGGCTGCGGGCAGAGTCCATGCCGTCGTTGATGACCGCGTGGTCCTCAGCGGGCAGATCCGCGAAAGCGTACTTGGCGCCTACCGAAAGCAGGCCGGAGATGCCGCCCGTCCGCTCCGAGAAGAAAATCTGGTTCTCTTCCGACATCAGGAACGCCAACAGCTCCCAAGCTGCATCACGGTCGGAAGCCGTCGCCGACATGCTGATCCCCGTCGAGTGGATCAGGCAGTGCGTCTCCCTCACGGTCGGCTGCTCGATCAGGCCAAAGCGGAACGGCCAAGCCGATTGCTCGCGGTTCGCAGGATCGATCCAGGCACCCGTGCCCACCGCCGACGTCGCGATCTTGCCCGCGGCGAACGAGATGCCCAGGTCCGTCGGGCCGATCTCGGGCGGCGGCTGGATCTTGTGTTCGCGAATCAGGTCCACGCTGGCCTGCATCGCCTCGATCGACTCGGGTCGCGTCAAGGCGCAGGCCGTCAGCTCGGGATAGTTGTAGAAATCGCCGCCAAAGGTCCACAACCAGGGCAACAGGTGGGCATTATCTCCCAAAGCGGGGAAAGCGCCCCACATGTCGGGCTCATCGCCCACATAGGTCATGACGGCTGTAGTCTTCTCGATGAACTCCTCCCAAGCCCAGGAACGGGTGGGATAGTCGACCCCCGCCGCATCAAAGGCGTCCTTGTTGTAGGCCCAGATGCGCAGGATGCTGGCAAACACCGGCAGCCCCAGAAGCACGCCGCCCCACGAGTACTCTTGCAGCAGGCCGGGCACCACGTTATCGGGGTCCAGGCCGCCGTCGCGTAGCTGCACGTACGGATCCAGCGCGGCCAGCAAGTTCTCGTCCTTGAAATAGACCAGGTTCCACGGCGGCATATAGAACAAATCGGGGGGCGTGCCCGCCGCCGTCATAGTCACCAGCTTGGTGAAATAGTCGTCGCCCGCGGCCGTAGTGATGCGCGAGACCCTGATCCCCGGGTGCTCCTCCTCGAACTTGGCAAAAAGAATGTTCAGCGGCTCCTGCTCGCCAATCGTCGCCTGCTGCGAAAGGAACGTAAGCAGAACGTCGCGCTGCGCCTCTTTTTCGACAATGACCGTCTCTTTGACGACCTTCTCGACGACCCTTTCCTCCCCCTCGACGACAACCGTTTCCTTGACGACCTTTTCCACCTCCTGAACAACCGTCTCCACCACCACATCCGGCTTGCAGGCCGCCATCAAGGCCCCCGCCGCCGTCGCTCCTGCGATGCGCAGGAACCCTCGTCTGCTCAGACTCTTTGCGGTCACGATACCTCCTCCTGGAGAGACCATCCTCTCGCCTCACCACCCCATCGCCATCGACGGGCCGCCCCGCTAGGAGCATCCCCACGGCACCGCGTATCCGTCCCGCCTAGGCCTTGAGCCATGCACCTTATCATGGTACCATAAGGCCCATGGTGGGGCTCCTGGCTGGCAACGCGCCAGACGGCGTCGCCGGTCGCCTGTGGCCGCCGATGTGCCTTCTTTGTACCATGCCGAACGAGCCGTGTCAGTGGTGAGATGGTGACATACCGATGACATCCGAGCGCGAACAAGATCTCGCCCCCCAGGCGTTCATCGATCAGGTTGCCGATGCTTACGAGCATCTGCACGATCTGGTCGCTTTGCGCACCCATCCCCTGCTGGGCCAGCTCGTGCCCCCCAGCCCCGGGGCGCCCGCCAAGCGGGCGCGGCGCCTACACGACCTCCTCCGCGACCTGATCGACGAACTGGACCCCGGCGCCGAGGCCCCCTCGTTTTCCCCCGAGTGGCGCCGCCATCGCTACATGGTGATGCGCTACCTGAAGGGCCTCACCCACCAGGCCGTCGCCGAGCAGTTCGGCATCGGCCTGCGTCAGTACTATCGCGTGCGCATAGAGATCCTGGAAGAGATCGCCGCCATCCTCTGGGCGCGCCGCACCACCCAGAGCGATGCCCCGCCCCCTGACCCCGAGGCGCCTCCGAGCCCCGAAAGCCAGCTCGAGATGCTCAGGCTGGAGGCGGCGCGCCTGGCCCAAGTCGATCGCTTTGCCCGCGTCCAAGAGGTGGTCACCGGCGTGGCCCAGCTCCTAGAGTCCCTCATGCGACAGCGCAGCCTGTTCCTCGCGCTGGAGCTGCCCGCCCACCTGCCAGCGGTATCCGTCCAGCAAGATCTGCTCCGCCAGATGCTGGTGGGTTTGCTGGGATTCCTCACCGAGCGCGCACAAGGGGCCACCGTGCGCATCCGTAGCGCGGCGGATCAGGCCGCGGTGCACCTGACCATCACCGTCGACCCGGCCACCGCCGTCAACCCAGTTGATCGTGAGACGGCCACCATCCAGCAGCTCTCCGAGCTACAGGCCTTTGCCGCCATCGGAGATTGCCACGTGCTGCCTCTGATGGGGCAGGCTCAGATCATCGGCTTTGATCTGAGCCTGCCCATCGCCCGCCGCACCGTTCTCGTGGTCGACGACAACGAGGGCGTCCTGCAACTGCTGACGCGCTACCTCGGCGCCCACGGCTACCGCGTCCTCGTCGCCAGCACCGCCGAGGAGGCCCTGGCCAAGGCCGAGCAGTTCAGCCCCTTTGCCATCACCGTGGACCTGATGATGCCAGAGCACGACGGCTGGGAGCTCCTGCAAAAGCTGACCATGCAGCCCACTACCTGCCGCATCCCCATCATCGTGTGCAGCGTGCTCAAGCAAAAGGAGTTGGCCCTGTCCCTCGGGGCCACCGCCTACATCGAAAAGCCCGTCACCGAGGGCGTGCTGATCGCCGCGCTGGAGGCGTTGGAGCGTGTCCCTGCCCGCTCATAGAGGCCTCCACCACCGCCCGCGTCCACTGCATGATCTCGGAAGGCATCAGCCCGGCGGCCTTGGTGGCGATCAGCCCCCCACGCAAGGGTTGGCGCTCCACCACCCCATCCTGCGCCGAAACCACCACGATGGGGATATGCTGCCAACGCTCCGTCGAGCGCATCCGCTCCACCACCTCAAAGCCGTCGAGATCGGGCAAGCCCAGGTCCAGCAGTACCAGGTCGGGCTGGTGCAGATCCAGCATGTCCAGCGCCTCTTGCCCGCGATACGCGCAGGACACGTCATAGTGCCGCACGGCATCCTCGCCCAATATGCGGGTCATCAGCTCCACAAAATCGAGATCATCATCCACCAATAGGATCTTGGTAACGCCCTCGCCATAGGCCCGCAACAGGTCCCATAGATCGCGCCGCGAGACAGGCTTGACCAGGTAGCCCTCCACCAGGGGATGGCGGCTGAGGCGATCCTCGCCTGGCAAGGGACACACCAGGAACGGCGTATTAGGGCACCCCCACGCGCGAGCCGTCTCGTGCAAGGCCGCCATGTCGCTCTCCTCGTGACCCTGATGCAAAAGCACCGCCTGGGGCAACACGCTGCGAGCCACCTGCTGGCCCTGCTCCAGGTTCGAGACCACCACCACCCGTACCCCGTGCATATACCGCTGCAACAGCATGGCCGAGGTCGGGCTATCCGACACCGCCAGCAGCACGGGCTGCTCGCCTCTGGGCGCCACGGTGGCGCGCACCGCGCTCTCCCGCAAAGCCGCCGCGCCGCCCTGCTGCCCCGGCAAGGGGAGGGTGAAGCGGAACGTGCTGCCCGACCCCACCTCGCTCTCCACCCAGATGCGCCCGCCGTGCATCTCCACAAATCGGCGGCTGATGGCCAACCCCAGGCCCACCCCGCCATGCCGTCGGCGCATGCCAGCATCCAGTTGATGAAACTCCTCGAACATGCGCGGCAGGTCGTCGGGCGGGATGCCCACCCCCGTATCGGTGACCGCGAACACAATAGAGCCCCCGTCACGCTCCGCGCGAACCGTGATACCGCCCTCGTCGGTGAAGCGGGCTGCATTCGAGAGCAGGTTGATGAGCACCTGGCGGATGCGCGTCGGATCTACATACAGCGCTGGCAGGTCTGGCGCGATCTCGGTCCGTAGCGCCAGGCCGCGCGACTGCACCAACGACCGCACCGTATCCGTCGCCTGGTGGACCAGCGTCTCCGCCTCGACCTCCTCCAGGAGCACGCTCATCTGGGCGCTATCGATCCGCGCCAGGTCCAGCACGTCGTTCACCATGCTCTGGAGGTGCCGCGCATTCCGATGCACTATGTTGAGGTCGCGCTGAAAGCTGGCCGAGAGCACGCTCTGGTAATAGTCGGGCGATTCGGTCATCAGCTCGGTAAAGCCAACGATCAAGTTTAGCGGCGTGCGCAGCTCGTGGCTGACGCTCTGGGCAAACTGCTGCTTGAGCCGACGCGCCTCCTCGGCCTGGTCTCGCGCCAGCTCTAGCGCATAGTTGGTCCGCTCCAGGCGATAGGTGGCCTCGTCCAGCGCTTTCAGGGCGCGGGCCAGCTCGGCCTGGCGATCTCGCGCCACCTGCTCGTTACTGCGCGCCCGCTCATAGCCGTGCCACACCCAGGCCAACGCCGTATGCAGGTTGCGCACCGATAGCCAGGAGGCCACCGTCACCAACGCCACGAACACCATGGGCATGGCCGCCTCGACGGTAAGCGGCGAGACCGTCGGTCTCAAGGCCACCGTCAGCCCGATAATCGCCGCCTGCACGATCACCAAGGCCCTTTGACGGTTGCTCAGGAGCGTGCTGGCAAAGATGACCGGAAAGGCGAACAGGTAGAGAGCCGTGTACGATCGGGCGGCGAACAGCGCGCAGACCACCGTCCCCGTCGTGCCCGCCACCAGGAGCAGCGCTCCTAGCGCAAGGTGGCGCCGCGACAAAGCGAAAACCAGCGTGGCAGATACCGCCAGAATTGCTACGCCCACCCAGAGACGAGAGTCCACGCTCTGGTGGATGAACGGCCAGCACAAGAACGGCACATACGCCACCACCGCGACCAGGAGCGCCAGCCGATGGAGCGAGTCGGCCTGGAGCTCGGACAGCTCTGCATCGATGGGCAGGGACGCCCCCACCCCTTGTCGGGATCCCAGTCGCATCGTCAATCCCATGGCACCCCCTCGGCAGCGATCCCGGCCATCCAACCTTATGACTATCTCAACTCCTCTGGGCAGGCGACCCCCAGCTCCTCGGCCACCTCACGCAAGTTCCGCACGGTGCCCATCGGCAACGGGATGCCCGCCGCCAGCCGCTCCTCGCGCACGCGGTTCTCGATCTCGCCCGGCACCAGCACCTCGGTGAACCCCTCGGCGGGCGGCAGCCCTTTGATGGCCCCGATTAGCGCGTCCATCTCGCGGCGATACGCAGCGGGATCGGTGAACGTCGCCACGTCCACCGCCGCCACCACGCTGTTCTGGGTGCCAGGCCGCACGGCCCGGCCCGAGAGCGTGGTGCTGATCAGCGGGTTGGCCGCCATAAGGCTGGACATACACTCGAACATCATCGCCAGGCCCGACCCCTTGTAGCCGCCAGCGGGCAGCAGGATGCTGGCCGCCCGGGCATCGGTGGTGGGGAACCCGGCGTCATCCAGCGCCCAGCCCAGCGGTATCGGCGCGCCCTGATCGATGGCCAGGCTGACCTTGCCAAAGGCCGCCACGCTGGTGGCCATATCCAGCACGAGAGGCGGGTGCTCCTGGGCCGGCGCCGCGATAGCCAAGGGGCTGTTGTGCACGCCCGCCGCGCGGGCGCCATAGGGCGCCATATTGGGCGGATTGCACACCAGCGCCAAGCCCAGCATATCCTGCTGCGCCGCCATCAGGGCATAGTAGGCCATCGCCCCCTGGTGGGTGGTGTTGCGAATCACCGCCCAGCCCACGCCCACCTGCCGCGCCTTTTCCACAGCCCGCCGCATGGCCATGGTCGTCACCACCGGCCCAAAGGCGTGGTCGGCCTCGATCAGCAACACCGCCGGCGTCTCCCGCTCGACGACCATGTTCGGCCGCGGGTTCATCCCGCCCTCTTGCACGCTCCGCACATAAGAGGGGATCCGTAGCACGCCGTGCGAATCCACGCCACGCAGGTTCGCCCACACCAGCACCTCGGCCTCGGTTTGCGCGTCCTCGGCCGGCATCCCCACCGCGCCAAAGACCTCCGCAGCAAAAGCCTGCAACGTCTGCCACCCGATGCGCGTCCCCATCTGCGCCCCCTTGCTCTTGCCCCAGCACCCCGCCACCGTACGCGATCGCCGTCATGATAGACGCTCCGCTCACGGCTGGCAACGGCGCCCCACCCTAGCCCGCTGCCGCCAGCGATCGCGGAGACGAGTGGCGTTCTACTGGCGTGCTAGTGGCGTCGTGCGGCCGCCCATCCGATGCTATACTGACAGCGACGGTATAGGCATGGGAGGTAGGGCAACATGCAACGCACCATATCCGAACGGCTAGAAACGCCGGTCGCTGGCGAATACGACGTGGTGGTGGCGG
>Ga0334886_1003228_pt1 | contig 14764 bp, 11 predicted proteins | sample GraSluR1_MG_9_FD_207232 | JGI IMG/M metagenome (GOLD analysis project Ga0334886, IMG submission 207232) | Sludge microbial communities from methane-producing bioreactor in Wageningen University, Netherlands - Granular Sludge_27_06-R1 | ecosystem: Engineered > Bioreactor > Anaerobic >...
TTCGCGGCTCGCTGCGGATCTTCACGCCCTTTGCGACCAATTCCTGGAAAGCCTCGTCTACGCTCTCCACATGCAGCGCCAGATGATCCCAGCCGCCCGTCGGCGCGACCCCTGCGGTCACGTCGTTGTTTCCGATCAGCTCGATCGTCGTGCTGCCCACGTCGATGAACACGATGTTGACATCGTCCCAACGCCGCGTGATGGGAAAGCCGAGCGTCTGCGCATAGAACCGCTCCATCTCCGCAAAGTTCGGCGTCCGCAACGCCACATGATGAGTTCCCGCCAGCTTCATTCGTTTGCCCCCCTAAGTCTGTACGTATTGGTGATAGCTGTCAGTCATCCAGCTTGACCTCGCGGCCAAGCGCCGCCGAACGCATGATGCCGTCGACGATGCGCACGCTCGACAGCGCCTGCTCCGGCGTGATGATATCGACCAAAGCATCGCCGTTCAGCCGCGCCACGAAGTTTTCGATCAGATGCGCATACGAACTGACCTTGTCCACGGGCACGTTGGTTTCGATGTGCGCCTGCTGCCCGTTCAGCATCGTATACAGGTCGACGCCCTCGCGGTTGGTCACGTTGGCCCCGCCCTTTGTGCCGTAGATTTCGGCGAAGAACTGCTCAGGCAGATGCGAGGCCCACGCCACCTGGAAGATCAGCGACACGCCGTTGGCGAAACGCACAAACGCCCACGTCAGATCGTCCACATCATAGCGCACGCCCGCGCCCGGCTTGGAAATATCCAGGCCCCAGCCGCCCAGGCCGACGCCTAGCTTGCCTAGCTTGTCATACGATGCGCCTGTGACGCTGACCGCTTCCGGATATCCCATCAAGTAGAGCACGCGGTCGAGGGCGTGCACGCCGATGTCCAGCAGGCTGCCGCCGCCCGCCAGGTCGCGATTCGTGAACCAACTGCCGTAGCCGGGGATGCCGGCGCGGCGCTGCCACACAGTGCGCGCGGCGTAGATCTCGCCGAAGAAGCCGGCGTCTACGTGCGCCTTAGCCGCCTGCATCGGCGCGGAATAGCGATAGTGCGTACCGACCGTCAGGATTTTACCTTTCGCCGCGGCGAAATCTATCATCTCTTTGGCGTCGGCGTAGGTCAGCGCCAACGGCTTTTCGCACAGCACATGAGAGCCTGCTTCCAGCGCCGCCAACGTCATCGGCTTGTGGAAGACGTTCGGCGTCGCCACCACGGTAATGTCCGGCTGCACCTTCTCCAGCATCTCGCGATAGTCGGTGAAGGCCTGCGGAATACCGGTATCTTTGGCGACGGAACGCACGCGCTCCTCGTTGACGTCGCACACCGCTACCGCCTCCACGCCCTCCAACCGCCGGAACGAGGGAATATGCGACCACTGTACAACCATGCCTGTGCCGATAAAGGCAACCCGCCAGGTCTTTTTGCTCATCGCTTTCTTTCCTTTGTCAACTTGGATGCGAATTGGATGCGAATCAATCATTTCCATAACCATCGAGGAAGCCGCGGAATGTGCGCGCCGTCACCCGTCGCGAAACAGGATCACATGCAAGAACTTTGGCCCGTGCACGCCCAGCGTTAGGTTCATCTCAATGTCGGCGGACTTGCTCGGCCCTGTGATCAACGTCAGGTTGGCGTGGGTGCGCAAGAGATCGACCAGGGCGCCGGCCTGTCGCTGTTCGGCCAGCCAGTCTTCCGCCGTCGGATAGAGCCGGCTGAACGGAACCAACGCGGCGTGGTAATAGGGCAGCAAGCTGGCCGCGCGGCTCATGCCCGCCCCCGTTCTCACCAACAGCGAACCGGCCGCGGCAAAGGCCGCTTCCACGCCGCTGATGCCATAGCGGATCGAACGGATCGACTCGCGGCCTTCTTTGCCGGTCAAATCGGACGGCGCCACGAGCGTCAGGCCCATGTCGCCAAACGCCGCGTCCAGCCCGCCGACCGGCAGCGCGTCCGGGGCCCAGGCCAGCACGTTGCGCTCCTGCCCCGTTTTGATCACCGCGCCCTTCTGCGCGGCCGTCTCTTGCTCCATCCAGTCCGTCACGCGGCGAAGCAAGGTCAAGCGCGCCTCGGTCGGCGTCTCGACCACCTCGTAACTGCCGTGCAGCGCGGTCAACTCCTGGCCGAAACGATGCGCCAGCGCCGGCGCGTCTCCTTCGGCCTTGGTCACGGTCATGCGTGTGGCATCTGTCAACGGATCCGGGTCCGCCGGCGGAAAGCGCCGATCGGGCTGCGCCAATGCGTCGCGCAGTCTGGAGAGGATGGCATCGCGCTCGCTCATGTCTATCCCTCCCCCGGCTTACGCTTAGCGTCCGACGTCGGCCCGGAGATCGACTTGCGCCGCTCCATGCGCTCCGCCCACAGTTCGCGGAAGCTCTTCCTTGCCAGCGGCGGAAAATGGCGAGTCTTGGTCCAGGCCGAAAATGGCGGCGGCATAAAGGTAATCGCCCCGCCGTTGAACGAAGCCAACAAGTTGCTGCCCAGACTGCCCATCTTCCCGCCCGTTTCGTACAGCTTGCGGCTCTGCATTACCTTGAGGAAACCCTGCATCGCCTGTCGCTCGAACCAGGGCGGCACGCCCTGCTGCACGTAGTGGCTGCGCAGGTCCAACAACAGCCGCGGCAGATCAATCATCACCGGGCAGGCATCGCGACACGCGCCGCACAGGCTGCTGGCGTGGGGCAGTTTCTCCGCTTCGCTTGCCTCTATCGCCAACATGGGGCTGATCACCGAGCCGATCGGCCCGCTGTACGTGCTGCCGTAGGCGTGCCCGCCGATCTCGCGATAGACCGGGCAGACGTTCAAACATGCGCCGCAGCGAATGCACATCAGCGCTTCGCCATAGCCGCGCGCCAACATCTCGCTGCGCCCATTGTCCAACAGCACTACATGAAATTCCTCCGGGCCGTCTACGTCTTGCGGCTGGCGTGGCCCGCTGGTCATGGACAAGTAAACCGTGAACTGCTGGCCCGTAGAGCTGCGGCTGAGCGCCTGAAGCTGCAGGAACGCATCTTCCACAGTAGGGACCAACTTCTCGATGCCCATTACCGCCACATAAACGCGCGGCAAGCTTGCCACCATGCGCCCGTTGCCCTCATTGGTGGCAATGCACACCGTCCCCGTCTCGGCGATGGCAAAGTTGCAGCCGCTGACGCCCATGTCCGCGCTGAGGAACTCGCGGCGCAAGCTCGCCCGCGCCGCGCTGCACATCACCTCCGCGTCCAGGGTCGGCGGCATGTCCAGCTTCTCCTGCATGATGGCGGCGATGTCCTCGATGCGCTTGTGCGCCGCAGGCGCTACGATGTGGCTGGGCGGCTCGCCCGCCAACTGGATGATGTACTCGCCCAGGTCCGTCTCCACCACTTTGACGCCTGCGCCTTCCAGGGCGTCGTTCAGACGGATTTCCTCGGTGACCATCGACTTGGACTTGACGATCTTCTGGACTGCGTGACGCCTCGCCAAGTCAAGCAATATTTGGTTGGCGGCGGCGGCGTCCTGCGCCCAATGCACGCGGCCCCCATTGGCCTCGACGTTGGCCTCGAACTGCTCCAACAGATCGGGCAGGTTGCGCAGCACATATTCCTTCATCTGGCGGACTTGGCGACGCAGCTGTTCCCCGTCCACCGCGCCCATAGCGGCCACGCGCGATGCGCTCATCCGCCCCACGGTGCGGTTGAGCACTGTCTTCAAGTTCTTGTTGTGCAGCGCGTCGTGGATGCGTTCCTTATAGGGGGCGTGGAGATTAATCGGTGCGGTAGGCATGCCGGTCTTTCCTGCGAAAACGCAAACGAAGTTTCATGCTTATCGCGGCTAGCGGACGTCCTGCCAGCGCCGCGGCTGCCCGCCCTCGGCAGGCGGTTTACTTGTCGATGAGGCGGCTTCGTCGCGCTGCGGCTCAGCTGGCGTCTCGGCCACGTCGACCTGGCTGTTGAGAATCTCGGCGATATGCACGGCGCGAATGCGCTGCGCCTGCTTGCTCAACAGCCCGTTGATGTGCGTCAGGCAACTCACGTCGCACACCGCGACCGCATCGGCGCCGCTCTGCTCCAGGTTCAAGCACTTGCGCCGGCCCATAGCCGTACTGATTTCGGGGTTCTTGATCGAGAAAAGCCCGCCGAAGCCGCAACATTCGTCATGCCCGGCTAGGTCAACTAGTTCGGCGCCCTCGACGTTCGCCAAAAGCGTGCGCGGCTGGCGGTCGATGCCCATCTCGCGCAGCAGATGGCACGACGCGTGATAGGTGATCTTGCCCTCCAAACGCGCGCCGGTGGCGGTCACGCCCAGCACATCGACCAGAAACTCGGTCAACTCGAAGGTGACCGCGGCAAGCGCCTCGGCTCGCTGCTGATCCGCGGCCATAGACGGGTCTTCAAACAGGACCGAGTAGAAATGGGTCACCATCGCCGTGCAACTTCCGCTGGGCGCGACGATGGCGTCGACCATGCCCTGCTGCACGAACGGCTCGAACACGTCTAGATAGCGCCGCGCCAACGCGCGCGCTTCGTCGCGAAAGCCGGCGTTAAACGCGGGCTGGCCGCAGCAGGTCTGCTCATAGGGAAAGACGACCTCCACGCCGTGACGCTCCAAGAGCTCGGCGGCGGCAAGGCCGACTTCCGGGTAGAGCATATCGACCAGACAAGTAACGAACAGCGCTACCCTGCGCGGCGGTGTGGCAAATTGTTTCGTGGGTCTCATGGCGGAATGGCGGCTCGGAAAATTCGGCGGAAGAACGTCAATTGGTTAGCTGAATGCGGGCATTATGACACGACGCCGGTTCCGCGTCCAATCAGACCGCACAGAACGCACGTTCTGCACCGCGCGAAAATTGACGCCCCGCCATCTTCACAGTACAATGAACTAGAGATAACCGAGGCGAAAAGCCGCGGCCATTGTCGTTTGACGGCCTGGCGGCGAACCGTCACGCGAACTGACACGAACGGGGCGGGCGCTTCCTCCAACAAGAGGCGGAAAGGAAAACCAAGCCATGTATCAGCAAATTATACTTGTCGGGAATCTCGGACAAGATCCGGAGATGCGCTATACGCCCAGCGGCGTGCCGGTGACCACTTTTAGCCTAGCAGTGAACCGCGTCTGGACCGGCCAGGACGGACAACGTCAGGAAAAGACTACGTGGTTTCGCGTCACAGCCTGGCGGCGAGATGCAGAATTGGCCAGCCAGTTCCTGTCGAAAGGTCGGCAAGTGCTTGTTGTTGGCGAAGTCGAGGAAGCCCGCCCGTGGACCGACCGGGACGGCAACCAACGCGCTTCCCTAGAGGTGACGGCCCGAACCATTCGCTTCATCGGCGGCCGCGGCGACGCCGGCATGGGCGGCGGTTACGGCGACGAAGAACACGCCGCCTCCGGCTCCGGCAGCGCGCCCGCTGCCAACGACGAGGACATCCCCTTCTAGCGGCTAATGGCTCGCCAAACGCCTGTCATTCTAAGGCGAGCGCGAGCGAATTGATGAATCTCTAAACAACACACGGAGTTTCCGCTAGAAGCTCCGTGTGTTTGCCGTCTCGGAATCACGCCCCCTAATATTTGTACTCCTCGCGCACGGGGCTGAACACATCCAACGCCTGGGCCGGCGCATCTCCGGCGACGACCGAATGCTCCACGCCGCCCGGAATCACGTAGACATCGCCCGCGCGCAGCGTGCGCGTCTCCCCGTCTACCGTAAACGTCAGTTCGCCTGCAACCACCATGCCCGCCTGCTCGTGGGGATGGCTATGAGGCGGAACAACGCCGTTGGCCGGAATGTCCACCACGGCCAGCAACATATGCTCGCCCCAAAAAGTGCGCGCATTCACGCCGCCGAACAACTCCTTGCGTTCCCGCTCCGCCGGTGAGAAAAAGTACATGGTCCCTCCGCTCTTGCTATGACGAACCCTCGTCCGGAATTACGCCAGTGTACACAGGAACCGCCGCCGTCGCAATGGGCCGCAGCCATTGCGCCATGATCGCACGCATCCGCAGTTCCGCCAATGCATCCGCATGCCATACAATAGCGCCTATGCCGCATCTGCGCCATTATCTGCGCCATTATCTTCGCCACAATCTGCGCCGCAACCCGCGCCGCAGTCTGCGGCGTCATCTGTGCAACGAAGACGAATGCGAACCGTGTTGAGCGAACCGTCCCAACCGACCAGCCCGCAGGCATCGCCGCCCTCGGCGCGCAGCCTCTTCTCGCTCGTGCTGGGGCTGATCGCCGCCTACCAGACAGTACGCATCTTCTACGTCCAGCCGTGGCTGCATGCCAGTTCCGCGCTCGATCGCTGGCTGGCGCAGTACGATTGCATCGTTCGCCCGCTCTGTCGCCAAAGGCAGTTCAGCATCGATCACGCCGGCGTCTTACTCACCCTGCTCGCCCTGGCCGCGTTTACCCTTGCCCTGGCCGGGCGGAACGTCTTCGCGCCCTATGTCCACGCGCCGCCGCTGCCGGCATGGGCCGCTCGCCCGCGGCTGACGCGTATCGCCAGTCTGCTCTTCGCGCTCACCGGCCTGGAAGCCGTCGTCTACCAGACGTTGCGCATGGCCTTCGCCGGGGCTGCGCCGCAGCCGTCCGTCTGGCTGGCGGGCATCGGGGCTATGCTGCTCGCCGCTGCCGTGTGGGACCTCGAAGACGCCGCCGTCTGGGCGCAGACCGCCGCCGGCCTAACCGTCGCCGGGGGCGCGGCCTTGCTCCTAGTGGGCGCGGCGGGTTTGTTTGCCGGAAACCTGTTCACCGCCGCCGCCGGGTTGCTTGGCCTGGCGCTTCTGTGGCTCGGCTTGCGCTGGGGCGAACGCGCTGGCGCCGGTCTGTATCGCCTAGACCTGGCCCTGGCCCTGGCTTTCGCCCTCGCCTACCTAGCGCTCGCCATGAGCCGCGCCGCCTCCTGGGAAATCGCCTTCGTCGGCGATGAGTGGATCTTCTACGGCCAGGCCAAACGCCTCATGGAGCGGGCAGAAGTTGCCTCCATCCTCTTCGACACTCACGATACGGACGGCTATCACACGGTGTTGGCCTCGGCGCTGCAAGCCTGGACGATGCAGGCTGCCCGCTTTGACGTGACCGGCTGGCGGCTCTCCTCGGTGCTGCCCGCGGCATGCGCCTTCCCTGCCGTCTACTACTTTGCCTACCGGTTGGGCGGACGCACGGTAGCCTGGCTTTCCGCTGCGTTGCTGGCCGGTGCACATGTGATGCTGACCTTTACGCTCATCCCCTACAACAACATCTATGCGCTGCTCGCCCTCTGCCTGGCGCTGGCTGCGGCAGTGTGGGCGTTGGCCGGGGCAAGCATTCTGCGCTTCATGCTGATTGGCGTCATCTTGGGGCTTGGCTTCCTGCTGCACAGCCTGACGCTGCTCGTCATGCTGCCCATCGGCGTGCTGCTCGCCGCCCTGATCCTGCCCAACTGGCGGCGCATGGCCTGGGTATTGGCCGCGGTCGCTCTCGGCATGATCGCCGCAGCCGCGCCCCTGCTGCTCGACTTTGCCCACTGGCAAGCGCTGCTCAAGGCCACCCCGGCACAGAGCGAAGTCGCCGCCCATACCAGCCTCGCTGCACAGATCGCGCGCAACATTGTCTCCGGCGCCTTCACCTTCTTGACCGACGCCAACTACCGCCACAGCCATTTCGTCGTCGGCGGGCGCGCCGATCCCTTCACCGCCGTCCTGCTCCTGCTTGGCCTTGCCGCCGCCCTGGCAGCCGTACGCGCCTCGCGGCAGGCCCGCGCCTGGCTCACGGCGGCGACGGTCTTCCTGCTCGCGGTCAGCGCCATACAGCAGTACGGCTATGTCGCCATTACCCGCGCCTTCATCCTGCTGCCCGTCTTCGCCGTCTTCGCCGGGCTGGGCGGGGCCGCCCTCGCCAACCTGCTCATGCCCTTCAACCCGGCCTTGCGCCAGGGCTTCCTGGCCGTGATCGCCGCAGCCGCGCTCGGCTTCAACCAATTCCACATCGAATACGTCTCCCTGCCGCGCAGCAGCGATTCCCTCTCCGAGCCGGCCCTTGTTATCCGCGAATTACAGCACGCGACGGCGGCGAATCCCACGCCGAAAATCGTCGTGCTAGAAATGAGGCCGCCAGAGTCGCGGCTGCCGCTGATCGTGGAAGCATATGGAGTGGCGGATCAGTTCGAGGTATTGTGGCTATGGGCGGATCGCGCGGCCGAAGAGGTCTGCGGCGCCGGTGCAGCGCCCATCATCGTTCTGGCGCCCGCCGCCGCGCCCTGGGCGGAGCGGGTACAGCCCACGTTGGAAAGATGTTGGGGATCGGCTGAGGCGCAGACCATTACGGGCTTGGGCGGCAAGGCCGTGTTCTACCGCTTTGCCACAGCCGCCGCCCAGACCGCATTGCCGCCAGAGCCGTAGGAAAATCGCCGGCGCGCCTCTAGGCGAGATGCTGCGCCAGCTCGCCGAGGTTGGCGAGCACCAGATCCGGCTGAGGTGAAGCCTTTTCCGCGTCCGCCCGCGTCGTCACGCCGGAAAGCACGACCGCTGTCTTCATGCCGGCGTCATGCCCCATGCGGATGTCCGTCTCCAGCCGATCGCCGGCCATCAAGCAGCGCTCCGCCGGCAGTTCGAGCCGCTCCAGCGCGGCCTGGAGGATCACGGTGGAGGGCTTGCCTGCAATCAGTTCGGGCGAACGGCCGGAGATCTGCAGCAGAGCCGCCAGCGTGGCGCCGGCATCCGGAATATCGCCGCCCGGCATCGGGCAGGTCTTGTCGCCGTTGGTGGCGAAGTAGCGCGCACCGCGGCGCAACGCCTGGTAGGCCGTGTTGAGCTTGCGATAGTCGAGCGTGCGGTCAAAGGCCACCACCACGGCGTCAATGCCCGTGGGGTCGATCACTTCCTGCGGGTCCTGGTCGGCCAGTTCCCCCACGACGTGCAGCCCTTGCCCCTCCAGTTCCGCCACCAAATTTGCCTCGCCCACGACGTAGTAGCGCAGGTCCGGCTCGTGCAGCGCTAGATAGCGCGCCAGCACATAGGCAGAGGTGATGACGTCGCCGGCTGTAGCCGGAATGCCCAGACGCGTCAGCTTGTCGGCGTAGTTCTGGCGCGGGTAGAGCGGCTTGTTGCTGACGAACAGCACACGGCTGCCGCGGCGACGCAGCTCGGCGATCGTCTCCACTGCGCCCGGCAGCGCTTCTTCGCCGAGGTAGACCGTGCCGTCCAGGTCAAAGACAAATCCGTCGATGGAGTTTAAGCGTTTGTCTGCCATGTATCTGTCCAATGTGAATCGGGCGTGAAATCGGCATGATGTCGCCCGGTCGGATGGTTAGGTGTTCGATGGGCCGGCGTCGCGACGCGCGCCACACTCAGCGCCGTCTTCCGAGTATACCACCCGCGTCGCGGAAGGCCGTAAAGACCGTCGCCTCGGCCTGCACCTTGGGGTCTGCGCGCGGCGGTTGACAACAAATCGCGGACATGATACCTTGACAGCACAGCCCCGCATCGCACGCTACCGGAATCACGCCGATCTCCGCGGAGACCGGCCAAAAGCCAACCACAACCGTCCGCAGCGCGATCATGCCCGATCAACTGTGCGTACGTACCGAGTAATCACAATCTAGTCAGCGGCATCATTGCAGCCTGCTCGGGTTTTACGGCAGGCGCGTTTCATCGTTGCTTTCAGCGAACCATCCATTAGAAGAGTGAGGAGGGTCCATGTTCATCGACAGCGAGATCCGCCAGGCAATCGAGTTCGAGAGCGATACCGAGCATCCTGTTCTGAGCGTCTATCTGAATGTCGATCCCCACCGCCGGTCCGCCGAAAAGTATAAATTGGCTCTGCGCAACTTGCTCGGCAAAGCCAAAGATGCGGACCCCCAAGACGTGCAGCGCATGCAGAACTACGTCGAAATGGGCTATAACTGGCAGGGCCGCGGCCTGGTCATGTTCGCCTGCGCCGCCAAGGACTTCTGGTGGGCCAGAAGCTTCATGGTCCCTGTAACCGACTCCGTCTTCACCAATTTTCGCCCCTACGTCCGTCAGCTTGCCAGGCTGATCGACACCTACGAACGCTACGGCGTGATCCACGTCGATTCCGAAGGCGCCCGCCTCTACGTCTTCAACATGGGCATCCTCGAAGCGGTCGAAGGCTACCTTGGCGAAGAGGTGAAGCTGCACAAGGCCGGCGGTTGGGCGCAAGCTCGCTACCAGCGCCACGAGTCCGGCGTCGCCCGCAGCAATCTGCAGGATGCCGCCGAGATCGCCGAGGAGTTCTATCGCAAGCTCGACACACGCCGCCTGATCCTCGCCGGCACCGAACGCAACGTCGCCCGCTTCCAGGCGCTGCTCAGCCATCGCCTGCGCTCGATGGTCATCGGCCAGCTTTCGGCTAACGCCAACGCGTCGCCCTCCACCATCAGCGAAAAGGCGCTCGACGTGATCCGCACGGCAGCCGACGCCGAAGCCAAAGCGATGGCCGAAACCGTTGCCACCACGGTGCACAAGGGCGGCAACGCCGTCGCCGGCCTGCCCGACACGCTGACCGCCGTCCAGGACGGCCGCGCCAAGCATGTCGTCGTCCTCTCTGACTTCGTGCAGCCTGCCTATCGCTTCGTCGACAGCGGCTACATCGTGCTCGAACTGTCTGATGAAGTCGAACTGGGCAGCGGCCGCGTGCAGGAACTGCCCGACGCCGTGGAGAGCGTGCTGCGCCGGGCGATGGCCCAAGGCATCGGCGTCACCATCCTCGACGAAGACAAGGAGTTGGAGAAACTCGGCAAGATCGCGGCGCTGACCCGCTACTAGACAATTCTCGGTCCCCAGCAGTAAGCCTGGCGCATTGCACTCGCCTTCCAGGAAGCCGCGGCTTCCTGGAAGGTCTCACCCGCTATGACAAGCCCTGCGCCGCCCCGCTTTGTTTGTGTTGCATTAGAGCCGGCATTTTTCGGAATCTTTGCTACGCACTGGCACGTCTTATCAGTGTAAGTTGGCTTAAGAAAATTCGATCACTGCATCACACACCTGCATTACGCATTAGCATTACACGCTCGCACTGTGAAATCGCCACACAAAGACGCACCCGCCGCAGCACGCCGCGTCACAGACGCCGGCCAGTGATGCAGCACGGCCAATGTAACCGGCAAAGGGACACAGACATACCATGAGATTCGACAGATTTACCGAACGAGCGCAACAGGCCGCCATGCGCGCCTATGAGATCTTACAGCGCTACAAGCATACCCAGGTCGACACGGAGCACCTTTTCCTGGCGTTGCTGGAAGAGTCGGACGGCGCCGTGCCGCAGATCTTGCATAAACTGGGCGCGCCGGCCGACATCATCAGCCGTAAGCTGGAAGCCGTCCTAGAAAACGGCCCGGCCATGGGTGCAGCGTCCTATCCGAGCGCGCCGATGGCGCAGGTCTTCATCACCCCGCGCCTCAAGCGCGTGATGGACGTCGCCAACGAGGAAGCCAAGAAGCTCAACGACGACTTCGTCAGCACCGAGCACCTCTTCCTCGGCATCGCCAGCGAGCGCAACACGCCCAGCGCTAACATTCTGCGCGAGGCCGGCATCGTCAAAGAGCAGCTCTACGAGGCCATCACCGAGCTGCGCAACGGCGCGCGCGTCACCGAACCGAACGCCGAAAGCAAGTATCGCGTCCTCGAAAAATACAGCCAGGACCTGTCGGCCGCAGCCCGCGAGGGCAAGCTCGACCCGGTCATCGGACGCGACGCCGAAATCCTGCGCGTGCTCCAGGTTCTTTGTCGCCGCACCAAAAACAACCCGGTCCTGATCGGCGAAGCGGGCGTCGGCAAGACGGCCATCGTCGAAGGGCTGGCCCAGCGCATCATCGCCAACGACGTGCCCGAACCGCTGATGGGCAAGCGCGTCGTCTCGCTGGACTTGGGCGCCATGCTGGCGGGCACCCGCTTCCGCGGCGAGTTCGAAGAGCGGCTCAAAGCCGCCATCCAGGAAGTGCAACGCAGCGAGGGCGAGATCATCCTCTTCATCGATGAGCTGCACACCGTGGTCGGCGCGGGCAGCGCTGCCGGCGCTATGGACGCCAGCAACATGCTCAAGCCCGCCCTGGCCCGCGGCGAGTTGCAGTGCATCGGCGCCACGACCCTGGACGAATACCGCCAGCACATCGAAAAGGATTCGGCGCTGGAGCGCCGCTTTGCGCCAATCTACGTGGACGAGCCGGATGTAGACGAGAGCATCGCCATCCTGCGCGGTCTGCGCAAACGCTACGAGGAGCATCACTCCGTCGTCTTCGACGACGAAGCGCTGGTGCAAGCCGTCAAGCTCAGCCACCGCTATGTGACGGATCGACGCCTGCCGGATAAGGCCATCGACCTGATGGACGAGGCCGCGGCCAAGCTGCGCGTCGCCATCTATTCGATGCCGGCTCGCCTCAAGGAAATGAAGGCGGATCTGGCCAAGCTTACCGCCGACGAAGAAGCGGCCTGGGCCAATCGCGACTACGAGAACGCCGCCCAATACAAGACGGAACGCGCCCGCTTGGCCGAACAACTCGACGAAGAAGTCGCTGCCTGGCGCCAAGAAACCGGCCTAGACGAACTCGTCGAAGCCGACGACATCGCCGACGTGGTCAGCGCGTGGACGGGCGTCCCCGTGAACGCCATGCTGCAGACCGAATCCGAGAAGCTGCTCGGCATGGAAGAGAGCCTGCGCAAGCGCATCGTCGGCCAAGAGCGCGCCGTCGAAGCGGTCAGCGACGCCATCCGCCGGGCGCGCAGCGGCCTCAAGGACCCGCGCCGGCCCATCGGCACGTTCCTCTTCCTGGGCCCGACCGGCGTCGGCAAGACCGAGCTAGCCAAGGCGTTGGCCGGCTTCATGTTCGACGATGACGAAGCGCTGCTGCGCATCGACATGAGCGAGTACCGCGAGGCGCACACCGTCAGCCGGCTCTTCGGCGCCCCGCCCGGCTACGTAGGCTATGACCAGGGCGGCCAGCTCACCGAGCAGGTGCGCCGTCGCCCCTACCAGGTGATCCTCTTCGACGAGATCGAAAAAGCCCACCCGGAAGTGTGGAACGCGCTCTTGCAGATCATGGACGACGGCCGCCTGACCGACGGCCAAGGCCGCACCGTCGACTTCCGCAACTCCGTGGTGATCATGACCAGCAACGTCGGCGCCGAGGTGATGAAGCGCGGCCCGCTCGGCTTCGCCACGCCGCAGTTCGACGAAAGCAAATACTCGGAAGGCGAATACGCCAACCAGTTGAAGCGGCTCTTCCGGCCTGAGTTCCTTAACCGCATCGACGAGATCATCGTCTTCGAGAGCCTCAGCCGCGAGGAAATCCGCCAGATCGTGATGCTGCTCATGCACGACATCAGCACCCGCATGGAGGAAATGGGCTTCTCGGTCGAACTCACCGAAGCCGCGGCCAACCATCTGGGCGAAGTCGGCTATGACCCGACCTACGGCGCGCGACCGCTGCGCCGCCTGTTGCAGCGCCGCATCGAGAACGAACTGAGCAAGCGTCTGCTTAAGGGCGAATACGCCACCGGCGACCATGTGCTGGTCGACTACGCCCCCGACCTGGAAGGCGAAAACAAGCTCACCTTCACCAAGGTGGACCAGGCTCCCATTGCGGTGGACCTGCCCCTGGGCAGCGACCAAGAACAGGACCGCGCCGGCAAATAGACTGCCGCGGCAAGGTCGTACATGTCGCCTGCTCGCAGGCGACCGCTCTAAAGAGACAAGAGGGCGGGATGCAGAAACGTATCTGCGTCCCGCCCTTTGTGTTTACACCGCTCCCCGCTCACTCCCGCGCTGCCAAATATGCTACAATGTCGGGTGAGTTTACCCGCAGCCATTCGACAAAGCGGATGCCCGACTGACGGCCCCTGGGACATGAGCCGTTCGCTCCGGCGATCCGCCTATGCGACGCGTGCATTTCACGCAATCAACCGACCAACCCGAAAGCAGGCACAAAATGAGCGCTATCACTTTTCCCGATGACTTCCTCTGGGGCGCCGCTACCGCGTCCTATCAGATCGAAGGCGCCTGGGATGCCGACGGCAAAGGCGAATCGATCTGGGACCGCTTCACCCACACCCCAGGCAAGATCCAAGACGGCTCCACAGGCGACGTCGCCTGTGACCACTACCACCGCTGGCAAGAAGACATCGCGCTGATGAAGTCTCTGAACCTGCGCGCCTATCGCTTCTCCATCTCCTGGCCGCGCATCCTGCCCGCCGGCCGCGGCCAAATCAACCAGGCCGGGCTCGACTTCTACAGCCGTCTCGTCGACGGTTTGCTCGAAGCCGGCATCCAGCCCTTCGCCACACTCTATCACTGGGACTTGCCCCAAGCCCTGCAGGATGAGGGCGGCTGGCCCTCACGCAACACCGCAGAGGCCTTCGTCGAATACGCCGACGTCATCTCGCGCCGCCTGGGCGACCGCGTCAAGAACTGGATGACGCTCAACGAGCCGTGGTGCATCAGTTTCCTCAGCCATCAGATCGGCGAGCACGCGCCCGGCTGGCAAGACTGGACTGCAGCCTTGCGCGCCGCCCACCATGTGCTGCTCTCGCACGGCTGGTCAGTACCCGTCCTGCGCCGCAACAGCCCCGGCGCCGAAGTCGGCATCGTCCTCAACTTCGAGCACGTCCAGCCGGCCACCTCGAGCGCGGCGGACTTCCACGCCGCCCGCCGCCAAGACGGCTACTTTAACCGCTGGTTTCTAGATCCCGTCTACGGGCGCTACTACCCCGCCGACATGGTGGCGGACTACATCTCCGGCGGCTACCTGCCGCACGGGCTGGACTTCGTGCAGGAGGGCGACCGCCGCACGATGGGCGTACAGACCGACTTCCTCGGCG
>Ga0334886_1003229_pt1 | contig 14758 bp, 11 predicted proteins | sample GraSluR1_MG_9_FD_207232 | JGI IMG/M metagenome (GOLD analysis project Ga0334886, IMG submission 207232) | Sludge microbial communities from methane-producing bioreactor in Wageningen University, Netherlands - Granular Sludge_27_06-R1 | ecosystem: Engineered > Bioreactor > Anaerobic >...
GGCCGCCAAGGCCTACGAGGGCGCGACGCCTTATCACGAGGCTGTGCCGAAGGAGGTGGTATAGGATGGCCGAAAAGGACGTCATCATCGGCCTGGAGGTCCACGTCCAGCTGAACAAATTGAACTCGAAGCTCTTCTGCGGCTGCTCCACCGACTATCACGACTCGCCGCCGAACACCCACACCTGCCCCGTCTGTCTGGGGCTCCCGGGGACCCTCCCTGTCGTCAACAAGCGGGCGGTCGAGTACGCCATCCGGGTCGCCCTCGCCCTCAACTGCGCGATCCAGGGGGAGACACTCTTCTACCGTAAGAACTACTACTACCCCGACCTCCCCAAGGCCTTCCAGATCACCCAGTACGACTTCCCCCTCGGCCTGGGCGGCTCGATCCTCATCAAGGGGGAGGATGGCGAGGAGAGGAGGATCAGGATCACCAGGGTCCACATGGAGGAGGACCCTGGCCGGCTCGTCCACGCCGGGACCATCGACCGGGCGAAGTACTCGATGGTCGACTACAACCGGTGCGGCATGGCCCTCCTGGAGGTGGTGACGGAGCCGGACCTCCGGTCCCCCAAGGAGGCGAGGTCCTTCCTCGATAAGCTCCGGAACATTTTGGAGTACTTGGACGTCTTCGACGGGAACCTCGAGGGGGCGATGAGGATCGACTCGAACATCTCCCTCGTCGGAGGCGAACGGGCCGAGGTCAAGAACATATCGAGCCACAAGGGGGTCGAGAAGGCCCTCGCCTACGAGATCACCAGGCAGAGGTCCGCCCGGAGGAGGGGGGTCGCCCAGGTCCAGGAGACCCGCCACTACGACGAACTCCGGGGGATCACCGTCACCATCAGGACGAAGGAGGAGGCCCACGACTACCGCTACTTCCCCGAGCCCGACCTCGTCCCCATGAGGATCGCCGACTGGGTCCCCCGGGTGGAGGCGGAGCTTCCAGAGCTCCCCGACGCCAAGAGGGCGAGGTTCGTCGCGGAATACGGCATAGCCGACGATCACGCGAAATCCCTCACCTCCGAGATCCGGGTCGCAAACTTCTATGAGGTGGTGGCAGAAATGGCGCCCGCCAGGCTCGCCGCGGCCTGGATCGCCGACGTCCTGAAGGGGGAGCTGAACTACCGGGACGTCACCATCGAGAGGTTCAGCCCCGATCAGATGGTCGTTATCCTCGATTTGATCGAGGCGGGGAAGATCACGGAGAAGGGGGCCGTTGAGGTGATCCGGACGATCCTGGACGGTCCGGGAGAGACCACCGAGGCGGATCCGGCCGCCATCGTGGCGGCGAAGGGGCTTTCCAGGGTTGAGGACGACGCCGTGGTGGCGGCGGTCCGGGCAGCCGTCGAAGAGTCGTCCCAGGCGGTCGCCGACTACAGGGCAGGAAACGAGAAGGCGATAAACTTCATCGTCGGCGTGGTGATGAAGAAGACCCGGGGGAGGGCGGATCCAGGGGAGGCGAACCGGCTCGTCAGGGAGGCCCTCGAAGGAGCTGGGAGGGCTTAGGGGGGAACTCCTTCGCCCCCACCTTCCCTCTTCTCCACTTTCTACCTTTTCCTCTCCGCCACCGTCCTAGGGGGCGAAGCGGATCCCCCAGAGCCATCCGCCCTGCCCCTGGGCGAAGACCCATATATCCCCCATCCCATCGGAGGCGGCCGTCGGCTGGCCCGAGATCGAGCCCTTGAGGTTCTCACCGGCCGCCCAGCCGCTGCCGCCGCCTTCAAGATGGACGAGCTCTCCATCCAGGATCCCGAAGAGGTGCGTCCTTCCCTCCTCGATCACCACCGCTGGGGTTGAGTCGATCGCCTGGTCTATCGTCTCGAAGGACCCTTCCCCCGTCTCGGGGTCGAGGGCGAGATGGCCTATCCCGCCCCCTGGGTCCTTGGCGAAGAGGTGGATCTGCTCCCCGTCGGTGGCCGCAGCCGGTGGGGTGGAGAAGGACCACTCCAGGGGCTGCCACCCATTCCAGGCCGGATCCTCCCCCGAGCCGACGGGGGGGAGGGTGGCAACGTTCCAGAGGAGGCCTCGGGATCGATCCAGGGCGAAGAGGTGGATCTCGTCGCCGAAGATTACCGCCGAGGGCCTCGATCCGATCTCTCCCTCCAGGGGGGTCCAGTCGGCGGTCCTGTCGCAGCCGACGCCGCCTCCGCTACCCCAGCACCTCTTGTAGAGGCAGTGGTTTGTGGGCCCCCAGGTGAAGAGGTGGTAGTCTCCACCTTCTGACCCGGTCGCCGCCGCCAGCTCGTACTTTCGGAAGTGGACCCCGCCGAGGTTCTTGTTGTAGGGGGGTGGGCCGAAGATCTTCGACCAGTCGGACCAGCTCTCTTGCTCCTGGAGGCGGATATGCCATAGGTCGTTGTCGTTCCCCCCCGTGAATACGTCTACGATGCCCGGCTCCGAAGAGATGGCGACGGGGGCGGTGGTCAGCCTCACCCCCTTCACCGAGATCCAGCTGGACCATCCCGTCTCGGTCCGGAACTGGACCCGTTTCACCGAGGGCAAGAGGCCCTGGGGTTCGTTGGAATCACCGATGACCACCACCGGCGAAGACGCGTCGTTCCCGGGTTTGACCTTCTCGAACTCCGCCAGCTGACCCCACGACGGTCCCGCCAGGAGGAGGGCCGCGAGAAGGGCGGAAAGGTATGCTATTGCCCTCAGATCCATTTTTGCCTCCGGGGAGGTCTTGGCGATGATCGTATATCTGATTTCCTGAGGCCCCGGGGGCGGCCCGGCCCGGAGCGGGCCTGCCGTTGGGGGCGATCGGGATGGACCATCCCCCCACCTCCTCCATCGCCAGCCGCCTTTGTAGGAGCCGCCTGGGTGGCCGGAGGCGATCGATTGATATTTATCGTACAAGAGAGTGATGGTTTTCAGGTTGATGGCCATGTTTGACTACTGGAATCCGCACATAGAGCGCATGCCCCTCGAGGACCTCTCCAGGCTTCAGGAGGAGCGGCTCAAATCGATGGTCCATTACGTCTACGATCACTCCCCCTTCTATCGAGAGAGGTTCCGGGAGGCTGGGGTGGCCCCTTCGGATATAAAGGCCCTCTCCGACCTGGTGAAGCTCCCCTTCACCTACAAGGTCGATCTCCGGAACACCTACCCGACGGGGATGTTCAGCCTTCCGAGGAACAGGATCGTGCGGTACCACGTCTCCAGCGGCACCACCGGAAAGCCGACGGTCGTCGGCTACACCAAAGACGACATCGAGATGTGGTCGGACTCCCTCGCCCGGGCCCTGACGTCCATCGGCCTTGGCCGCGGCGACGTCATCCAGGTCGGTTACGGATACGGTCTCTTCACCGGCGGCCTGGGCCTCCACTACGGGGCGGAGAAGATCGGGGCGACGGTTCTGCCCACCGGCACCGGGAACACCGAGCGGCAGATCATGCTGATGCAGGATCTGGGGAGCACCGCCATCGCCTGCACCCCTTCCTACTTCCTCCACATCGCCGAGGTGGCGGAGAGGATGGGGGTCTCCATCCGGGACGACACCAGCCTGAAGGTGGGGGTCTTCGGGGCGGAGCCGTGGTCTGACGAGACCAGAAGGAGGATCGAGGAGTCGACGGGGATCAAGGCCTACGACATCTTCGGGACGAGCGAGATGAGCGGCCCCCTTTTCACCGAGTGCCAGGAGCAGAACGGGATCCACATCTGGTCTGACATGTTCCTCATCGAGGTTATCGACCCCAAGACCGGGGAAGAGCTCCCCGACGGCGAGACGGGGGAGCTGGTGATAACCACCCTCTCCAAGTGGGCGATCCCCCTCATCCGGTACCGGATCGGGGACCTGACGAAGATCGACTCCGAGCCCTGCCCCTGCGGCCGGACCCACCCCCGGCTGATGAGGATCCTCGGCCGAACAGACGACATGATCGTGATCAGGGGAATCAACGTCTTCCCAAGCCAGGTGGAGTCGGTGCTGATGACCATCCCCGAGGTCGGCGACCACTACCAGATCATCGTCGACCGGAAGGGGCCCCTGGACATCATGAAGGTGATGGTGGAGGTGACGGAGACCGGCTTCAGCGACAAGATCTCCGACCTGATGTCATTATCCAAGAGGATCTCCAAGGAGCTGAAGGGCGTCCTCAACGTCGTCGCCGACGTGGAGCTGGTGGAGCCGGGGCGAATCCCGCGGTCGGAGGGGAAGGCCGTGAGGGTGATCGATAAGAGGAAGGTCTGAAGGAAGGCGAGAATGCAGAAGGCGAAGAAGGACGGCAAATAAGGAGGTGCGAAAGTTGGTGGCAATTAAGCAGATATCGTTATTCGTAGAGAACAAGCCCGGCAGGATGGCGAAGGTCTCAAAGACCCTATCCGACGCCGGAGTCAACATCCGGGCCCTCACCGTCGCCGAGGCGGGGGACTTCGGGGTGATCCGGATGGTCGTTGACGATCCCGAGAAGGGGTACAAAGTCCTCCACGACGGCGGCTTCACCGTCTCCGAGACTGAAGTTCTGGCCGTCGAGATGAAGGACATCCCGGGGGGCTTATACGAGATCGTGAACACCCTCGGCGAGAGCGAGGTCAACGTCGACTACGCCTACGCCTTCGTAACGACGAAGGCCGAGCGGGCGCTTCTGATCATCCGGGTCGACAACCTGGAGAAGGCGAGGCGCGTCCTCACCGACGCTGGGGTGAAGCTCGCGACGAGGGAGGAGATACAGAAGATCTGAGCCTAAAGAAGGGGCGCCAGCCGATGGCGCCTTGAATATCATTTTTCTATCAGAATATGTAGCATATTGACCGGGCATTATATGATTGAGATTCACCAAAATAATTGCAGAGATCCGTTTATGAGCGGTAGAATCTGCTGATTTAATAATTCCATCCCCGGAGTAATTTGTTCCGATATCTTGGAACCTTCTTTTATTATCAATGGGAGAAGATAGGTTGTAATGAACGGAACCAGGGATGAACTTATAAAAATTAATACGGATCTAAAGTTATATGCATGCTTGCTCGCCTCCTTAACTCGATCCCTCTCATCTTTGAGGAAGTTCATAGATGTCAGTATCCTATCGAGCTTCTCCTGATTATCCCAATATCCCTCGCCAGCGATTATCTCCTGTACCCTATGATTCTGCTGTCTATATAGCTCGTTGATGGAATCGATGTTGCGCCCCCGCTCGGCCTCCAAAAGTTCCTGGATTATGAACCAACTAGAAATAAAAAAATAAACTGTAATGCTAAATAATATGGATAGAAATATAATCTCGTGAAACATGATCTTATAGGGATCTATGAAGTTTATAATCGCCAAAGATACTGCGATGAATTGATAGACCACAAGCTTGAGTATAAGGTTTCTTACTTGTTTCAGACCCCCTACATCATCGACGTTGAATAGATCTATCTTGATAATATGTCCATGTGATCTGCCCTTCAGATCGCGGAGTGCCCATCTTGTATTGAAGATGATCCATAGTATCATGGCCATGGTATATAGTATTAACAAAGCTGCAATATTATTGAATATGTCGAGTGATATGCTATCGATGGATAACGATCCCGTCAATTTGTATTCTGTTAAGAGATACGAACGAACCTCACCGCGGATCAGATCTATCCCATAGAATGGAATAATAGCTAGGATCAGTATTATATAAAACTTTTTGGATTTTGTGAACCTATCTTCGAGCTGGATATTCAGGGCAACTATCTTTTTCTGGCATCCAGGAGCCGGCTCCATCATCTCGAAGATTCCACGAACATTATCTATGAAGTATTTGACTCCTGCCATACCATAAGCAACTAGAAGACTGGTAATTAATATCTTTCTTTTAATATTCGCATCCCAGTCGTGGTAATCCGGGAGACTCTCTACAAGTACGCTCAAAATTATATAAATTAAACAGCAGCAAATAAAAATGATCAGCGAAACGTAGGGATATGGAATAGGTATCTTTTTGAACGCCCCATCGATCCAGCTCCAGCTCTTATCCTCCGGCATAATACGACGCCATCCTTTTATCTAGATTATATCATCTTTCCGAAATGAAAAAGCAATCCTCTAAGGGAATAGATCGAAATGCCATTTATTGTACCAATACCAATCGAACCACGAACTCCAGTCGATATGGATTGGTTCCGGCACGAGCACAGGTTGAGACTTAGTCTCGCCTGATACGTACATGCACCCTGAAACGTTCCCCAGCATCTCCTCGCCTTCCCTGGCGTAGCCCCGGTAGTCTCCCGAGAGGCATCCTCCATCGACGACGGAGACGAGCCTGAGGATCAGATCCTCTTCCTGAGTGATAAAAAAGAGCTCCAGGAGGTTTTCTTCAAACGATCCGCCGGCGCTCACCATCCGCGTCGAATTCTCAGAGGTAAGGTTTCCATAGCCGAAGACGGCATCATCGGCTTGATAAAGGGTTAAATTGGCATACCTGGTAACATTATCCTCCAGGATAAGCCTCCAATTCCCCGTGACATCCTGTTTTGACGGTATCAAAACCAAGGCTCCGGGCTGGTCGCTCCCTCCGGTCTCATTGCCCATCTCCGCCGCCGCAGAAGATGCCGGAAGGAGGATCAGGATCAAAGCCGTCGCAATAATCGGCCGAAGCCTGTTCTTTATGCCATCTTTTCTGTTCATCCGCACCCACCTCAAGTCCATAACGAAATTAGGTATTTTTATATCTCCACATCTGTGGATGAGTTGATCTCCTCTTCAGCCCACGAGATTTCCATTTTTGTCCGTCTTGATCAGCCAGAGGTCGTCCCCACCGAAGTTGTCGAGGGTATAGCCTGTTATGATGTAGCCTTCGTCTGTCGTCTGCTGAACCGAAAATCCCACCTCTTGCCCAGCTCCTCCGAAGGTCCTGTCCCATACCCTGTATCCGGAGGAGTCCGTCTTGATCAGCCAGAGGTCGTCCCCACCAAAGTCGTCGAGGGTATAGCCTGTTATGATGTAGCCGCCGTCGACTGTCTGCTGGACCGAATGCCCCTCCTCTTGTCCGGCTCCTCCGAAGGCTCTCTCCCATTCGCTGTACCCGAATGAGTCCGTCTTGATGAGATAGAGGTCTTTGCCGCCGAAGTCATCGAGGGTATAGCCTGTTATGATGTAGCCTTCGTCGGCCGTCTGCTGGACCGAATGTCCCCAATCGGCCCCCTCACCGCCGAAGGTTCTCTCCCATACTAGGTCTCCGGCCAGGTCGGTCTTGATCAGCCAGAGGTCATCCCCACCGAAGTTGTCGAGGGTCCTGCCCGTTATGACATATCCGCCATCGTCCGTCTGCCAGACCGAATCCCCCTGTTCATGCCCCTTCCCCCCGAAGGTTCTCTCCCATACTAGGTCTCCGTCCGGGTCGGTCTTGATCAGCCAGAGGTCGTCCCCACCGAAGTTGTCAAGGGTGTAGCCTGCTATGATGTAGCCACCGTCGGCTGTCTGCTGGACCGAATTTCCTTCATCCTGGCCCGATCCACCGAAGGTTCTGTCCCATACCCGGTTTCCAGCCGAGTCGGTCTTAATCAGCCAAACATCTTTACCGCCTAAGTCGTCTTGGGTATAACCGGTTATGATGTAGCCACCGTCGGCCGTCTGCTGGACCGAATTTCCCCAATCGGCCCCCTCCCATCCGAAGGATGTGTCCCATGCTCTATATCCGGCCGAGTTGGTCTTTATCAGCCAGAGGTCGTCTCCTCCGAAGGCGTCGAGAGTTCTGCCCGCTATGATGTATCCTCCGTCGGCCGTCTGCTCAACTGAATATCCCCCATCCTGGCCTGCTCCTCCGAAGGTCCGGCTCCATCCTTCGAGGCCTTTCTTATCCGATTCGGCCAGTACCCCCCGTTCCGGTCGGTGGTCTTCGGCGGTTGACGACTCTTTCTCACCGACGGTCACCTTTTTGGAGTTAGAGCTTTTAGCCCCGTCGTCGTCAGTTACGGTCAAAACAACGGAGTATACTCCCCCTTTGATATATTTGTAGTCGACACAGGCGAACCCCTGTTTGCGCCCCCCCTCTCCGAAATCCCATAGATAGTCGACTATCCTGCCGTCCAGGTCTTCGCTCTCGTCTGCATCAAAGGTCACGATGCCGTCCGCCCGGGGGCTGGTGGGGGCGTAGGAGAAGGCTGCTACCGGGGGCTTATTTACTCTTAGATCCCTGGTGGTGCTGTTTACCGCGTCGTTGTCATCAATTATTTCCAGTTTTATAATAAAGTTGCCCCCTTTCAGATAATTGTGGATGGCTTGTGGCCCTCTCGCGGTCTTCCCATCGCCAAAGTTCCACCGGTATTCGGTGATCTTGCCGTCGGCGTCAAGGCTTTGGGATGCGTCGACGGCGATCCCTTCACCAACGTTCGGCTCACTATTATTGACGGAGAACTTCGCTATAGGGGGCAGATTTATCTTTATGGGAATTGACTTGACCCCCAGGGCCCGGTTGCTGTCTTTGACGGTCAGGCTCACGTTGAAGGTGCCACTCCTTGGGTAAAAATTGGTTGCCAAACCATCGGATAGCTCCATGGTCGTATGGCCGTCTCCGAAGTTCCACGTAAATGAGGCAACTTCCCCGTCCTCCTCGTCGTAGCTCTCCGAGGCGTCGAAAGTTATGAGATATCCCGATTTTTTATCCTCGATCGAATAGCTGAACTCGGCCACCGGTGGCTCGTTCACCTCGATCGAGGATATGGTCCGGTTCTCCTTCCCCTCCACGTCGGTTACTTTTAGCATGACGGGGTAAGGGCCGCCTTTCCGGTAGGTATGATTGACAACAGGGCCCTTTTCTCTTACACCATCCCCGAAGTCCCATTCGTAGTCTGCGATCCCTCCATAGAGGTCGTAGCTTTGGGATGCGTCGAAGATTATAGGTTCTCTGGCGTTGGGTTCTTCGACCTCCCATGAGATAACCGGATTGGGTGGTATGTTGGGTGGGTTCAGTGAGACGATGGGAAGATGGGGGTTTACCCGGACGAAACCTTTATGATTATCAACTGGATAAAAGGGCCCCCCGGGGTGGTCAGCCCACCAGTCCAGGTTGAGCCAGACAAAGCCCGACTCGTCCACATGTGCATATATTTTCTCTACATTATATTTCTTTTTCAACCACGTGGATGTTTTATTAACTTTATTATCATTGCTATTATGTTTGCCAATACAGACCTCGGTATATGCATGCCCTTGCCATTCATCATAAACCAGATTGATCTTGGTAGTTCCGCCAATATTTTCTATCAACGCCGCCATGAGGATGGCGAAATCGTCACAATCTCCCGCCCCTGCCCGCCCGATCTCCTCTCCCAGTCGGATGGTTTGGTTTGCATAACGGTAGAACTCTCCGCACCGTGGATCTCCGGTATAATTCCAGTTATTTTTAAGGTATTCGAAGATTTCGCAGACCTGTTCCACCGAATGATCCCCAGGAAATCGTTGCGCCAACGAAGCGGCCTTATCGACGACTTTTTGGTTGCCCACTTCCACCCTTTTCTCGATCTCCTTCTTTATGGAGGCTAGATCTCTCTCTCCGGGACAGATGGTTTTTTCGCCCGTATCGCCTGATCTGCTGGTGACGGTGAAGGTAGCTATCTCTGACCCGTTCAGTTCCGATAGGGAATACTGATCCAGCTTCATCGAGCCGGATTCCCCGAGGGCGTAGGCTGCCTCTTCACAGGATGTGACATAGCAACATACAATCGATACCGACAGCAACAGACTCAGAATCTTGCGCATAATATCTCTATAATATCAAACTTTTTAACATATATACTTTTCTTTGAGGGCTCGTGTCTGTCCATTTTTAGGGACTTCATTCTGACCATCGATCTTTTGTTTTGAGCCGCTTTAAGTCTCCCACCTGATCGGGATAATGGGCTTTGATGATGAAATCGCCGGATGATTCCGATGCCGTGTTAATATAAATCTCGGAGGCTTCTGATAGACGGAATGGCGGGTCATCTCTGATTACGGAGGTTTTAGGACGCCTCAATTTATCTGCGCCGCCCGCCCACCGGACCTCCGCCCGTCCTTTGGAGCCACTGTTAAAAATCGTTGGCTGCCTCTTCTTCACCTGCAGACGAATATATGCCTCGTCAGGCTCCGGTGTACCCTCTCCTGATGAGCTTCCAGAATCTCGAACCCCGCCTCCTCGATCGCCCCGCCGACGGGCCGGTCTTCGACATAGATCATCCTCCGGCCGGGGACCAGGACCCGCCGCAGCTCGGCGAGGCTTCCTGTGAGAAGCTCGTCCCTCGATCCCGCCTGGATCAGGGCCGACCTCCCGTAGGGGGCGTCGGAGACGGCGGCCTCGACGGACTCGTCTTTGAGGGGGAGCCTCATGGCGTCCCCGACGATGAGGGTGCAGTCGAGCCCCTCCAAATTGGAGGCGGCGCCCCGGACGATTCTCCACTGGACGTCGACGCCTACGCCGCGAACCGCCATAAGCCCCGCCTCCACCAGAAACCCTCCGGTCCCGGCGAAGGGGTCGAGGAGCCGCTCGCCTTCTCTCACTTGAGAGAGGTTGACGAGGGCTCTTGCGAGCTTGGGGAGGATCGCCCCCGGGTGGAAGAAGGGCTTTTTGTGGGGGCGGCGGTCCCGAAACCCGGTCCGGTCGGAGCGGGCGACCTCCCGGCCCAGGAGGACCCCCTCGGAGGTGACCACCGCCCGGATCTCAATCTGGGGGTCTGCCAGATCGGCCTTGTAGCCTCGCCTCCAGAGGACCGAGCCGACCATCCTCTCCACCTCGTCGCTTCCGAGGGGAGCCTCGCCGAGCCGCTTCGCCCTGACCCTGTAGGATCTATCGGGAAGGTCGAGCTCTGCGGCGGCCCTGGCGACGCCCACCGCCGTCGGCTCGGCCTCGGCCGCCACCTCGACGACCCGGTGGACCATCGCCATCCGCGCGCCGAGGCGGTCGAGGGAGAGGTCGAGGTCCTTTGCCTCGACGACGAAATGGCGTTCGCCCTCGGAGACGGCCCGATATCCCGCCGAGGTGATCGCGAGCAGCGCTAGCGCCTCGCTCCGGGGGATCGTGGGGTGCTCCCCTGAGAGCTCGAAGGCGTACCGGGGCGCCATCTCAGATCCGGGGAGCTTCGAGGTAGCGGTTGACCCGCTTGTAGTCGAACTCCTCGGCGTCGAGGACGTTCTCCAGGAAGTTGAAGAGGGCCCTCCGGACGTCGCCGGTGAGGAGGGGATACCAGGTGGGGCTGGCGACGACGACCATCCGAAAGGCGAAGAAGGGGGCGATCACCGAAAGAAGCTCCTCGTCCCCCGTTTTATCGAGGTAGTTCTCGAAGAAGAGCTCGAATAGGGCCGCTAGGCCGCCTTCGAGCCGGAGGCTCTTCTGGACGGAGTAGAAGATGTAGTTCGTCGTCATCGCCGTGACGTCGTCGGCCGCCTCCCCCCACTCCCCCCGGGACCGGTCCAGGACCGAGAAGTCCGTCCCCGACCGGAACATCACGTTCCAGGGGTGGAAGTCGCCGTGGGCCATGCAGAGCCGGTGGGTCTTCTCCCGAAGACGCCACCTCCAGTCGACGCACCTCTTTTCGATCGCCGCGAGCTCTCCGGGCTTGAGAAAGGCGGGGTCAGCGGGATAGTCGTCGAGGATCCCCATGATGCACTCGCCGTGGCCGACGGTCTCCCGGATCTTCCGGCGGTAGAGGGCGGGGGAGGCCTTCTTCGCAGCGTGGATCTCGGCGAGATAGGTCGAAAGAACCTCGGCCCGTCTCATGTCCAGGTCCGTCGCCCCCTCCTCCTTCACCCGCTCCAGGTCGAAGAAGTACTCCTTCCCCTCGATCGTCTCCATGAGGATGAAGAACTCCTGGGCATCGCCGCAGGAGCTGAGATCCCCATCGGAGCTGAAGTATCCGACATCCATCGACCTGGCGTGCTTCGGGAGGCCTCCGAAGGCGGAGTGCTGCCATAGGAGGACCTGGGCCCGGTCGGAGAAGTGGTCGTGGCCGAACCCCTCCTGGACCCGCATCGTCGAGAGGACCGCAGATCTGGTCTCGCCGCCCGCCCGATACTCCAGAAGGACGGGGCTCCCGTAGCCGAAGCCCTTGACGTCTTCGGTGGTGGGGATCGTCTCTCCGAGGGTCTTCATGCCGACCAGCTCGGCGTCTTCGCCCTCCAGGCTTCTCAGGTAGGCCTCGACCGCCTCTCTCTTCAGGTCCATATCCGTCCCCCTCAGGTCCCCGTCTCCCAGCTGTGGAGGTACTTATCCTGCTCTGGGGTCAGGGACTCGATCTCGATCCCCATCGCCGCGAGCTTCAGGGCGGCGACCCTCTTGTCGATCTCCGAGGGGACGGAGTAGACCTTCCTATCGAGTCGTCGGCCGTTCTCGGCGATGTACCGGACGGAGAGGGCCTGGTTTGCGAAGCTCATGTCCATCACCTCCGGCGGGTGGCCGTAGGCGGCGGCGAGGTTTATGAGCCTCCCCTCGGCGAGGAGGTAGATCCTCCGGCCGTCGGCCATTTTGTACTCCAAAACGTTCTCCTGGACCTCGCTCACTCCCGAAGCCATCTCCTCCAGGGCCGGGATGTCGATCTCGACGTTGAAGTGGCCGCTGTTGGCGACGATCGCCTGGTCCTTCATCAGCTCGACGTGCTCTTCCCTGATGACCGAGACGTTCCCGGTGACGGTGACGAATAGATCGCCCAGGGGCGCCGCCGCGGTCATCGACATCACCCGGAAGCCGTCCATCGCCGCCTCCAGGGCTTTCCTCGGCTCCACCTCGACGACGACGACGTTCGCCCCCATCCCCCTCGCCCGGGCCGCGAGACCTCGGCCGCACCAGCCGTAGCCACCGACGACGACGGTCTTCCCGGCGAAGAGGAAGTTGGTGGCGTTCATGATCCCGTGGATGGTGCTCTGGCCGGTCCCGTACCGGTTGTCGAACATCATCTTCGTCTCGGCGTCGTTGACGGCTATCACCGGGTAGAGGAGCTTTCCGGCGTCGGCGAGGGCCCGGAGCCTTATTACTCCGGTGGTAGTCTCCTCGCACCCTCCCAGGATCTCGGCGGCCAGATCGGGCCGGTCCCGGTGGATGGTGGCGATGGTGTCGGCGCCGTCGTCGAGGGTTACATGGGGGCGGATCTCCAGGGCCCGGTTGATGCAGTCGTAGTACTCCTGGTCGTTCTCCCCGTGGAAGGCGTAGACGCGCATACCATCCTCCGCCAGGGCCGCGGCCACGTCGTCCTGGGTGCTGAGGGGGTTGGAGCCCGCCACGGCGATCTCGGCTCCACCGGCCGTGAGGGTCGACAGCAGGTTCGCCGTCTCGACGGTGACGTGGAGGCAGGCGACGACCCTGACCCCCTCGAGGGGGCGCTCGGCGGCGTACTCCTCCCTGATCTTCTGGAGGACGGGCATGTGCCTCCTCGCCCACTCGATCCTCTTTTTGCCCTTCTCGGCCAACTTCGGGTCCTTGATGACGTTCTCCATCAAAATATCACCTTGATCGATCTTGAGCTCTGATTATGGCTTTTGGGATCAGATTCTTTGTATATACTTAAAACCGATCGGTCGGGGCTGTCGGCAACCTCAAGTCTGGGCCATCGACAACTTCAAGTCTGGGCCATCGACAACCTCTATTACTTCGGGATCCAAAAAGCCCCTCATGGACCTGGAGGTCACCCTTCTTGGAACCGGGGTCGGGATCCCCCACTCGGGCCGGGCCCAGGCGGGCCTTGTGATCAGGGCCGAGGAACCTATCTTGTTCGACTGCGGCGCTGGCGCCCTGTTGAGGCTCGCGGAGGCGGGGCTCTCGCCCCTGGAGGTCGACCTCGTCCTCCTCACCCACCTCCACCTCGACCACGTCTCCGACCTCCTCCCCCTGGCCAAGGCCCGGTGGCTAATGGGCGAAAGCGAAATGGAGGTATACGGCCCCGAGGGGACTGCAGGGTGGTTTGAGGCGGTCCGGGGGCTTTACTCTTACCTGAAGGACTTGGACGTATCTTTCACCGTCGTAAATCCCGGAGACGAGTTCTGCCTAAACGGCCTGAGGATCAGGGCACGCGAGGCGGTCCACAGCATTCCAGCCCTCGGATATCGGATCGAATCTGAGACGAAGTCTGTCGTCTACTCGGGGGACACCGAGCCGGTGGAGTCGATAAGGCTCCTTGCCGAAGGCGCGGACCTCCTGGTCCACGAGTGCTCCTTTCCCGAGCCCTTCGTCATCACCAACCACGCAACCCCCCGGCGGCTCGGCCTGACCTTCAAAGGCGCCGGCGTCAAGAGGATAGTCCTCACCCACCTCTACCCCCAGACCGTCGGCTTCGAGGAGGCGATGGTCCGGGACGTCCTGGAGGGCGTCGGCCCCGGCGTCGAGGTTGAGATCGGGCGGGATCTGCAGAGAATATCAATTTAGTTTTTGAGCGGAGAAGAGATGATCTTCCTCTAGGCCACGAACTTCTGGTAGCACTCCTCGCAGACGATCTTGCCTGCCGCCGTCCGCCCTCGGACCTCCATGAAGGCCTCGCCGCACTCCTGGCACTCGAGGGAGGGGTGGATTCGGGCCTTCGGCGGCGCGGGGATATCGACCTGTCGGACCACCAACAGATCCTCGTCGGGGGCGGTGAGGATGTAGTTTGTAGCCTCCTCCCGGAGCTTCAGGAACCTCTCCCTCTCCTCGGGGGTCATCTCCCCTGCGAAGAACCTCTTCATGGCGGTGGGATCGGTCCGGGGGAGGACGTTTTTGACGTAGATCCGAATCGCCTTATTGTGGTCTCGCGAGTAGAAGGTGTAGACGTGCTTTCCGTGGTCCTTGAAGATGAAGTTCCCCTTCCCGAAGGTGCAGCCGAGGAGAGACTGGATGGCGTCGACGCTG
>Ga0334886_1003233_pt1 | contig 14752 bp, 14 predicted proteins | sample GraSluR1_MG_9_FD_207232 | JGI IMG/M metagenome (GOLD analysis project Ga0334886, IMG submission 207232) | Sludge microbial communities from methane-producing bioreactor in Wageningen University, Netherlands - Granular Sludge_27_06-R1 | ecosystem: Engineered > Bioreactor > Anaerobic >...
CGGCGTCCCGCAGCCTCTCAGCTTCGATCTCATCGATCATCCGAATGCCAGCCTGCTCGATCCGATTCAGCACGCTTTCCAGCTTGTCCGGAGAGATGGCCTCGTCCGGCAGCGTCTCGTTCAATTCTTCCCAGGTCAGGTACTTGCGCTTGCGGCTGACCTCGATTAGCTCATTCACACTCTGTTCGATCGGATCAATATCGGGCTTGGCGACTGCCATACCACTCTCTCCCTGTGTGTCACACGCCGACCCGCCGCGGCCAGCCCTGAGCGATCTTGTCTTCACATGACTCATAGGCACCACAACTTCCGTCGGCTACTGCCGGCAACGTCCTAGTGCGCAAAGCTGCGCGCGACTCAGGATGTCGGCCTCGTGTTCCAGCAATTCTCGGCCGCCAGCGCAAAATGTCGCCCGCGGGCCGTGGAAAGCAATTCGCAGAACGTCCGATCTGCAGCGCCCGCCTCCGTGGCGGTGGCGGCCAGGGCCTGCCGCGAAGCCGCCATGCGCAACGCGTCGGACTCCAGCCGCACGCGATCGCGGGCGGACACGAACAAGTCCTGCGGAGCGGCCGTCCCCGCCACACGCCCGCACGCACGACTCACCAACTCGCACACATCCGCTTCACCGCAGCGGGCGATCACATCCGCCCGCTCATAGCTGCCCTGTTCATCCTGCACGTTCAGCACGACTGCGTAGAGACGTCGCCAGACATCGCACTGCTCAACCGCCGCAGCGAAGGCATCGTCTACCAACTCGGCACAAGCCGCGTCAGCCAGGAGCAGGCCGAAGCACTCCTCCATCCCCACGACCAGGCCGGCCGGCAAACCGCGAATGGCCAACTCGTACTCTGGCAACGCGTCCGGCGGCGCCGCCGCGGAACGCCCCACCGGCTGCAACCGGCGCCGGGCGCTCGCCAATAAGTCATGCACGCTGCGGGGCGGCAGGGCCAGCAGCTCTGCCAGTCTCCGAACAAGCAAACCGTGGTCCAGCGCGTTGAGCCCGCGCGTGGTCGTCAGCCGGGCAATGAACTCAATTAGGGCCTCGACGGCTGTTCGTTGGGCACCCGCCCCACCCGACCCAAACGCGGTAACCATCTGAGACCATTTGAATTGTAGCGCGTCAACCGCCGAATCCAACACCCGGCCAAAACCGTCTCGGCCGGCCGCCAGCAGACAGTCGGCCGGGTCCTGGCCGCCTTCAAGAACGGCCACGCGGACCTCCGTACCGCCCAGCACCGCTACCTCAACCGCGCGATCTGCCGCACGCATCCCCGCCTGGTCACCGTCGAAGCACAGGACCACGCGCTCGCTGAGGCGCCGGAGGGCCTTCACATGCGCGTCCGTCAAGGCCGTCCCCAACGTCGCAACCGCATGCGTGAAGCCGAACTGGTGCAGCAACACCGCGTCTAGGTAACCCTCAACAACCACAGCGCAGCCGGCGTCGGAAATCGCCCGCTTCGCCAGATCCAGCCCGTAGAGCACACGCGACTTGCTGAACAGCCCGGTCTCCGGCGAGTTCAGGTACTTCGCCGGGTCGTCGGCGAGCGTGCGCCCGCCGAACGCTACGCAGCGCCCGAACCCGTCATTGATCGGAAATATCAGCCGATTCCGGAACCGGTCGTACGTCCGCCCGGCTTCGTTCGTCGCCGTCAGGCCGGCCGACTGCAACAGCTCCGACGATACGCCCGCCCGCCGCGCCGCCAGCAACAGATCGTCCCACGAATCGGCGGCCAAGCCGAGGTTGTGCCGGGCGATGGTCTCGGGCGTCAATCCGCGCCGTCGGGCATAGTCGCGCGCCGCCTGTCCCGCGGGCGTGTCGTGCAAATTGCGCTGGAAGTGGGCCCGCGCCCATTCGATGGTCTTCCGCAACTGCTCGATGCGCCGCTCGTCGCGCGCTTCCGCAGGCGTGGTGTTCAGGTCGATGCCGGCGCGCTGGGCTAGGGCGGCCAGCGCGGCTTGGAAATCCAAACGCTCGCGCAACTGGACAAATTTGATTACATCACCGCCCGCGCCGCAGGCAAAACACTTGAATATTTGCTTGGCCGGGCTGACGTTCAGAGACGGCTTGCGGTCGGGGTGAAATGGACAAAGCCCGACGAATTCCTTCCCGCGCCGGGTCAAGGAAACATGCTCACTGACCACCTCAACAATGTCAGTGGCCTGTAAAACCTTATCCTTAATGGAGTTATGCATTAATGCTGGCTGACTCGGCGCCGCTGGCGACCGCTGCTACCCACGCTTACGCCCGCGGTATGGTGCGTCCGGTGCAACGCGCGCCGGCACCGTGAAGTATAGCCCAGCTTTTGACCACGGTCAATTTTGGGACGCACCCGGCCGGCCACGTGACAGCTTGTTAACTAACTGTCAACATGGAGATTATGAGAAGGGGCTTAGAAGACCTGTTGATTCTCCATGCGATGGGGAACACTTTTGGAGCTTATTAGTCTGATTATTGGCTGCGGTCCGGCGCCAGTCGGTCACGTGCGCAGAATGGCCCGCACTGGACTCGCCTCGAACCCCACCAACTTCAACGGTAACGCAACCAGCTCGTACACCCCCTCCGGCACGCCGGATAGGTCCAAACCCTCCAGGACGGCCATGTCCAACGCGTTCATGCGCTCGTGGACCGGATGATTCGTTGCCCCGAACAGGTCCACGCTCGGCGTGTCGATCCCCACCAGCACTACCCCGCGGGCGTGCAGTTCCTCAACCGCGGCCACCGACAAGGCCGCGAAGTCTGACCGAAACGTGCCCCAATCCCCGTACGTTCCGGTTGCCAGCAGCACGCGCGGCGCAGAACTGCCACGCAGGTGCCGGGGCTGAATCGCCTCGCCCGGTGCCACCGTCACGCGCAGCACCTCAGCCGGACCGATGAACCGCTCCAAGTCGCACTCGTCGATCGTCAGACCGGTCGTCGACATGTGGCTCGGTGCGTCCACGTGCGCCCCCACGTGCACAGTCGTGCGCAGCGTGGACAGATTCACGTCGTCGCCCCGCCGCAGGTCACCCAGAATCTCGCGCTGTGGCCCCGTGTCGCCGGGCCAGACCGGCATACCGGCGGCGACGGCAGGAGAAATGTCGTAGATCATGGATGGCTCCGGGGCGCGGCTGGCGACCAGCCGCGCCCGGGGCTGGCTATTCTCGCCGTGGCGTATCGCCGGCGGGCGGAGTTGGCGCCGCCGGCTGGTTCAGACTGGCAGTTGCGGCGGCGGTTGCGAAGCGCTACTCCTTGCCCATGTAAATGTTCATGATCTTCTTGAGCATCTTCAGGGCGTCGGCCTTGGGGCGCTGGAAGGCGTTACGCCCGATAATCGAGCCGAAGCCGCCGCCGTCGCGGATCGCCCGGGCATCCTCGTAAACCTGGTCCTCGCCCTTCTTGGCGCCGCCGGAGAAGATTACGATCCGCCGCCCGTCGAAGGCGCTCTGCACCACGTGGCGCACACGGTCGGCACCCGTCTTGATCGGGATGTTTTCCTTCTCGTAGACCTTCTTGGCTGCGGACTGCTCGATATGCTCGGTCGGCAGCTTCACCTTGACCAGGTGCGCCCCAAGCTGGCAGGCGATCTGGGCGGCATAGGCGGCCACGTCAATCGCCGTCTCCCCTTCTTTGCTAAGGTCCTCCCCGCGCGGATATGACCAGACCACGACCGCCAAACCGGCGATCTTGCACTCTTCCGAGAGCGCCTGCAACTGCTCGTACATCGCCGTGTTCATGGCCGACCCGGGGTAGACCGTGAAGCCGATCGCGGCGCAGCCGAGCCGCAACGCGTGGTCCACCGATGCGGTCACTGCCGGCAGCGGGTTCTTCTCATCATGCAGCATCTCGTGGTTGTTCACCTTCAGAATCAGCGGCAGCTCACCTGCATAGGTCCGGGCGCCGGCCTCCAGGAACCCCAGCGGGGCCGCGTACGCGTTGCAGCCCGACTCCAGGGCCAACTCGAAGTGATAGTGTGGGTTGTAGCCCGCCGGATTCGGCGCAAAGCTGCGCGCCGGCCCGTGCTCGAACCCCTGGTCAACCGGCAGAATCACCATTTTGCCAGTGTCGGCCAGCGTGCCCGTGCCCAGCATCCAGCGAATCTTGGAGAGTGTTCCGGCGTTGTCTGCTTCGTACCAGCTCAGAATCTGCTTGACGCGATCCGACATCATGATCGTCACTCCATTAACCTGGGCCAATCCTCACCAACCGCCGACACGGCCGCGCCAACCCCTGTCGGCCGGCACACGTGTGACTTACGGCGAAATGCGACAACTTGCTCTGTGCGTGTTTTACCGCTGTTAGGCGAGTTGGGCAACAGCCGGATGCTCCGGAGCCGCCGGGTCAAACGCTCGCACCGCCGCTAATCCATGGTATCGGCCGGATCGGGCTAACGAGCGTAACCGCAACGGCTTCGGCCCGCTGCCGTGCGGTAGCGCCGCGGGCTACCAGTCCCGCTCCACCGGCGGCTGACTGCGCCGTTCGCGTTCCCGCAGCATCTCCCGCCGCGCCTTCTCCGCGTCCCGGATGAGCTGCAGCAGCCGCTCAGCCTCCTGGGGCGTCATGTGCACCTGCGGCACCGGCCGGGCATCCTTCTCAGCGCCCTCCGCCGCCTCGGACTGCTCCGGTTCTTGCGGCTGCCCGTCCTCCCCCGGCTGCTGGTCGGCTCCTTCCTCCTGTTGCTCCTGCCCGGCCTGCTGCTCCTCGTCCTGTCCCTGATCCTGCTCCTGGCCCTGCTCCTGACGCTCGTCTTGCTCCTGCGGAGCTTGCTGCTCGTCCTGTTGACCCTGTGAGTCCTGCTCTTGTTCCTGGTCCCCGTCCTGCTGCTGTTGCTGCTGCTCCTGCTGTTCCCCCTGCTCATCCTCGTCCGGGTCGCCGTCCTGGTCGCCCTCCGAGTCGCTCTGGTCCGGCTCCTGGGAAAGCTGCGCCCGCAAGTCCTCCCGCAGCGCATGGGCCAGTTCGAGGTTGGCGCGCGCGTCCACCAGCTCACCGTCGAGCTCGACGGCTTCGCGGTAGCGCTCTATGGCGGCATCCAGCGAATCCAGGACTGCTCCCGCGTCCACCTGCCCCTGCACCCCCGGCTGGCCCGCCGCGGCCTGCAAGGCCTCCAGGGCCTCGGCGTAATGGCAGTTGCCCAGGTTGTACGCGGCGCGCGCGGCCAGGGTCGCATCACCGCGGTCGCGCACCCACGTCCACAACTCGCGGGCATCGTCCCGGCGCCCCAGCTTGAACAGCGCGGCCGCCCGGTTGTGCAACAGCTCGGCCGCAAACTGTGCGGGGGCGTCTTCGGCCGCCTGTTCATAGCGGGCCAGCGCCTCCGCGAAGCGCCCACCCGCGTAGTGCGCGTTGCCGTCTTCGATCAACTCGCGCGGCGAAGCCGCCCACCCCAGCGCCGGCAGCAAACCGGCCACCCAGCCGCAGGCCACCACGCTTCTCAACAGCAGACCGGCACGCCCGGTTGAGCAACACGCCATACTCACGCCGCCTCCTTTCCAGACCGACCAGCCGCCACCGCACCAACCCGGCCGCGTCCTTCCGGCAGCAGCGAATCAAGCAGCAGCAGGACCAGCGCCGCGAGTGCAAAGGGATGGTAGCGCGACGGCCGCGGCACGGTCTCCTGCTTGATCTGCTCCTCATGCTCGATGCGCGGGACAATCACCCGGCGATAGATATCGCCCAGGTCGAAGTTCGCCGTGCCGGCCGGAATGAACGCACTGCTGGAAACGGCCGCCACCGCCCGCAGTTGGTCGAAGTTGGCCCTGGTCCAGACCACCTCTTCCTTGTGTTCCAGGTAGGCCTCGCCGCGGCCCGTCCGGATCGGAATCCGCGCCCCCTCGCGCTCATCCCCCAGCGCCAGGGCCACGACCGGGACGCGCTGCTCCTCCCACGCCACGCCGGCGGCCTCCACCGGCAGGCTGCCGTGGTCTTCGCCGTCCGTAATCAGCAGTATCACCTTGTTCGTATTCAGCTTCTCCGGGAAGCAGGCCACGGCCCGGCGAATCGCGTCGCCTATGAACGTGCCGCCGCGTGGCACAACGTCGGGACTCACGTCGTCCAGCGCCAGCCGGAAGAAACCGTAGTCGTTGGTCAGCGGGCACACCAGCGTGGCCGCGCCGGCGAAGGCGATCATGCCGATCCGGTCCCCGCCGAGTGCCGGCAGCAGGTCGTCGCGGATTGAGACCTTGGCCCGTTCGAGCCGGTTGGGCGCGATATCCCGGGCCAACATCGAGCGCGACACGTCCAGCAGCACCATCAGGTCGATATTGCGCCGGACGACCTGCTGCTCGCGCTCGCCCCAGCGCGGGTTGATGATTGCCGCCACCAGCGCCGTCAGGCAGAGCACGATCAACAGCAGCCGGGCCAGCGGCCGACCCCAGGAAAGCGGCGGCGCCAGATGTCCCAGCAGATTCCAGGACGCGAAGCGCTGCAGCGCCCGGCGCCGCTGCCACACGCCATACACCCCGGCCGCCGCCACGACCGGTATGGCCCACAACAGGAGCAGCCAGCGATCATCAAACTCGAGGTTGCTCACGGGATCTTCCTCAGCCAGGTCGCGTCAAGTAGCGTTTGCAGGCCTAGGCAGATGAACGCCACCACCAGCCATGGCCGCGCTAGCTCGCCCCAGTGCACGAAACGTCGCTCCTCCGTCCGGGTCCGCTCCAGGGCGTCGATCTCGCGATAAACCTCCTTCAGCGAGGCGTGGTCGTGCGCATGGAAATAACGCCCGCCGGTCACCTCCGCGATGTGCCGCAGTTCGCGATCATCCACGGGCGTGCGGAACGGGCCGCGCCGCTCACCAGTGCCCGCCAGAATCCCATACACCTTGATGCCGTACGTGGCCGCCAGCTCGCCCGCTTCGATCGGGTCAATCTGGCCGGCGTTGTTCTCCCCATCCGTCAGCAGAATGACCACGCGACTCGTCACCGTGTACTGCTGTCCGCTGCCGGACGTGCGCTTCAGCTCCCGGAGGCGGCCCACAGCCAGCGCGAGCGCATCGCCGATCGCCGTCAGGTTCTCATCGCGCTGGCCGTACACCTGTCCGTACTGATCGCGCCACACGATTAGCTGCGTCTCGTTCAGCACATCCAGCAGCGTCGCGTGGTCCAGTGTCAGCGGGCACACGCTGTCAGGGTACAGCGCGAAACGGATCATCCCGATCAGATCATTCGGACGCCCCGGCAGTTCGCCATCACCTTCCACGAACCGCCGAAACACCTCCTTCACCACGTCCAGCCGGGACATCCGCCGGCCTGACGGCGACAGGTCCGTATCCTCCATGCTCCCCGATATGTCCACCACCATCTGAATCGCGATCCCCTCCGCGTACACCCGGCTGGACTCGTCCGGCCGCTGCGGCCGCGCCACCGCCACGATCAGGCCCGCTAGCGCCGCCATCCGCAGGACCGGCAGAATCAGCCGCAAACGCCCCGTACGCGCCCCGCCCGCGCTGCGCAACGCTGCCAGGTCGGAATACCGCAACACCGGCCGCCGCCGACTACGCAGCCACAACACCCACAAGCCGGGCAACACCAGCAGCAAGAGCAACGCCCACACCCACGGCTGCGGCCACAACACCCACTCCGGCGTCAAGGGCAGATGCACGTGCGTCATGCCGCCTGCCCTCCCGCCACCGCCGCCCGGCTCGCCAACTCGCTCGCGGCCGTCGTCTGCACAAACGCCCGCGCCGTCTCCAACGCCGCGTCGGCATCCTCACGCCGCGGCCGCAACGCCGCATACTTCACCAGGTCGCATGCCTCCAGGAACACCCGCAGCCGCTCCGTATCGTATGGCAGGGTGGTGCGCTCGCGCGCCAGCGCCGCCAGGAACTCCGGCGTCGTCATCTCCGGCGCCGCCAGGGCGAACTTCCGCTCGATATACACGCGCACGATTTCCGTAAGCTGATAGTAGAACTCCCGCGCCCGCCCCGTGCCGAACCAGTCCTCGGCTGCCAACTCGTCCAAGGCCCGCAGCGCCCACACTTCCGGCAGGATCGGCGGCGCCGGCCGCATGCGCCGGCGGCGCCAGGCCACCAGCACGCCGACCACCAACGCCACTACCGCCAACGTCGCCACAACCGGCCACACGCCCGCCCGGGCCAATTCCCCCCACGTGTGCTCCGGCAACACCGTGCCGGTAATGTCGCGCGGCTGCATCACATTGTCTTCGTCCGTCAGGGCCGACCGCACCTCAACCTGCAAATCGTCCGACCGCAAGCTCTGGTCAAACAGCACATCGGCCTGCGGATCCTGCGGCCGGCGGGCGAACTGCACCTCCAGCGGCGGCACCTGCAACGGGCCGGCACCCAGCGCGTCAACCGTGAAGGTCCGCCGCCAGACCTGCCCACCCGCCGGCGCCAACCGGGGCTCGGGCGAATCCATCGCCCGCACCGCCAGTTCCCCCAGGGACGCCGCACTGGGTAACTGCACCACGAAATCCTCGGGGGTCTGCACCACCACCTCAACCCGCACGGAGTCCCCCACCTGGGCCAGGCGCGGCTCAACCGACACCGTCATAGTCACCGGCCCGCGCTCGACAACGCTGCGCGCCACGTTCTCTTCGGCCGCCGGCTGCGAGTCACAGCTTGCCAGCACCAGCACCGCCGGCACGAGGGCGAGCAGTCCCGTCAGCCGCGCCCGACTCATCGGCGACGCTCCCGGCGATGGAAAAACCGCCGCAACGGCTCGACGAACGACTCGCCCGTCGATACCTCGATTGCGTCCAGGCGCATGCGCCGCAGTTGTCCCAGCAGCGCCGCGCGCCGCTCGTCGCCAAGCTGCCGAAAGCGCTCCTGAAACGCCCGCCCGCTCGTGTTCACCAGCAACTGCTCGCCGGTCTCCGGGTCGAACAGTTCCACGTAGCGCACCGGCGGCAGCCGCCGCTCGCGCTCATCCTGCACAACCACGGGAATCACGTCGTGCCGGTGTCGCACGATCTGTAGCGGACCGGCAAACGCCGGCGTCTGGAAGTCGCTGATCAGGAACACCACCGCGCGCCGCCGCAGCACGCGGCTCACGTGCTCCAGCGCCACCCCGACATCCGTGCCGCGGCCCTGTGGCTCGTGGTACAGCAGCTCGCGCACCACTCGCAGCACGTGCCGCGTGCCCTTGCGGGCCGGCACGAAGCGCTCGATCCGGTCCGTGAACAGCAGCAGCCCCACCTTGTCGTTGTTCTGGATAGCCGAGAACGCCAGCGTCGCCCCCAACTCCGCCACCAGCTCGCTCTTAAGCTGGTCGCGCGTGCCAAAGTGCTGCGAGGCACTGACGTCCACCACCAGCAGCACGGTCAGTTCCCGCTCCTCGCGGAAGTTCTTGACGAACGGCCGCCCCGTGCGGGCCGTCACGTTCCAGTCGATCGTCCGCACATCGTCCCCCGGCAGATACTCCCGCACCTCCTCGAACTCCATCCCGCGGCCCTTGAAGGCGGAGTGATACTGGCCGGCGAACATGTCGCTGACGAGCGCGGACGTGACGATCTGAATCCGCCGAACTTTCCTCAGCACCTCGGTCGGGATCATTGCCGACATCTAACTCCGGTCACATGCGGTCCTTACGGGCCTGTCGCGCGCGCGATCCTCGCGCCGGGTCCTCGCGGGCCCGCCCGGCCGCATGATTGCGAATTGTATAGACGGTCGGCGATCTGCAAAGCCGTCGGAAATGCTCCCGGGGTGGGTCGGCCCAGGCGTGGGCGCGCCCTCCCGCGGACCGGCAATGCCTGAGCGCTGTTGTGGTGTGGCAGGCCCTTATTGGCCCAGCCCGGCCGGACGCCGCGCAGTCTCCCCGCCCCCTCGGTACAGGGCCCGCCCGGCCCCACGTGCGGAGTGCCGCCCGAGTACGTCCTGTTCGAGCGTGCCCCAGGCTGCGGCGTCTTGCAACGCGGCGGCGTGCTACTCGGCCGCCAGCAGCACGTTGACCGCCTTCACCAGGACGTTGACCTTGTCGCCTTCCTTGATGCCCAGCTCGTCCAGCGATTCGAGCGTCATGACCGAGCACATCCGGACGGCGGCCGGCACCTCGACCTTCACCTGGCACATCACCGCGCCGCGCTTGATCTCCGTGACCTTGGCCTGAATCTGGTTACGCGCTCCGTACTTCATGTTGGCTCTCCATGTGCACCTGTCCCGCGAGCCCGACCGCCCGGACCAATCCGTCTGCGCACATGGTAGAAGCCGTTGCCCCGCAGTGCGAGCCACGCCGCGGCCCTGATTGACTCCGGAACACGATTCCAACGAATTAGCGCTGGCGGCCGCCGTCCGTCAGCAATTGCACGAACGGATCAATATCGAAGCTGTTGAGCAGACCGTCCGCATTGATGTCTGCCAGCACCGGGTTGCAGCCGGGGTTGGCCAGCAAGTAGCCGGCGAACGGCGGGTCGTCGCCGGCGCTGGTAAGCGCGAGCACGAAAGGATCGACGTCGAAGCTGTTGACCAGGCCGTCGCAATTGAGATCGCCGAAGCCACTTGCGCCGAATTCGTAGGCTCCCATATCAACGCGCGCGTTACCGTCGTCGTCGCCGTCCCAGATTCGCAGGTGCCCATCGAGATCAACGTCGCCGGGCGCTGTCTGGAAATCCGGGTCGCCGGCGTCGCTGCAGGGCGAGCCGGGGCTCAGCCGGTAGTCATTGTCCTGCCAGGTGGCCGGGTCGTCGTCGGGCCCGTCCGGATCAACGAAGAGCGGATCGGCGTCTATGTTGCCGACGCCCGCCCAGCCGCCCTGGACGGCGGAATACGTGACCACCGGGCTGCCGGAGGAAACGTGGATTTCCTCCGGCGTGTCAGACCACAGGATACAATTAACCAGCGTTGGGCTCGCATCGTAAGAACAGAATATGGCCCCGCCACTGAGGGCTGAGTTGCCGACGATGGTGCAATTGGTCAGCACCGGATGGGCGGTGAGTTCACAGCACACGGCGCCGCCCTGTTCGGCGGCCGTGTTGCCGCTGATCATGCAATTCGTCAGCGTCGGAGTCGACTCACAGCAGCGTACCCCGCCACCGCGCTGGGCGGCCGTGTTCCCCGTGACTACACAGTTAGTCAGCCGCGGATTGGCGTTCGACAGGCAGTCCAGGCCACCGCCGTAAGCCGCGCCGTTGTCACCGATCAGGCAACTGGTCAACGTTGCCGAGGCATCATCGCAGAAGACACCGCCGCCGCAGCCATGCGAGGTGTTGCCGATGATCGTGCAGCGGGTCAACGTCGGGCTCGAGCCATACCTGCTGCACACGCCACCGCCGTTCCACCCGCCCACGTTATTAGCGATCGTGCAGTTGATCAGCGTCGGCGAGGCATTGCGGCAATTCACGCCGCCGCCGCCGTAGTCCGCCCGGTTGTCGCTGATGACGCAGTTGATCAACAGCGGGTCAGAGCTGTCACATTCGAGACCCGCACCGAAATCGCTGTATCGATTGCCGGAGATGGTGCAGTTCATCAGCGTCGGGCAGGAGTTCTCGATGCACCACAGGCCGGCCCCATACGCGGCCACATTGTCCCTGATGATGCAGTTTGTCAGCGTCGGACTGGACCCCTGTGCACACACCACTCCGCCCCCGTACGAGCCCACATTATCCCTGATAATGCACTTGGTCAGCGTCGGGTTGGAGTTCTGCGCACACCCCACGCCGCCCCCGCGCCCCGCCGTGTTGCCGGCAATCGTGCAGCCCATGAGCGTCGGGCTGGCGTGTTCGTCACAGTAGATGCCCGCGCCGTCCGTCGCCAGCCCGTCCATGATCGTGCAGTTGATCAGCGTCGGACTGGCACCCTGGCAGTAGACGCTGCCGGCGTCCGTGCCCGCGCTGCGTATCGTGAGGTCCCGGAGAACCGCCCCGCCATCCTCGCCACTGTGGAAGTGGCAGGCGCGCCCCGCATGCTCGCAGTCGATCACGCACCTAGTCGCGACCCCGCCGGCCGACCGCACGACGATGGCCCGGCCGCCGAAGTCCAGGTCCTTGTTGCCGACGCCCACGTACCTGCCGTCGGCGATGACCACCTCGTCGCCGGGCTGGCTGGCGTCGATACCCGCCTGAATGGTGGCCTTCGGACCGCAGGTGCCCCCGTCCCATTCTTCGCATAGCCCGTTCCAGGTGTCGTCGCCCGCAGAACCGTCCACGTAAATGGTCTGCTGGGCAAGACCGGCGGCCGAATGCCACCCGACGAACACCAGAATCACAAGCTGAATCGCGTATCGCATCGCCAGAATCCCTGAGCCAAGCTTCGTCCTGCACTCGTCTAACAGACTGGCACGCGGCGACGGTGCCGCGGCCGCCGGCCGGGTACCTTCCAGCATAACAAGATCATCATTCCAGCGTGATAGATAATGCCCCGAAACCGCTCGCGGCTGCCTCTGCCCCCTGGCCGGCCCCCGGCCCGCCGGCAACCTACGCCCGGGTTCTCAGTTCGACCACGAACACGGCGCCTTCGCCCCGCGACCGCTCCAGCCGCAGATCGCCGCCCATCCTTCGGGCCATCTGCCGGCTGAGCGCCAGTCCCAGACCAACGCCCGGGGCGTCCTGCGCCGCAGCCTCAGCAGATCTGTGAACCGGCCGGAAGAGCTTCCGCCGCGTTTCCGGGCCGACACCCAGGCCGAAGTCGAGCACACGCAACTCAACCGGGCCGGCCCGCGCTCGCTGGGGGCGGAGGCGTCCGGCTGCCCGGGGCCTCTGTATTCAGTTGTCATAGATCCGCTCCGGTGCTGCGCTGAGTGACCGCGAGGAAGCGGTTCCGTTGCAGGCAGCCGCGGCCCGGTTCACAGCCGATGCGATTGGCGTCCTCTCAGCGCGGGGGGATTGCTCCCGGTTCCTCGGTCGAGCGCTCCGGCGAGCCACCCCAGGGCAGTCCCGGCAAGGCAACGGGCGTGTCGAGTTGCACGCCGATCCCTTGAGGGGATGCGCTGGCCGGCGCGTGAGAGGCGTTCGGCGAGTAGCGCTGCGTCAATCGCACGTGTCACGGGACGGTCAGCTTGTCCGGCGCGGTTGGGCGCTGGGGCCGACGGGTTCGCCAAGGCGTTCCGGGCACTGCGTGAGCACTTGATATATGGCGCGTGAATGGAGTGGGGTCAAGGAGTTGGGGCTGGGTTGTTTGTGGCTGGCGGCTGGTGTTGCGGGGTGGTGGGTTTTGGCGACCGGAAGATGGTGTCGCCCCGTTGGGGCTGGTTTAGGGAAGACAGGCGGCCGGATACCCAGGGCTTACGCCCTGGGCTGCTGGCTTTCGCCCCGTTGGGGCTGGTTGATAGACATCGATCGTCTGCGCCATGATTAAGTGCCTCCGTCAGCGAAGAGGCTGTTGCCGATACGACTCGCGCAGCTCTTTCACTCGTTTGTCGCCTTCCCGTAAGGCTATCCGCTTGCGCTTGCCTGTGTCTTCCCCGAAGCGCTCAAAGGTCGGTACGAGCAGGTAATCGATGGCGCTCCGAAGGTCCGAACTACTACCCGAGCTAACCGTCCTGGCACGCCACGCAATGGCATCCGCCGAGTCTTCCTCCCTCGACCTGACCCAGCGGTCTCGCTCATAGAGATTGATGCCCAGGTAGCGGGCGAAGTACGTGTAGCTGTACGGCTGATACGTCGTGTATCCCGGATGCCGAGTGGTGGCTGTCGCCCATTGGCCGCTGCTCGTGTAGATCTGCGTGCGCGACGTGCCTCCCGAGTGATGAACAGCGCGAGTGCCCGTCTTCGTCGTCCCATCGTCGATGGCGAAAAACGCACTGAGAATGTAATCAGCTTCCTCAACTGAGCCAATGCCGTAGCCTCGCTGGGCGACGAGATACTCGATCTTCCGTTTGACCTCTTTCTCCAGCAACGGCTCTTCCGGGTAGCTCCCCGTCACGACCGCGATCTTCGTGTCCTTGCTTGCAGTGGGAAACGGCACATCGTCAGCAAGGTAGCTTGTGACGCCAACGTCGTACCGAGTCATGCAGCCCGTTGTAAGCAGGCACAGAACCGCGAAGACGACGAATAACATTCGACTCCAGGTAGCGGATGCCATCAGAACAACCTATCTTCTCTTATCGCCTTCTCGATGCCGTCACGCTGGTTAAGCAGGCCCTGGAGGAGTTGCTTTCCCTTGTCGCCATCGGGCAGGACCTCGCTGACCGCCTGGGCGACGGTCCAGAGCTTCTCGCTGCGGGAGTGGCCGCTTCGGCCGAGGAACTCGGCCGGGGCCGCGGCGGCCAGCAGCAGCACGGCGGCGACGGCGAGCAGTTTTGAGAGAGGCGTTCGTTGCATGGTTCGTACTCCTGTTTCCCCGTCCAATGAGTCAGTCATAGGGCCGGTCCGAAAGCGGGTGGTCGCAAGCGCGGAAGAGCGCGCGGCGGCGTTCGGCGTGCACGCGGATGGCTGCCCGCAACGGCAGCGGCGGGCAGTGGCGCGGGCTGGGTGTTGCGACCCTCCCCTGTCCCCTCCCTGAGAGGGAGGGGGGTTGTGAGGCGGGCGCGGGGCATGTGCATGGCCTGCGCCGCGCGCACGCGGGGCATGCGCGGGGCGGAGGGCAGGCGGCTCGGACGGCGGGGGGGAGGGTTCAAGACACTGCTCAAGAGCAGTGGCACACGGGCGCGTCTGTAAGACACCGCTCCCTGACGGTCGCGGCTCGGTTCGGATCGCGCGGGGTGGTTTGGAGGGCGCGGGGCGGGCCGGTCGGCGCGGCATAGCACTACCTCCGAATTCCTGGGCTCGAAAGAAGGACCAGCAGCGCTGCGAGCCCCAACAGCGCGCCAGTTGGTTCGGGAACGATCCCGAACCGAACGTAATCCCATGTGCTCAGGCTCCTCGCGCCACGCACGTAGTCACCCC
>Ga0334886_1003237_pt1 | contig 14734 bp, 12 predicted proteins | sample GraSluR1_MG_9_FD_207232 | JGI IMG/M metagenome (GOLD analysis project Ga0334886, IMG submission 207232) | Sludge microbial communities from methane-producing bioreactor in Wageningen University, Netherlands - Granular Sludge_27_06-R1 | ecosystem: Engineered > Bioreactor > Anaerobic >...
TCACTTTTGCCTCCGCTGCGCGAATGGTGAGTTTTCTGTGGACTTCGGGCGTTGTTCTGAAATGGATTTTTCCCGAGTAGGGGCGATCCGCGAGCGGTTCCGGCAGGGGCTCGTTGTTTGCTTCCATGTCGTGTGCGACTTCGTCCACAAGCGCGCGAATTCCCGAAAACGCTTCTTCCGGAGTTTCCGCGAGCCAAGAGAGGCTTGGGAATTCGGAGCAAAGGCCGATGTATTCGCGGTCCTCCGGGGACCATTCAACCCTGTAGATGTAACGGGAAATACTGTTGTTCATTCAGAACTCCTTTCTTCGTCTTCCTGTAGAAGGCGATCAATGGCCGCAGCCGCAAGCACCTGTTTCACCTGGTACTGTTTTGCCTTTCCGTTTTTGTCGGCTTGTATGTTGACGCGGGGGTCGCCTCTCCACGGCGTTTTGAAAACGGCGTGACTGCTTCCGCTCTTCCGTGGCGGACCGAAGAAGCGCACGCAAAGGGTTTTTGTTCTTCGTAGCGTATGTCGGCAGGAGCATCCCGCATTTTCGTTAGAAGTTTCTCGTATTTGCTCATGTGTATATGATAGCAATAATGCTAGTATTGTGCAATCCATGTCGCCGGAGAATGCGATAGGCAATTGTTGGAGTGAAGCGGTTCGATGGAGTACATGGAGGAGAACTGCGAGGCTATCGTAGGCGCGGCGGGGCTTTCGGAAAAACGAACCTGCGGATGCGAGCAGTGTCGGGTATAATGCAAGGCGTTTCTCTGTGAAAACTATGGCGATCCGGGCGCGCTGGGCGGCTTCGGTTCGCTGGAATGCATTCTTGTTCGGGAGTTGATCGTGTATGCGCATTTGCGTGGTGGGAACCGGGTACGTCGGGCTTGTGACGGGGGCGTGCTTCGCGGAGGTGGGGAACGACGTCTGCTGCGTGGATGTGGACGAGCGGAAGATCGCGATGCTGCAGGAGGGGCGTATCCCCATCTACGAGCCGGGGCTGGAGGAGATCGTGAAGCGGAACGCGTCGCAGGGGCGGTTGCGCTTCACGACGAGCCTGAAGGAGGGGATGGAGCGCGCGCTCTTCGTCTTCATCGCGGTGGGGACGCCGCCCGACGGCACGGGAGCGGCTGATCTGTCGTTCGTGGAGCGGGTGGCGCGGGAGATCGGGGAGAACCTGGAGAGCTACAAAGTGGTGGTGACGAAGTCGACCGTGCCGGTGGGGACGACGCTGCGGGTGAAGGAGATCGTCGGCGAGCGGGTGGCGCTGCGCGGGCGGACGGACCTGGAGTTCGACGTGGCCTTCTGCCCCGAGTTTCTGAAAGAGGGGACGGCGGTGGAGGACTTCATGAAGCCGGACCGGATCGTGATCGGGACGGAGAACAACCGGACGGCGGAGCTGCTGAAGGAGCTGTTCTTCCTGTTCACGATGCGGGAGAACCGGATGCTGTCGATGTCGATTCCGTCGGCGGAGCTGACGAAGTACGCGGCGAACGCGATGCTCGCCACGCGGATCAGCTTCATGAACGAGCTGGCGCGCTTCTGCGAGCTTGTCGGCGGCGACGTGGACCAGGTGCGGCAGGGGATGGGATCGGATTCGCGGATCGGGTCGGCCTTCCTGTACGCGGGGGTAGGGTACGGCGGGTCGTGCTTCCCGAAGGACGTGAAGGCGCTGATCGCCTCGGGGGATGCGGCGGGGTCGCCCTTTTCGATTCTGAAGGCCGTCGAGGACGTGAACCGTGCGCAGCGGGAGTGGTTCCTGCAGAAGATTATGGCCCATTACGGCGGGGATGTGTCGGGGCGGGTGTTCGCGGTGTGGGGGCTGAGCTTCAAGCCGCAGACGGACGACGTGCGCGAGTCGCCCGCGCTGGACATCCTGCCGAAGCTTGCGGCGGCGGGGGCGCGCCTTCGCGTGTACGACCCGGTGGCGGCGGAGAATGCGCGGATGCACTTGTCGGAGTGGAGCGGTTCGATGGAGTACATGGAGGAGAACTACGAGGCGCTGGAGGGTGCGGACGCGCTGCTGCTGCTGACCGAGTGGCCGCTCTTCCGGAGGCCGGATTTCCCGAGGATGAAGGAGTTGTTGAAGACGCCGCTGATCTTCGACGGGCGGAACCAGTATTCGCCCCCCGCGATGAAGTCGATGGGGTTCGAGTACGTGTGCATCGGGCGGTGTTGAGGTTCGATAAAGACAAGCCCGGAGAGGATGCTCTCCGGGCTTGCATGAAGGACAGTTGTCTATTTTTTGAAAACGTGAGGGATTGGGATCAACTCAACGATATGGTGTTCGGTTTACTGCGACGTTGTCTTGCATAGCGGAAGATCGCGCATTTTTTCTTTTTCGGCTTCTTTTCGGGCGTATTCCGCCAAACCGGAGAATGAGCAGAATACTCTGCGCGGAGCGTCGGGAGAAGGACAGTACTCGCCAGATGCAATATCTAATGCCATCTGCCGAAAATCATCCTGCGACATATATGGTTTGCGAATATGGATCGAAGTTTCGCTACAAGTATTATATCAGTATTCGCCCCCCGCGATGAAGTCGATGGGGGTCGAGTAGGTCTGCATCGGGCCGGTTGAGGGTTGAGAGATACGCGAGCCCGGAGAGTTTGCTCTCCGGGCTCGCGTAAAGTGGATTTCGTAGTTTGTCGTTGAGGTCCGTTCATTGCCTGGTTTCTTCGGCGAGGCGGCGGACTTCCGCTTCGGAGAGGTTGACGCATTCCGCGACGTCTGCGATGCTGAAGCCTTTGTCCAGCATCCTGAGGGCGTTCTCGCGTTTGGTCCGCTCCTCGCCGAGCTTCTCGCCGAGTTTGATGCCGCGTGCTTCGCCGAGCTTGATGCCGCGCTCCTCGCCTTCTTTCAGCCAGTTCTCGGCCCATTCGTGCTTTCCTTCAAGGATCATTCTTTCCACCTCCACAAGGTCCGATACATCCGGAAAGTCGCTTCGCCCCGTTTTCTTGGGAAGCAGCACTTTCGTCAGGAAGAGGGCGAAGGCGCGCCGCAGATGGGCGCTTCTCTCCATGCGCAGCACGGTTCCCAGCGTGCGCACCTGGTCCACCAGCTCCATGGGCATCCGGCTCTTCTCCATCCGGAAAAGAAACTCCGCGAGATTTTCCGGGTCGGCGAGTTCCTCGTCCGTGTACGCCGCGGCGTCCAGCAGCAGGTAACGGAGCGACGGAGCGTAGCGCGCGAGGGCGGGGGAGACGGGGCTCGCCAGAGCCTCCAGAGAGCAGGGTGTCTTCCAGCGGCTGCTTCCTGTGTGGACGACGACGGGGAGAACCGGCGGAAGCATGTCGTCCGAGAGGAGACGACGCCTGACGATGTCGTCGTAGAGGAGTCCCAGGTAGGTCAGCAGGCGGACGCCCATCCACCTGTCCTCGGAGGATTGAAATTCGATGAGTATACAAAGATAGAGCGTCTTCCCCCTGAAGTTGACCCGCCATATCACGTCGTCGATCCGCTCCCGGAGGTCGTCGGTGACGAAGTCTGAGTGCTCGCGCACCATGGTGCGGAAGTCGAGGTCCAACTCCTGCACGATGGCGGGATCGACGAAGCGGACAAGAAGGTCGCGGACCATCTCTTTATTCGAAAAGAGCTGCTTGTAGCCTTTGTCTTGATCTCCCATGTCCGAATTATAGATGCGAAGGAGGGGTTTGGCAAGGCGCACTCGAACCGCACTCGAACCGCTCTCCCCGCGATGAAGTCGATGGGTTTCGAGTACGTGCGCATCGGGCGGGGTGAGGTTGTTGAAGGTCGACGCCTCTTCCGGGAGCTTACCGCGAAGAAGGCAGGCGGCTGAAGAGGATTTCGTTCGCGCGGTGGTAGGACTCGAAGGTGCCGGTGTCCATCCACATTCCGCGGACGAAGTCGTACGAAAGCTCTCCCCTGGCGATGTAGGCGTTGTTGACGTCGGTGATTTCGTATTCGCCGCGTTTGGAAGGTTTCAGTCCGTCGATGATTTCCCAGACTTTGGAGTCGTAGAGGTACGCGCCGACGACGGCGTAGTTGCTTTTGGGCTTCTCCGGCTTTTCCTGGATTTCGACGACCTTTGTTTCGTCGAGGGCGGCGACGCCGAAGCTGGTGGGGTCGTCGACTTCGACGAGCATGACGCGGGCGCCGCGCTCTTTCTGTTGCTCGCGGTAGTTCGCGGTGAAGTGAGTGAGCGGGGTGTCGAAGATGTTGTCGCCCAGGAGGACGAAGACGGCCTCATCCCCCGCGAAGCGTCTGCCGAGGCGGAGCGCGTCCGCGATACCCCTGGCCTCCTCCTGCACCTTGTAGGTGAAGTCCGCGCCGAACTCCTCACCGCTGCCAAGGCTCGTGACGATGTCGCCCATGTGGAGGCTGCTGGTGACGACGAGGATCTCCCGGACGCCGCAGGCGACCATGTTTCTGACGGGGTTGTAGATCATGGGCTCGGGGCCCACGGGCAGCAGGTGCTTGTTGGTGTGCCGGGTGAGGGGGTAGAGTCGCGTTCCCTTCCCTCCGGCGAGGATGATTCCTTTCATTGACGGGCATCTCCTTCTCGTTGGTCCGTTATCGGGGGCCTCTTTCCGCGAAGAAATGCGCCCCCGCCGGTTATTAGTGGTCCTCCTCCAGCCCGAGGCGTTCCAGCCTGTAGGCGCCGCTGAGGATGGACGCGGTCCATTCTTCGTTGGCGAGGTACCACTCCACTGTTTTTTCCAATCCCTTTTCGAACGTCTCCCGCGGTTTCCAGCCGAGTTCGCGCTCGATCTTTCCGGCGTCGATGGCGTAGCGTCTGTCGTGGCCGGGGCGGTCGGCGACGAAGGCGATCTGCTCCCGGTACGGCTTGCCGTCGGTTCTCGGGCGTGCGCTGTCGAGGATGGCGCAGAGCGTTTCGACAATGACGATGTTCGTCCGCTCGGAGCGTCCGCCGATGGCGTAGGTTTCGCCGGGAGCGCCCTTTTCGAGGACGGCGAGGAGGGCGCGGCAGTGGTCGTCGACATGGAGCCAGTCGCGGATGTTGGCGCCGTCGCCGTAGACGGGGAGCGGCTTTCCAGCGAGCGCGTTGAGGATCATGTGGGGGATGAGCTTTTCGGGGAACTGGCGGGGGCCATAGTTGTTGGAGCAGTTGGTGACGAGCGTCGGCAGGCCGTAGGTGTGGAAGTAGGCCCTGACGAGGTGGTCGGACGACGCCTTGGAGGCGGAGTAGGGCGAGCGCGGGTCGTACGGGGTTTCCTCGTCGAAGGCCCCCTCGGGGCCGAGCGAGCCGAAGACCTCGTCGGTGGAGATGTGGAGGAAGCGGAAGGAGTCCTTCCTGTCGTTCGGGAGCGCGTGATGGTGGCGCCGCGCCGCTTCGAGCAGGCGGAACGTGCCGACGACGTTGGTGAGGATGAAGTCCTCGGGGGCGTCGATGGAGCGGTCGACGTGGCTTTCGGCGGCGAGGTGGAGAACGGCGTCGGGCGCGTGTTGCTCCAGAGTCTCGCGCAGCAGGTCGGCGTCGCGGATATCGCCGCGGACGAAGGTGTAGCGCGCGTTTTCCGCCGCGTCGGAGAGCGAGGCCGGGTTGCCGGCGTAGGTGAGCGCGTCGAGGTTGACGACGTCGTACCCCGACGCGAGGGCGAGTCGGACGAGGTTGGAGCCGATGAAGCCGCAGCCCCCGGTGATAAGGAGTTTCATGGGCGATGACCACCTTGTGTGGAGAGATGTGGTTCGTGTGCTGGAAGTATTAAAGCGCAGGCCGCTGTTTTTTTCAAGCTGATAACGGCGGGCTGAAAAGGTGGGGGGGAAAACACCCATCCTTCAACACATCCGGTACAAAATGAGAGAGGAGAGGAAACGGTTCGTGGTACGAAGGAGTTTGTTGTTGACAGAGCCTTCCGACTCTCGTATATTTTCATGCTGGATGCAGACAATCGATATATTCCGATCGCTTCCCCGAGAGGAGACGCCCGTCGTGATCACACCTTTTCGTCGTGCCGGATTTATTCTACTTCTGCTCTTTCTTCTTTTTTCAGAAGCGTCCTTTTGTGAAGAAGCGACCGTCTATTTTGTGACGAGGAAGGGGGGAGAGAAGGGGCGGGACGGTTCGTCCTGGGAGTGCGCTCTGAGCGAGGCCGGTTTCGCGGAGAAGCTGGAGAACCCCGGAGGGTTGGAGAACGTAGAGTTTTGGGTTGCCAAGGGGACTTATCTGCCGCCCAGCGATCCTGAATTGGGTAGATCATTCGTTCTCCGGAAGGGGATTTCTCTCTACGGCGGTTTCGAGGGTGATGAAAAAGAGCGGGAGCAACGAGTTCCGACGAAGAATGAAACGATGCTTTCAGGGAACATTTCCGGAAAGAACAGCTATCACGTGGTTTGGTTCACAAGAGACGCCGATGAAACGACCGTTCTGGACGGGTTTCTTATTACGGGAGGCAGGGCTGAACACACGTTGAATCTGAACGAAAAACGCGGGGGAGGGATCTATAACGACGGAGGTTCCCCGATTATCTCGAACTGCGTTGTAATGGGGAACAGGGCGACAAGCAACGGCGCCGGGATGTATTCGAGGAAAGGAGAGCCTGTGATCCAAAACTGCATCTTTCAGTCGAATACGGTTGTAAACGGGTCGGGGGGTGCTTTGTTCAGTCGGGAGAACGTACTTGCTGTAAAAGACTGCGTTTTTTGGGGTAATGTGGTTACAAGCGGCAGCGGCGGGGCTGTGTGTATTCAAACTGGCGTCCTGAAAATGGATGGCTGCGAATTTTATGCAAATAAAACAACAAACGACGGTGGAGGGGCTTTTTTTAGTCATGCTTCCAATCTGGCGATTACGAATTGTACTTTTTCGTCTAATATAGCAACAGGCGGTGTTGGAGGAGCGCTGCATATCGATCAGAGCGACGCAGTTGTTGTAAATTGTACGTTCGCCGAGAATCGCAGTACGTCCTCCGGCCGCGCTTTCTACAACGAGAGCGGCAATTCCGTGGTGGTCAACTGCGTTTTCAGCGGCAACGGAGGAGGCGAGATCACGGCGGCCGGCGGAACGATCACGCTCGCCAGGAGCATCGTCCCCGGGTGGAGCGGCGCTGCGAACATCATCGCGGAAGATGTTCTGGATGACGAGCCGCTGCTGACGTCTCTGGCGGAGAACGGCGGACCGACGAGGACGCATGCTCTGGAAGCGGGGAGTCCTGCGATCGGCGCGGGTTTCCCTGCGGGGGAGCGTAGTATCGGGGGCAGGTTGGTCGTCGTTCCTTCGGTCGATCAGCGGGGTTATTTCAGGCCTCATATTACGGGCGTGAGCATCGGCGCTTTTGAATACGGCGCGTCGCCCACGGCTGAGCCGACGCCGGAGCCGACACCCGAGCCGGAGCCGACCCCGACTCCCACACCTGAGCCAAGCCCCACCCCGTCGCCAGGGCCAAGCCCAACGTCAACGCCTGATCCGACTCCCACCCCGACACCGGTTGTTTCTCCCACTCCGCTTCCGACACCGACACCGGTCGTTTCTCCAACCCCTACGCCAACAGCGACACCGTCTCCAAGTCCTGTACCGACGGCTACGCCCGAGCCGACTCCAACAACTACTCCCGCCCCATCCCCGACGCCCGAACCGAGTCCGTCGCCGGAACTAGAAGAGCCTCCGGTTCCCGGGGAGCCGCTTCCCCTTTCTCCTGCGGACGGCGAACGCGGTCTTTCCCTGACCCCGACGTTGCGCACAGCGCCTTATTCGCACCCGAAGGAATTGGCGCACACCTCGACGCACTGGCGGATAGCCTTTTCCGAAGGCGTGTCCTCCGCGGCGGAGGATGCGCGTCTTGTGTTTGAAAGTACAAGCAGCACGGAACTGACCGAGCTTCGCGTTCCGGAAGGAGTACTGTTTCCCGAAACGGAGTATGTCTGGCGAGTGTGTTTCCGGGATTCGTGGAACGGCTGGTCGGACTGGTCGCCGTGCCGACGTTTTGTCACGGCGGACGCATCGCCGGAAGACGAATCCGATTCTTTTTCCGCTTCCGTCGCCGGATGCAGCAGTGTTTCCGGCAGTTGCGCGCTCTTGTTGCTCCCGCTCCTGTTGCTCCTCTTCCGGCGTTAAGAGCAGCGCTCCGACTTCGTTGAGCAAGGAGGGTGCCCGCGATGAAGAAACGCCTCTTTTCATCCATGCCCCGATTTGATATACTGCAAAAAACATGGTGTGAGCATGCCGAGCAAGCGGGAGCCTCGGAAGGGGCTCCCTCTATCATTTGAAGAAGGTCGTGAGGTTATGGAACTGGTATGGTACCACTGGGCGGGGATCGTCCTCGTCGGCGTGATGCAGGGCTTCTTGAACACGGTCGCGGGAGGGGGAACGCTGCTCGTGCTTCCCGCGCTCACCTTCCTTGGGATGGACCTGGCGGTGGCGAACGGGACGAACCGCATCGCCATCCTGCTGCAGAGCGTCTCCGGGGCGGCGAGCTTCAAGCGGCAGAAGGCGCTCTCGTTCAAGGTGGCGCTGCCGCTGGCCGCCGCGGCGACGCTGGGCGCGCTCGTTGGGACGTTCGTGGTGGTGCAGGTGGACAGGAAGAGTCTGAATCTCGTCATCGCGGCGTTGATCACGCTGATGGCGCTGCTGCTGGTCTTCAAGCCGAAGATGTGGGAAGAGGTGAAGGAGCAGCACTGGCCGAAGTGGGGCGTGTACCTCGCGTTCTTCGCGGTGGGCATCTACGGCGGCTTCATCCAGGCGGGCGTCGGCTTCTTCCTCTCGTGGGCGCTGGTGGTGGCTGCGGGGATGGACCTGGTGAGCGGCAACGCGGTGAAGACGATCATCATCGGCTGCTACACGACGATCAGCCTGGCGATCTTCTACATGAACGGCCTGGTGAACGTGCCGGTTGGCCTGGTGCTCGCGATCGGAAGCATGGCGGGCGCGGTTTTGGGCGCGCGCTTCACGGTGATGAAGGGGAACAAGTGGGTCCGCTACGTCCTCGCCTTCGTGGTCGTCGTCAGCGCGGTGAAGATGGTGATGGACGCGATAGGGTAGAAAAGAAACAAGCGATGGAAATGACGAAGCCCCGGTGTCGCCGCCCGGGGCTTCTTTCGATTCAAAGGATATCAAGGTAGCGGTTGATAATGTGTTTTGTAAAGGCATCGAAGGCATCTATTGCCTCGGGCGCGTATTTTCGTATAAGCCGCTCGTTCAGCTGTACCCCGTAGCCGTGGTGAAGGTGATGCCTGTACTTGAGCATACCCCGTACGGTGTCCCGAATATCTGCGGGGATGAGCTCCATTTCGTTGGAAAGGCGCAACAAGCTGCTGTGCCAGGATTCGTTCTTCCCGATCTTTCTGCCTTCGATGTTTTCGAGAATACACCGCAGGGACTGTTCGAAGGCTTTATAAATATCTCCAAGGCACATGCCCATGCCGGCAAGCTGGATTTTATCCCATTCCGGCAGGTTGAGATACTCCTGCATCGACGGCACGGTGTCTTCTTTTATAAGTCTCCACACTTCACGCAGAAACTGTCGCGCGCGCTCTTTCGCGTTCATAGATCGTCACTCCTTCGGCGCGGACCATCACCATGACGGGCAGGGCATCCTCCATCCGTACGAGGTCGACGTTTTTCATATGGAGTTCAGGAGCCCATGTAAGGTCGTTCCACATCTCGACGAACGTTTCCGCGTCGAGTCCGCCGACGGCCAGGTCGATGTCGCCCGCTTCCTCCTCCGGAAGATGCAGGCAGGAACCGAAGAGCACAATGCGTTGCACTCCGTGTTTCTCTCCTATTTTTTTGATGAATTCAAGGCTTTTTTGCGAGAGCACAACTCTCCCTCCTTACAGGCGCCGCTGAATGATTTTTCGCGTCCCCTTTTCGTTCTTATTCTACCATCTCTACAACCGGTGCGCGCCCGCCGCGACGAAGGAGAGGCCCGCCTTCGTCAGGGCTTCCGCGGTGCTGTTGACGGCCTTGTGCTTCATCAGGTAGTTCAGCGTGAGGGCGTCCATCTCGCCGGAGGACTCGACCTCCTTCTTGTCGCGGAAGTAGTCGAGGATGTCGGACGGGTGGTCGAGCGTCCGCTCGTCCTCGGGGTTGCCTCCCTCGTGCTTGGCGGAGATGTTGGGGACGGTCTTCGCCAGCTTGAGCAGCCCCTCTCTGCGGTTGTACGGTTGGCGGACGATGCTCTTCCACGTCTCGGTGATGTGGTGCTCGATGCGCACCTGGTCCTCCAGGCCGAGGTCTCTGCGGATGGCGGCGGCCTTGGCTATGTGCGCGTCGTCGATGGAGTTGGAGAGGTTGAATCCGGCGAGGGGCGTGCTCCCGTCGTCGCGGGCGAACATGCGGGCGGCGAGCAGCGTCCAGAGGACGGCGTAGGGATTGTCGTTCCCCATGAAGACGGAGATCTTGAAACGCACGTCCACGCCCATCCGGTAGAGCAGGTACCCCAGGAAGACGGTGCCGGGGTTGATGTTGAGCACCTCGTCCACTCCGTAGTTCGTATAATAGTAGAGTACCTCGTCCACCCACTGGAGCGGGTGGCTGTTCGGCTGGCCGATGCCGCCGAAGTAGCCGGTGATGGTGCCCGGTCCGCCGAGGTGGACGTTGGAGCCGTCGACGCCCTTGGTGTCCAGCGTCTCGACGCAGGTCGCGCCCAGTATTTTGACCGCGGCGCGGACCGCGGGGAGGTCGCCCCCGTCGGCCTCCTGCTCCTTCATCTTGCGCACGCGGATAAAGCGTCCGGGGAGAATCTCCCCCTTTTCCACAGTCTGCCGGACTTCGGCGAGCAGCCACGGGAAGTACTGGAGCGCGCTGATCTCCAGCGTCGGCGCCTTGGAGAAGTCGTAGTCCCACACGGCGCGTTCGGGGTTGACGCGGGCGCGGTAGTCGGAGAGGGAGACGAACTTCCCCTCGTCTCGGAGCGAGGCCAGCCATTCGAGGTCCTTCACGAAGGGGGAGTTCATCCGCTCCAGCTTCTTGACGAGCGACTCCGTCTTTCCCGCCTCGCGGGCCCGTTCGTTGATGTCGCGCACCGTGCCGTACTTGGCGACGACCCTCCTGAGGTCGGCGAGCACGGGGTTTTTGGGGTCCGTCAGATACTCGTTGATCTCCTCGAAAACGTGCGTGTCGATGCGGAACTCCTGAAATGCCATCGGTGTTTCCTCCTTATAATAGTGTTGAGTTAAAAAAAGCCGGGAGCCTCCGAAATGTTGATTTCGAAGACCCCCGGCGGAAGCGTACGCAGTGTAGGCGCCCTACGCTCCGGGAGGGTCGCTGCACATCATCATGGCGAAAAAGTTACAGAAGCGCGAAGCATGCGAAGACCGATTCAAAAAAGTCATGTCGCCAAGATTCCTTTCTATTTCATGGTATGGAACATTCTCCACGAAAACGCCGTTTCTGTCAACCGTGTTCCGGCGCATTCGCGACGGCGCATTGCGTTCGTTCGCCGTCGATCCGCAGCGTGCTCGGCGGAGCGTGTCGCAACGGCGGCGCGCTGTTTTCGCGCTGCGTCCGCGCCCGCGGTCCGTCTTACCCCGCCTTGACCGAGAAGCGCGCGCCGTGCCGCTCGGCGCCGGCGATGGCGAGCATGTCGGAGAGGAGGGCCTGTCCGGTCTCCTCGCGCCCCGCGCCGGGGCCGATGATGGTGACGTCGCGCAGGGTGTCCGTTGTGAAGGTGAGGGCGTTCGTCGCGCCGCCTACGCTCGCGAGCGGGTGGGAGAGGGGAATTTCCGCCGGGGCGACGGAGGCGGCCACGCCGTCGGGCGTGCGGGCGGCCTTCGCCAGCAGCTTGATCCGCTTGCCCCGCGCCGCTGCGGCCTCCACGTCGGCGCGGGAGATGGCGGCGATGCCGGTGCGCTCCACGGCGTCGAGCGGCAGCGGGAAGCCGAGGACGGCGGCGGCGAGGATCTGGGCCTTCACGGCGGCGTCCCATCCGTCGACGTCTCCGGCCGGGTCGGCCTCGGCGTACCCCTTCTCCTGCGCCTCGCGGAGAGCGTCGGCGTACTCGAACCCTTCTTCCATGCGGGTGAGGATGTAGTTCGTGGTGCCGTTGACGATCCCCTGCACCTCGCGCACGTCGCACCCCGCGAGCGACTCGAGGGCGAGGTTGAGCGACGGGGTGCCGCTCATCACGGAGCCTTCGAAGCGGTAGTGCGCGCCCCGCGCTCGGGCGAGCTCCTTTAGTTCGGCGAGGGCGAGGGAGACGGGGCCCTTGTTCGAGCTGACCACCGAGCGTCCCGATCCGAGCGCGGCGCGGGTGAGCGACAGCCCCGGCTCGCCGTCGATCAGGTTGGTGGGCGTGACGTCGAGGACGATGTCGGTCTCCGGAAGGAGGGCCGCCTCGACGGGAGAGATGCGTTCGTTCCCGACGGGTTCGCCCCTTTCGACGCGGGCGAGCAGGTCCGCGAGCGAAAGCCCGTCGGACGAGAGGGCCGCGCCCCTGGTGCGGGTGACGACGGCGACGGTGCGGAAGGCGAAGCCCCAGCGCTCCGCGAGTTCCCGCTCCTTGCGGACGAGGATGCGGGAGAGGCCCTGCCCGACGTTGCCGAAGCCGATGAAGCAGAGTCCCAAAGAAGAGTCTATGCGCATTGGAATACCCCTTTCTTTCCTATGAATTCTTCATGAAGCGCCCGGACGGCCTCCGCCGAGCGGTCCCTGTCCACGACGCAGGTGACGGAGAGCGCCGACGAGGTGAGCAGGTGGACGGTGGCCCCCATCTCGGCCAAAATGCCGAGCATGGCGCGGCACACTTCGGGGTGATTCCCGGCGCCCGGCCCGACGACGGAGACTCGGGAGAGCTTTTCGTTGACCGAGACGCTGCATCCGGCCAGCTTCCGGCAGATTTCGACGGCCTCGGGGAGGCGCGCTCCTTCGATGTGGAAGGATGCGCCGTCCGCGCCCACCATCGCGGTGGTGCGGATGCCCTCTCCGGAGAGCGCGTCCATCAATTCGCGCTCGACCGTACGCCCCTCCACGGTGAGCACCGCAAGGTCGTCGTCGGATGCGACCGACCTGATAAAGACAGCTTCGTCCACGTTTCGTTCCATGATCCATGTTCCCTCGCTTTCCTGAAAGCTGGATGCGACGCACAGGGGGATGCTCATCCTGCCCGCCATTTCGATGCTGCGCGCCTGCATGACCGCGGCGCCGCAGAAGGCCATTTCGAGGCACTCGTCCCAGGGGATCCGGTCGAGCTTGACCGCGCCGGGCACCACGCGCGGGTCCGCCGTGTAGATGCCGTCGACGTCGGTGAAGATGCGGCACTCGGCCGCCCCGAGGGCCGCGGCCAGGGCGATGGCGGAGAGGTCCGAGCCGCCGCGCCCGAGGGTGATGGTCTCGCCGTCCCGCGTGCACGCCTGAAAGCCGGTGATCACGGCGACGTGTCCGAAGGCGGTGGCCGCCTCGATCCGCGCCGGGTCGACCGAGAGAATGCGTCCCTCTCCCCACGCGCCCTCCGCAACGAATCCGGCCTCGTCGCCGCTGAACGAGCGCGCCGGACACCCTTCGGCGGAGAGGGCAATCGCGAGCAGCGCCGCCGATTGCTGCTCCCCCGTGGCCAGCAGCCTGTCCAGCTCGCGCCGGTCGGTCGCCGACGGAGCGGTCGCTCTCGCCAGCCCCAGAAGATCGTCGGTGGTCTTTCCCATGGCGGAGACGACGACCGCCGTCCTGCGCCCCTGCCGGGCGAAGGAAGCGACCCGCCGCGCCGCGGCGCGAATCCGTTCGGGCGTCGCCACGGACGAGCCGCCGAACTTGAGTACTACCCCTTCTCCATCTTTCCACACAACCGCCGACCTCCCTTATGCGTACAAAAAAAGCCGGGCGCCTTCATCTACGAAGACCCCCGGCTGAAGCTATCGCGCACGTGGTACTAAGCGCCGACCGCTCCAGGAGGGTCGCCGCTAGTCATCGTCATTGCACATGCGAACAGAACTGCTGCGCGGATCTTTTTCGCATTGGTCATAGTGCGGGAACCTCCTTTCGAATCGGTTTAAGTTGGGGAGGATAATACGCTCCTTCCGGTGACTTGTCAAGCGCCGGAAGTGAAAAAAATCCGCACTGCGGAAAAATGTGGCTCCGCCGCGCTCCTTTCCGTTGCGCCAAGGGCTTCGTGAGAAGGTCGGCGGGAAATGGCAGAGGTCTTGTCTGGCTTGACAAGAATGCGTATTTTTAAATAATGGGGAAATTATCCGTCTATGCCTGACTTCTACAGACTATTTGCAGAGCTCTGTTGACATTTTCCTTTCCATGATATACTCTGATTCTTGGTGAAAAAGTTGCTTTTGTTTATTTTTATGTCGAGGTGCGCGCGATGCTCGGGAAGCCGGTTGAAATCCGGCGCGGGCCCGCCACTGTACGCCTGACGACGCCGCGGGGTTCCGCCGGTTCATTCCGGGAAGGAGCGGTCTGAGGATGAAGGCAAGCCAGGAGACCGATTGCGTGCATCGGGCAGAAACGCCTTGCGGGGACTTGAGGCCATTTGCGGAGAAGATCGGCGGAAGCGCCGGTGTTTTGCGTGGATGTGCCCCGGGTCTTTTTTTGTATGCGCATATTCCCCGGGTGCGGGAGGCGTGGGAGTCGCAGTTTCAGGATAAGGGGGGTGGTTCGGGGGAGTTGCACGAATGCCGTATGCTCTTCGGGGGCGGTCCGTTCCCGGAGACGTATCGCTGGTTGCGCACGCCCGTCCGCGCTCCGTCACGCTTTTCGGGGCCCCGGCGCGCGGGGGCGCATGAAAACACATTGGAGGTGAAATGACGGTGAACCTCAAAACCAAGCTCTTTGGTCGCGTGTACCAGTTCAAAAGTGTCAAAGAGGTTCTTGCCAAGGCGAACGAGGAGA